>Ga0123341_1001110_pt1 | contig 19327 bp, 22 predicted proteins | sample Turbeapinknodule_FD_89959 | JGI IMG/M metagenome (GOLD analysis project Ga0123341, IMG submission 89959) | Root nodule microbial communities of legume samples collected from Mexico - Turtle bean Mexico pink nodule | ecosystem: Host-associated > Plants > Roots > Nodule | place: Mexico: Nepantla...
AATCACAACCTTTGAATACAAAATCAATGCTTGTTTTTAAAACAATTAACAGATTGAATTAACTTTCACAGAACATGAATTCCAATTATGTTTCACAACACATATAGATTTACACAGAAGTTCTTCAAAAGGTTTTCCAAAAAATCAAGAACAGTATACACGTACCCAGAAAGAACATATTCAAGCACAATTGAATAGATTTATTTCTTGACATATTAGTTTGATCAGCGATTATTGAGTGCAGAGATTAAGAGAGAATGAACACAAAACAATTATACTGGTTTACTCAAATGAGCTACATCCAGTCTTCACCTAATCCAAGGTGAAATTCACTAAACCATAATTCAAAACAATTACAAAAGCCACTGTTCTTGAACCCTACAAGAACATGGCACACCTTGCTGAAAAACAGTATTCCAACACACACAACTCTTCAAGAAACCCTATCAAGAAGAGTTTACAACCACACTTTACAAGAAATTGAAGTATGAAACGAATACACCTGATAGAGAATGTCGAAATCTACCTTAGACCAGTAGAACAGATTGCTCACACAGTGACAACACCTCTAACAAAGTCTTAGAACCAACCAAGAACAAGCACACTTTGTGGTTTGAAAAATCTTTCAAGAACTCGTGTTAATCCTCTGAAATCTCTCATATCTCTGTTGTAAAAACCAGTTTTCTCAATTATGTCAACAACATTTTAAAGCCAGAACAAACTCTCTTTTTATAAGAAATGTTTTATAACAAACTTTCAAAAAATAGTTAAAGCTGTTACAAAAAGAACAGATTGAAAATAAAATGAACAGATTTATTTTCAAAGGCAGTGAAAGATTTTGTTATAAGTAGGAGACTTAGTCAAACACTCTAGTGCAAGGATAAAACTGTGAAAACCCATTTAAGAGAAACATGACACCAGACTAAAAAGAATCTATTCATTTACAGAAGAACAAATTTATTTTCAAAACGATAACAAGAACTCTATAACAAGTGAAACACTGTCATTTTGATGGAATGAAAACTTAGTTAAGATACTTGATGCATAAAACATGATTTTCAAAAACACTTAATCAAAGCATCAGTTTAAGAAAAGAATCTATTCATTTATAGAAGAACAGATTCATTTTCTATGCAGTAGAGGATATTTTGTAAAACATGTGAAAAACAATTTCATAAAACTTGTGCTTGCTCTTATCACATGGTCAAGGGTTAAGAGGTGGGTTACCCAGCAGAAAGCCTACTTTAAACAACCTCTAATATATACCTAAGACATCCTTAAAGCAAATACAAATACTAAAGAAAAATTTCACATTTGGCTTCATCAAACACTTTGTCTTGAAGGGGCAACTTCCACCTTCAACACTTTACACCACAACCAACTTCAAGTTCCGCTACTGTTATGTCACCACCGATGGCAACACACGAAGCAGAATTCACATACTTATTCTTCTCACTCACTAGATGGCTACAATTCAAGTAAATCATGTGCTTCAAAAGACTATTCCAGTGACGACCAAATTGATTAGATTGGTATTGAGAGGTTAGGTATGGAGCCACGACGTCACCATGACAAGCATCAGTGAAATTGGATTTAGACAAGAAATAACGAGGAAAGGAGGAGCAACTTGGTTCTTCAACTCGCAGATAAACCACTCGGATTGTGAAATTATGGTATTGTATTAGCATTAAACTCAAAGTCTTCATCCATTTTATTTAGAAATTTGAATGGGTCAATAATTATTACCTTTAATTCTAGTTTTGAATGTCATTTATACTATGATTTTAAATGTAATTTATATAGGTTTCATGAGAGAGAAGGTAAAATTTGAAAAGTCTATTGTGAGACTATTTAGAGAGATTGTATTCTTATATGAAAAATAGCAGTGAAGTAAAAGTTATATTCTCTGTTCACAAATTGGTATTGAAGCTATGGTCAGTATAACCAATAATTTGTCCCTGCCTCAATTAACAAAGATGGCCAATTATGACAATTGGAGCATCCAAATGAAATTCCTTATGGGATCCCAAGATTTTTGGGAGGTGGTTCAAGAAGGTTTTGAAGAACCAGAAAATACCACTGGGTACTCGGCAATCCAAAATAAAGTGTTGAAAGAGACACGATAGAAAGATAAGGCAGCTTTGTAGATGTTGTATCGAGCTGTTGACGAGGCAATCTTTGAGAAGATTGTTGGTGCGTCCACTTCAAAGGAAGCATGGGACCTCTTGGAAAAGGTGTTCAAGGGTGCAGTCCAAGTTAAACAAATGCGTCTTCGAACTCGACGAGGTGAGTTGGAGGCCATAAAGATGAAGAATTGAGAAGACGTATCTAGTTACATCACTTGTGTGCAAACAGTAGCCAATCAACTTAAACGCCATGGAAAAACTCTCACACATGCAAGGGTCGTGGAGAAGATTCTTCGGTCATTAGCCGATGACTTTGAAAATGTTATATGTGCAATAGAGGAGTCAAGAAACGTGGAAGAGATGACCATTTATGATCTCGTGGATTCTCTTGAAGCAGATGAACAAAGAAAGATTGAAAAGAAATAAGAAGTCTTGGAGGAAGCCTTACAAACAAAGATGACCATCAAAGAAGACAAGGTGATGTACATGCAACATAATCGAGAAAGAGGACATGGACGTGGAGGTCGCGGTTTTCATCACAACGGAGGTCATGGTCATGGAAACAACAATGAAGAGATGGGACAAATGAACCAACAAAACTGGCATGGACAAGGTCATGATCGTGGTGTTGGTTCACATAATTCAAATGTTGAATGTTACAATTGCAACAAATATGGGCACTATGCAAATGACTGCTATGCCAAGAAAACAGTGGAAGAAAATACAAATTTAGTGGAGGAAGATGAGACAAAAGATGAAGGAATTCTCATGATGGTCAATGAAGACGTCACTCTAGATAGTGACATGATATGATATCTAGACACTGGTGTTAGTAATCATATGTATGGGCACAAACACCTATTTCTTGATATACAAGAGATAGAAAATGGACATGTATCTTTTGGAGACTCAACAAAAGTTTCAATCAAAGCTAGGGGAAAAATATGTTTTTCCCAAAAGGACGGAAAAGAAGGTACAATGGAGGACGTTTATTATGTACCCGATTTGAAGAATAATATTCTCAGTATGAAAGACCGGATTGTGCACTTGAAGGACAAAAATTAACGTGTTCTTGCAAATGTGGAGATGGTGAAGAATCGAATGTTTAAACTCAACTTAAAGAGTATATTGTCGGAGAAGTCTTTTTGTGATGAAAAAATTGAGCTTGAAGTTTTAAGAGCAAAATCAAGTAGTTTGGAACAATTGTGCAATTTATCGACTAATGAAAAGCATAATCTTTTAAATGAAATGAGTGTCCTGGTATCACAATTGGAGAGTGTTGAAGCAAAATTTCATAACCTAGAAAAAAGGTTTACAAAATTGGAAGAAAAATATGTTGATATGAAAGAAAAAGAAAGTAGAGTCAATCAAGTAGAAGAACTCCATTTGTTGCTTTTGGCACAAAAAGAAAAGGTGAATGAATTCTTATCCAAATTAAAATCCCCGTCTAATCATTATGTTCCAAGCTCATTGAAGCCAGAATCTTTCTTAAATCCTTTTAATTCAAAAGGTGAAAGTGGAGAAGATTTTGTTTGGAAAATTAAAAGTAATTCAATTCAAAATTTTGCATGGATTAGTGCAGTGAAGAAAACTATGGACACTACTGGAAAATATTGGAGGCAGTTGGCGTAAGGAAAAATATAAAATTGGAAGTTTGAGCGATGACAATCAGAGAAGCAATCTGAATGAAGAATAGGAAAGGTTTGAGTTTAAAGGGGAAATTTGTTACCATTAAACTCAAAGTCGACATTAGTTTTATTTAGAAATTTGAATGGATCAATAATTATTACCTTTAATTCTACTTTTGAATGTCATTTGTACTATCACTTTAAATGTAATTTATAGTATAAGTTTTATGAGAGAAGGTAAAATTTGAAAAGTCTATTGTGAAACTATTTAGAGAGATTGTATTCTCATATAAAAAATAGCCGTGAAGTAAAAATTATATTATCTATTCAGAAGTTAATTGTCTGCACATGATATTTTCCCGAGAACAAATACAACACGGTAACATTATTTTCACAATCCAATTCGTACCATTATAAAAAAAACAACAATTTAGCATAATAGTACAACCGTGATAATAAAATGAAGAAGCAATAAAAACATCACGATTTTTCTCCTTCTTAAATATGTGAAAATATATCATATTAAAGTATAAATTTGAAGAAATTTAAAATTTGTTAACACATATTTTAAACTTCAAAATATAGAAGCAAGGAAGGGTAATACATACAAATCACATATTATAGATGAGAAAATGTTCAACAAAGTAAGGTGGATGAAAATAAATAACCATTGTACATAATCAAATGTTATTCTCTATTGCATTAATCAATTTCCAAAGAATAACTAGAAGAACAAGTAAATTCAGTTGCTATTGTTTGTTTAGAGTTTTCTGTCGCATCATATGGATATAAAGAAAAATTTGGAGGGATTTCCAATTTTTCAATGTCTCCTTCAAGCATTTCCACTACTTTGTTCATGGAGGGACGATCATCTGGATTCATTTGTATACACCAAAATGCAACTATGATCATCTTCTTTACTATTTTCTTTTCCTCCTCTGTGAAATCTCCCATTTCTTCCATTTCTATATCTTTCTCTTCTCTAATGTAATCATAAATCCAAGAGGGAAAATAAATTTGGCTTGAATGCTCTACATGGGAATTTAAGTTTTTCCTCCTGCTTGCCATCTCCATTAAAAGCATTCCAAAACTATAAACATCAGACTTATAGGATATTCTCCCAATATTTTTATAAAACAATTCTGGAGCCATGTATCCAATTGTTCCTCCTACTGTTGTCATGGTGACAATGCTATTATCTATCGGATATAACTTTGCCAATCCAAAATCAGAGACCTATGGAATGAATTTATCATCAAGTAGAATATTATGGGGTTTTATATCAAAATGCAAAATTTGCATCTCACATCCATGGTGGAGATAAGCAATCCCACGAGCTACCCCAATTGCTATATTGTATATTTTGTCATAGCCAAATTCTATACTTTTATCTTTAGAAAATATAATTTTATCAAGAGATCCATTGGACATGAATTCATAAACAAGAGCATGTTTCGAACCTTCAACACAAAATCCAATTAATTGTACTACATTTTGATGATGTATTCTTCCAATGGTAGCAACTTCACTAATAAAGTCATGTCCTCTTCCTTTTGTTTTACTTAACATTTTTATAGCCACACAAGATCCACTAGACAACTTTCCCTTAAACACAGAGCCATAGCCTCCTTCACCCAATTTTTCCTTGAAACCGTTCACCATCTTCTTGATTTCCTTGTATGAGTATCTAATAGGCATCAAGTTATTATGTTCTAGATAATTTTCTATATTTTCATATATTGACAAATGCCTTTTCCTCCATTTGTATACCAAAAGCACAATAAGTAATGTCATCCCAAAAAAAAATCTAACTGCCAAGAAAAATGGTAAAACATAGTGTCCTATGATAAAGGATACCATATCAAAGTAGTCAATTGCATCAAATCTTAGGTTTCCTTGTATTGTGCCCAACAGTACTGAAAATTAAATCAGAAATATAATTATATAAAGAATTATTAAGAATGAGATACGTAAGTGTAATGAAATATATGAATCTAATTCTTCTATTTGTCTACTAAAGTGAGTGAGGAGAGTGCATGCTAAAATATAACGTATGATATTAACAAATAAATAAAAAAGAAACTATATGAACATTTTAATTAATTTTGTAGTGTGTTATATGACTATTTGATTTTGTCATAATTTCAATGTTGAATTTTAATCAATTCTAAAGTGCACGATTCTAAGAGAGTGAAATGTGTTAGAGAGAGTTAGAGAGAGAGGGAGATGACAAATTTCTCGTTTTTCTTTTCTGACATGTGGAAATTTTTTCAAAGATGGGGCAGAGTGCTCAACGTTTTTATGCCTAGAAGATTAGATGCGAGAATCAAACGTTTTGGGTTTGTTAGGTTCCAATGTGTAAAGGATGTGGAGGTTCTGGAACGAAGGCTTGATTCAGTGTGGATTGGTTTATGGAAGGCTCAAGTCAATAAACCGAGGTACGAAAGGAGGGAGGTTCATATGAAAGAACGGGTTTCTTGGAAGTGTTCATCTGCTCTGAGGAAATTTTTGTATCAAAAGGTACAATTTCAAGGCGTCGACACTAAGGCGACCAAAAGCGGGAGTGTAAGCTATGCACAAGCGGTCAAGAATGGAGGCACGTCTGTTTCTCAAGAAGATATGGGTAAGGAGGATGTGGGTCAGGAGTCTCGAGTGCCTTCTTTCTTTGTTAAGTCAGAAGTTCCAAAATGGTTGGAACACAGTTATGTCGGGAGGTTATCTAAAGCGTCCGATATAAGGGTGGTGCAGGAGAGCTTTATTATGGGAGGTCTTAACTTTGTGCGCGTCTTGCTTTCCAGTTATACGGAGGGCTCGATAGAAAATATTTTAGAAGAACATAAGGAATGGTTGGACGACATTTTCGACTCAATTGTTCCTTGGGTTGAGTCCTTTGAGGTTACGAAAAAACTCGTGTGGATTCGCTGTAGAGGGATTCCTTTAAAGTTTTTGGAATACCCATTGCTTTGAGCTCGTAGGATCTCTGGTAGGGACACTTTTGGAAGTAGATGAAGAAACTGTCTCACGGGAGGTGTTGGAATATGCCAGATTCCGTATCAGGATTCCGGAAGGGGCAAAGATTAACTTGGCTAAAGACGTGAAAATTAATGGTATTGTTTACCAAGTCGCTTATGAAGAAGAAAGTTGTTCAAATATCTCTCAGGTTGAGTGCGCTCATTGTAGGTGGGGTAGCGCGTCGGAGGAGGAATCGCAGCTGGGTAGGGAGGGCAGTGTAGGAGATGATTGTTATGCCTCGGATCGTTCTGAAGATGGCGGAGGGGGCGGTGCTTTGAGCAGGAAGGAAGAGTCCGCGCATTTTTCGACATCGGTGGAAGGGAGAGAAAAGGTTGGCGCATGTGTGGGTGTAACTATGGAGAATAATCATGCAAACAACTTTTTTAATCATCCATTGGGAAGTTTAGGCGGCTCTTGGGAAAAGAAGGAGAGAAATTCTGAAGTAATTAAAGAGTTAGGTGTTGAGGTATTTAAGGAGTTAGGTGATACAATATTTAATGAGATGCCCAAAAGTCTGGAGGGGTCCATAGGGGGTGATGCGGACTGCATTGGGGTGTGACCAGAAGATTCAATCTGTGTTGGGCCTGCTTGGCCCACTCTCGTGAAGCAAGTTGGGTGAGTGAAACGTTGGGCTTAGGCCTTTCTCCAGACTGGGAAAATTTGGTTGGTATCGCAATTAGGGTTCCTATGGATGGCGACAGGTTGGGAGATAGCGACACAGAGGGGTTGCCGACACTCTGGACAACGAAGGCGGCGTAGGCGTTGATGTTGGCAGCGGAGACGTCGACGACGACAACGTTGTTCTCGGTGACGGGGAGGGTTTTGATGGCCGCTCTGGTGTTGACGGCTCTTCCCCTTGGATTGCGGTTCCCTCCTCCGCAAGTGTGGTGGTGCGCGATATGGAAGCGGAAGCGACATCGCTGCCGCCGTAGGGAGGCGCAGTTGATGTCGTTGCTGGCCGTGGGGAGCAAGGTGGTAGCGACATGGGTTTGGCAACGCCACTGGATAGAAAGTCGTGCGGTGACGCCGACGACAAAGGGGCACAACACGTCGACGTGGAGCAGGCAAAGGCAGTCGCGATGGGGCTTGGAAAGGGTGGCAGATCAAATGTGCGATGAAATAGGGCCTCTTTCCAAGTAAAACGTAAGGCTCTTTTAGCCTAAAGGAAGCTAGACAGGTGTGTGGGTTTGGTTGGCCTTAACCTCAAACCTTTTCTGGGTAAAATTATCACGTCCTCAATACGAAGAAAGGTTTCGTCTAATTCCTCGGCGGACTCAGGGACAGAGAGTAGTAATCCTTTTATCTCTGAAAGTGCTCTTAAAAATTGCAATAGGCTGTTTTGGATGAAAAATGAAACGTCAGATTCTAGTAAGATATGGAATAACGGGAAGGAGATGGGTTTTTTGGTTTACGGAGAACAAAATGAGGTTCTCCATTCATTGAAGGATATAGAAGACCGGGATTCTAGGAGAAGGAAGGAGATTAAGATAATTAGCATGAATATTAGGGGGTTAGGGCTAGTGTCAAAAGAATATATCTAAAAGAGTTAATTCAGGTGGAACAAGTAGGTATGGTTTGTTTGCAGGAGAGAAAGTGTTATGAGTTCAGAGAGGAGAATTGTTTTCGTTTGTGGGGCTCTAATGATATCAGTTGGGTTGAAAATGGAGTGAGTGATAACGTTGGGACTATTACAATGTGGAGAAAGAGTAACTTTCAGTTGTTGAGATCCTTTAACGGGAAATATTTTTCGGTTATTGAAGGGGTTTAGAAGGTTGGAGCTAGAGTGCAAGTAATAATTGTGAATGTTTATTGTCAGGGGTCACTAAAGGATAAAAAGGTATTATGAGATGAGATTTGTGAAATGACGGAGAATCAGTCAAACTGAGTATGGTGTGTTGTTGGGGACTTTAACGTTGTTTGGATGAAGGAGGAAAGAAAGAGTTTGGTTTCCACGTCAGATTACAGCAGGGAAAGCAGGGAATTCAATAATTTTATCGAAAGGTCTGAATTGTTGGATATCCCGATGGTTGGCAGGAAATTCACCTGGTATAAACCAAACGGCACAGTAAAAAGTAGGATTGATAGGGTGTTGGTTTCCAAGGAATGGCTGGATATTTGACCAAATAGTAAACAGTATGTCTCTAGCAGATCGGTATCAGATCATTGTGCTTTGGTAATTAAAGATGTTTGTTCTGATTGGGGACCGAAACAATTTAAAAGCTTAGATGTCTGGCAGAAAGATGGCAGGTTCAAAGATTTTGTACGAAACAAGTGGATCAATTATGAAGTGCATGGGAGAGGGTTGTTTGTTTTTAAGGAAAAATAGAAGTTGCTGAAACAAGAATTAAGAGTCTGGAACCGTGATGTATTCGGGAATGTCATTAACATTGGGAAAGAACTAAAAGAGAAGATTCAATTTTTTGGATGATCGGGATGATGAAGATACACTTGACGAGACTGGTAGGGGGGAGAGGAGGAGTTTGTTTGTCGAACATAGCAAACATTTGTTCAAGCAAGAAGCTTTGTATTTTCAGAAAGCTCGTCAAAAGTGGCTACAACAAGGGGACTTAAACACTAAGTATTTTCATTCTTCTGTTGCGTGGAGAAGGGTAAGGAACAACTTCAATGGTATGCCTATTGATGGCCAGTGGTGTGAGGACAAGGATGTGGTTAAAGATAAAGTCAGGGATTTCTTCAAAAAAAGATTTGAAGATGTTTTTGGGCCTCAGGTTAGGCCGGATAATGTTTGTTTTAACTCTATTTCGGAATCAGATAATGAGATGTTGGTTGGTCCTTTTTCTGAAGAGGAGGTTAAGAACGCGATTTGGAGCTGTGACAGTTCAACGAGTCCTGGCCTGGATGGTTTGAATTTCAGTTTCATTAAACATAATTGGGAGGTGATTAAGAAGGATATTCTTTTGGCTGTTGAGGATTTTGCTTGCTCTGGTTCTTGGTCTAGGGGATCAAATGCTTCCTTTATTTGTTTGATTCCTAAGTCTGATAACTCTCGGTCGCTTGGGGATTTCAAACCTATCTCTTTGGTTGGCTATTTGTACAAGATTGTTTCTAAACTTCTTTCCCTAAGGTTGAAAAAGGTGCTAAGTGAGATCATTGATTCAAGACAATCAACTTTTCTCGAAGGTCGGGGTTTATTGGACAATGTTCTCGTCGCAAATGAGGTGCTTGAGGAGGCCAAGAGAGCAAAGAAGAGTTGTATTTTCTTCAAGGTTGATTACGAGAAAGCCTATGATTTAGTGAAGTGGGAGTTTATTTACTACATGTTAGGAAGGCTTGGTTTCTGTGATAAGTGGATCCCTTGGATTAGATCTTGCCTTGAATCCGCATCGAAATCAGTTCTTGTTAACGGAAGTCCAACAAAAGAATTTTCCCCGTCAAAGGGTTTGAGGCAGGGTGATCCTCTCGCACCTTTCCTGTTTCTGATTGTGGCAGAAGGTCTGGCCGGAGTTTCTAGGAATGCTGAGTCGCTAGGAATGATAGACAGTTTGGAAGTAGGGGGTAAGAAGGTTAGAGTTAATATGTTGCAATACGCAGATGATACTCTTTTCTTTTGTCATGTGAACTCTAAAAGTGTGTTCAATGTTAAGGCAATGTTAAATTGCTTTGAGCTTGCTTCGGGTTTGAAGGTGAATTTTTTGAAAAGCAGAATTGGTGGAGTAGGGTCGATGCGTTTTCTATTCGGGGTTTTGCAGCAATTCTTAATTGTGATACTATGAAAGTTCCTTTTAAATATTTGGGTTTGTCAGTTGGTGGTTGTCACAAGAGGGAAGCTTTTTGGGATGGTGTGTTGGATAGAATCAGCTCCAGACTGGGGAGATGGAAAGGTAGGATTTTGTCTATGGCTGGAAGGATTTTGTCTTATCAAGTCAGTTCTTTCGTCTATTCCCTTGTTCTATATGTCGATGTTTAGGTTACTTGCAGGAGTGATGAAGAAGATTGAGGGTATTCAGAGGAACTTTCTTTTGGGATGGGGTTCCGAGGGGAGGAAGATCGCTTAGGTTTCTTGGAAAAAGGTCTGTGAGACGAAGGGAGAGGGAGGACTCGGTGTGATCAATGTCAAGGATTTCAATTTGGCTTTGCTCAGTAAATGGATTTGGCGGTTGGGGTCTAATGAAGGGGGTTTGTAGGAGGAGGTTCTAGAATCTAAATATGGCAGCTGGAGGAATTTGAAAGAGGACAAAGGTGGCTATTATGATTCCCTTTGGTGGAAAGATTTGAGAAGGATCTAACATCTTGAGAAGTGGGACAACAATTTCGGAGATTGTTTAAAATGGGAGGTTGGTAACGGAAAGAATATTAGGTTCTGGGAAGACCAGTGGACTAGTAATAAGGATTTGAAGTCTATTTTCCCAAGGCTTTTTTTGTTATTCACTAAGAAAGAAGCGTTGTTGGATAATTGTGGTTACAATACAAATTTTGGGTGGGAGTGGTCTTTGGGGTGGAGAAGAAATCTTTTTGATTGGGAGCAAGTACAACTAAAGAAGCTCCTTGAGGAAGTGCACAACTTGTGCCCTGTCTTGGAGAAAGCTGACAGGTGGATTTGGATAAAAGATTTAAGTCACGGGTTCTCTGTTAGTTATGCTTATATGATTCTAAGAGGTGGTAGAGGATAGGAGTGGTCTGGGTTGTTTAATTTCTTTTGGAGGATTAGGGCTTTGCCCTCGGCCCAGTTGACCGCGTGGAGAGTGCTGGGAAATAAGATTGCAACCAAGGTTAATTTACTCAGACGCAGGGTTGCGGTTAGAAATAGTTTGTGCAGTTTTTGCGGGGAAAAAGAGGAGGAATATTTTCATTTGTTTTTCTACTGTAGGTTATCTTCGTTGACGTGGAACCTTTGTTTTGCGTGGTTAGGTATTACGACAGTTGTTCCTTTTCATGCTTTTTCACACTTTTTGCAGTTTAGGTTGAGTAATGCTCCGGAGTCGGTAAATCTTGGCTTGGGTAATATTTGGATAGCAATGGTCAGTGAAATATGGCATCATAGAAATAAGATAGTTTTTAATGAGGGAGTTCTAGACTTGTCTAAAAAAATTTCTCTGCCTCAGTTGAAGGTTTGGGCTTGGCTCACATCTAAATTTCCCTCAACTAGTTTTTCATTTTTTGATTGGTATCTTGCCCCTTTGGTTTGTTTGTATTCGCTTTAGTGGGATGTCGGAGGAAGTTTTTGTCAAGTTTTGTCAGGTTATGTCAGGAGCTGCTCTGTTTTTTAGATGGTTCAAAGGTGTTTTGCAGTTAGGCTGCTCATACCTTTTTGTATAAGGGTTGAATCACCCTGAAGTGGTTCTTGTGTATATATATTCTTGATTGCTGATAAAAAAAGAGAGAGAAATGTAGTTTTTTAATATTCAAAGTTTTTTATTAGGTGAAATGGTAGAGACACTAATGTAAAAGACTCATTTACGACAATACAGTTACAGCGCCTTTACATATAGACATTGTCCTTAAAAAAGTAGTAATATTTTTAAATTAAATTGGTGTAAAACAACAGTTATTAATAAAGCTGTCGTTTTCCATTAAACGCTTTTGTGTAAAACGGCGGGTAAGACTAGTAGTCATCATTTTACATAAAAGCGTTTTGTCTAAAATCATGGCTTTAGATCATAATCTAAATTACCTTCTACAATGATATAGTAAAAAACTGGTATATAACAAATATTATTTCTAGCATAAAGAAGAGAGGAACTCACTGAAGAAAACATTCTCCAAAAAATCTGCAAGAAAAATATGATTGAATGAGTAAATAGCGTGAAAAATTGTTTGGTCAGGAAATTAATTAGCATCACATATAATAAGTAATATATTTGTTAAAATAAAACAGAAATGTGGTTTGTAAAATTTGATACTAACATTTGTTGGCAATAACATTAAAGGAGAAGTAATTTTGCTTTTAACTTATATCAATAAATTTGAAAGAGGAGACAAATACAAATCCATAAATATGATGTTTGAATATTCAATTATATATCTTTAGAGTTAATTAATTATATAAAAGTATATAATTGAATATTGAAACATCAAAATCAATTCATGTTATGATGCACAAAGCACAGGTAATTTAAGAGACGCTTACATGCTGGATAAGGTAGCAGCTGTGACCATATCCCTCTACCTGAAAATAAAAGAAAATATGATTTTCAGAATTCCTTTTACCACTCCGAGACCAAGAATACTGCATAATGCCATAAAGGTTATACCCATTAACAATTTTCAATTATTATTATTATTTGAATTAATAGAATTGCTTGGACATATCTCAAATTAGTTTTAGCAAAAGACAGATGATACATATTGGTGATAATTGGTAAATATAATGAAAATTGAAGAAATATAAACATTGACAAAGAAACTAAAGGAGATATATAAGGTTTCCTGTAATTAAAAATATTAATTTAAGTTGAATTTGAATTCCTTTACCACACCGAACTAGCCGTATTCCAAATATATCTGGGCATAAGAGCGCGCATTGAAGGTTAAGGCTGGAAGTGTTGAAAGAGCACACGTCATAAGGTGACTCTTGACATTGATCGTCACAGGCAAATTGCAACCACGACATCTCAAATCCATAAAGTAGCGCTCTGTTCATATCAGTGTAGGAAGATTCGTCCAAACCCCACCAAGACGTCGGAGACACCAGCTTTACACCACAACCAACTTCAAGTTCCGCTGCTGTTATGTCACCACCGATGGCATAAATGTGGCCTTTCGACTGCCACTTCACACACGGAGCAGCATTCACGTACTTATTCTTCTCACTCACTGGATGGCTACAATTCAAGTAAATTATGTGCTTCCAAAGACTCTTCTCGTAATTACTCAATTCATCAGAGATTTGGTATTGAGAGGTTAGGTATGGAGCCACGGCATGACCATGATAAGCATCAGTGAAATTGGATTTAGACAAGAAATAGCGAGGAAGGGAGGAGCAACTTGGTTCTTCAACTCCCGGGTCAACCACTCGGATTGTGAAATTATGGTAGTTGATTGCCTGCACATGATATTTTCCCGAGAACAAATACAGCACGGTAACATTATTTTCACAATCCAGTTCGTACCTGCTGTCGCCGCAGTGTATTGGATCACGTTTCAATCTGAATGGCCGACTTATGTTTGTGATTTTCCCGCAAGAAGAAGTGGGGCAATCCATAGTTTTCTCTCGCTCATGCGTAGCACATATTTGTTGGACTACAAACAGCAAGAACATCACCAATAACACCATCTCTCTCCACATGACCATGGTTGGAGGCTTTGGATTAAGTCTTCGACCATGGGATTGTTTGTTTGGCAATATTTAAAATTTCAATTGCAGGCTTAGATTTTTTACCAGGAAGCTCTCTATCTGGATTTCTACACTTACGATGAAATTAACAAATATAATAAAAACTGCAGTGCGATTCCATATGGATCACACTTTTTCCCTTTAAGAAAGTTGTGCAATAACATTTAAAAGTTAACAAACGCGGACTTGGATTGACTTTGACCGTGATTCCTCTCCGAATTCCTAGATTGAAGGCAACAAACAAAAATATAAAAATCGTGTAAACATAAAGGAAAATCCGTGGTCTGTGTCTTTCCTGCCTGTAATCACGTTCTTTACCCAAAAGAAAACCAACCACTGCAGTAGTGCCCTTCCAAGTTGATACAATATTGATCACGTTGTCCGCATGTACAGTATTTTTCTCTTTCAAAAGTTTTGCGATGATATTTAAAAGTTAAAACGCGGACTTACGCTGACTTTCACCGCAGTTTCTCTCTGGATTCCTGAACTGAATGTAATAGACAAAAAATTGTTAACTGTGTAAACATATATTGAAAACGCTACGAGTCTGGTTCTCAAACATAAGCTTCTTATTGCAGAAGAAAACAAACTCTTGCACTTGAGACTTAAGATGGCAACCTTTACGTAATTGAATTCACATCTTACATAACCCTTTTGAGCCAGAAACTTTTGTTATTAGTATTGCACTATATTTTCCTAAACATTGACATATTTAAGAAAGAAGAATATAGATGCAATATATAAAAAATGGAATGGTTAGTTGTTTTAAAGTTTAAATATTTGAGTTGGTTGGAAATAGAAAGAATTTATTTCTATTATTCTTAAAAAAAGTTTATGTTGAAATTATGAATAAGTAGAAATAAAATGAGGAAAAGTGTTGAATATAAAGAAAATGGTGATTAGATAGCACATATGTACTTTAATATGATTGTAGGTATGTTCTTCTTCTTTTAAATGTTCATTTTGTTATCTGAAAAATCAATATATTTTGGAAACCCAAACTCATTATAACCCTCTAAAAGATCTTAAGATTCATGTTTTTTTAATATGATTGTGATGAAAAGATGAAATGAAAAGCAACTGTTATTTGTTAGGATCTAGTGAAAATAGAGAGAAACACTTACCTTGAGAATATAAGAAGAAATTCCTTGATGAATTTTCATTTTATTGTTTTGGTTTTATCTTAGAAGTTGATTGTATCTATATCTTTCTATATTTAAAATTGGAAGCACCATAAGTTTCTAATTCAATATGTTGACAAATGTCATTTTTCAGTAATATTTCTTATTAAAAGATAAGCACTTATGGTTTTTTATTGATAAAATAGATATAATTCAATCCTTAATTTAGGAATTTAAAGCTTTTTACATATTTTGTGATTATAAGATGAATGAGAATGATTTATTTCCAAATTTATGTTAATTTCGAAATTCTAGGGGAAAATGGAGATGAAAGGGCTAAAGGAGAATGAACAAGATGAAAAGGAAAAGTTGAAACATTGGAAACTCGCTCAAAACTCGTCCAAGCAAGTTTACTTCAGAGGAACTCGCCCAAGCGAGTCCACCCTAGTGAAGTTGGGCATTTTCTCGTCAAACTCACTTAAGCAAGTAATAACTCGCTTAAGCGAGATGTCACTTAGCCCAAGTCCAACTGGGTTTAATAGGAAGCATGAGGCATAACCCTAGACATCATTTGGGATAATAGAAAGAGATAGAAAACCCTAGAGGAGGTAGCCATCAAGGAGAAACATCTTGGATTTTCTTTTCTTGCTTTCCATGCTTGTAATGACCAACATGAGTGTATAATTCTTCCCTTTGAGATTGAGATTAATCTATTTAAACTTTTATGTGTTGAGGTTATATTTATCTGTAATATTTCATTTATTGATTGATAATTGGTATTATCATTTTATTCTCAAAAGCTTGAATTATTCATGATTTTGATCCTTAGATTTCACTCGAAAGTACTTCTAAAAATATGACCTAAATGATAATGTTTAACATATTTGAATGCTAGGAATAGATTTGAAATGTTAATTGTTTTATAACATATGTTCGTAATGATAAGGAGTTTTTATAAATATGCGAGGAATTGATATTTAGGAGATTGTCTTAATAATTTTGAATACGAGTAATCGATATAAATAATTTTTATATGTGCATAAATATCAATCAAGACTGAATATTATAATCTTTTGTAAAAATACAGACAAGTGATAAGGATCAACCCCAATCCCACTTTTTCCAATTGAATCACACAAATCTTTTACTTTGCTTTGTTTACATTCTTGAAATTTTATCATACAGAACAAACTTTCCAACAAAATTTTACATATTATTTTCTATTTACACTAGTGCATAAATTTTAAAAGATCCCGACTATTTTTTATTTAAGACTATGGCTTTATAGCCACATTTGTTGTACACGTAGTCGTAAATACAAGAGATAAGAATGTGACTAAATAGCCGCCTTCTTAAATACCATTAATAAATGCGGTTATGGTAAATAACTGCATTCTTATTTAATTTTATGCAGTTATTTACCCTAGCCGCATTTATAAATGGTATTTAAGAAGACAACTATTTAGCTGCAATCTTAAATATCATTTATAAATGCGGCTATAGTAAATAACTGCATTCTTATTTAATTTTTTTTTATAAAAAATTAAAACTCTAAACCCTAAACCCTAAGGCAACAACGACAGAGGCAGTAGCAACAAAGCAATGGTGACCTTCATCAATACAAGAAAACAAACAAATAAGAGAAACAAAACAAATATATAAACCAATGGTGAAAAAGAAAGAGAGCTCGAAACGTACTTAAAATAGCACAAAGAAGACAATGAAGGGTCGCAGAAGACGAGAGGAAGCACGAGAGCAAAAACATAAGAGAAAACGAAGCGTAAGAGAACCCTTCGTCAATGCAAGAAAACAAACAAATAAATGAAACGAAAAAAATTTATAAACCATTGACGAAGAAGAAAGAGAGTTGATCGAAACGAACTTACAATGGCACGAGAACACACCAGAGCAGAAACAGAGAGAAAAGGCGAAGTGCCAAGAAGAAAGAAACTATGAAAGCGTAAGTGACACGCTTCAGAATTAGGGTAAAAAGTGATTTAAGAAGGCGATTATTTGTAATAGCAGCATCAAGCGCTTGATTTAAGAATGCGGCTATTTGTAATAGTCACATCTTAAATCAAAGCGCTTGATTTAAGAATGTGGCTATTACAAATAGCTGCCTTCTTAAATCAAGTTAATTTCAAAAATGTCACCGTGTTTTGAAAGACAACGTCTAACCCTAAAATCACATTAAATAATGGGTCATTTTTTAAACTTTTGTACTAGTGTTAGTGAATATTATACTTGAGAATTCAATTGTTCTTTGTAGATTCGATATTCGTTTTTATGGATAAATTTATTACTTCTGACATGGTATATTTATCGTAAAATAGTCATCAACGTACAACTTCAATGAAGATAATCTCTGTAAGTGAAGAAGTATAACTTTTTTCAAGGTTGCTTATACTTTTGTAAACTTTTAGTAATCAAATCTTTGATTGAGATTTGTTTACTTTGAATGTGCAAATCAAGTGGTTCTTTATTTTTTTCATAAAACAAAGAAAATTATATTTGATTTGTTTGCGTTGAAGAGAACTTAATCATGGTTATTGATTGATATTCTCATACTTATAGAGTAGAATTTTCTTCTTGTTACTGTTTTTACTCACTTTTCTTTTAAATTATGTTTCTAGCTATTTCATTTGTTTCAATTTAGATTTAATACATGGTTAATGCAATTCTAGTTTCAGTTTTCAACTATACACTATTGTTTTCTTATTTTCGTCAATTTTCTTTTTGAGTTAGTTTGTTGTAATTCTACTTTTTAGTTTCTTGTTTCTTTCATATGCGCATTTCATTTTAACTTCTTAATATGGTTTCAGTTGCAGTATCAATCATATAGTTTTTCAATTTTTTAGAATTGGTAGTTAATTAAGTATTTCAATTAATTCAATTTGTTAGGTTTTACATTTTTTCCAGTTATTTTTGTAATTACATTATTTCAATTTTGCTTTTCAATTCTAGTAATTTTATTTCATTCCTTCAATTCTTGCTGTTACATTCCTGTTATGCACTCCTCAATTTACATTTCAACAATTCAATTTCCTTACAATTTCATTTTTTTGTCTTATTGATTTTCCATACACTACAGTGGTTATCAAAGACAACTTACACAGTCAGATCAACATATAAGAGATTAAGAAGTGGTAATAGAGATTGTTTCTAGAAGATAAAGGCATTACCAACAACCCAACACTTTGCAAGACAATTATTAATTAATAAAGTGGCGACACTGAATAATCTACAAAGAAGGAGTGTGGACGTAAGATGTCAAGCATCCTTCGTGTTTGCTATTAATGATGAAAATTTTGAAGCTCACTTAATTTTCATCTGTGAGGTTGGGGATCGGTTTTGTATACCACACTAGGATAGATGTGCATTTCTGTTAATTTGAACACCCTGCAATTAGTTATAAGGATAACAGAGTATGGAATAACATTATCTTTAGGAATTTGAGAGTTGATTAAGAGGAAATCTTTGTTCGAGCACAAGTCAAATAATGAGCCTGGATTACAAATAGATATTTAAATACAAAAAATTCTCATATTTTGATTGGTGTATGAGTCCATTAACATGTGTATAAGACTTAGAAAAAATGTATGTAATGTCATTTGAGGGATTCAAGGTTGGAAAAGCCTTAATGAAGATCAATTGCTTTAATTTACTCATGTTAGTTTCTATATGACACTAGAAGAAAATCGCGAATTATATATGGATTATTACGTACGGATCAAAATCCGTATGTAAAGTTAACATTATATACGGATTTTTACATACATATTTTATTATTCCGTATGCAAATAGATATTACACGGATTTTTTTCGTATGTAATTTTGGCACCATGAAGCGAAAATTAAATTATGTATGTAAATAGGTATTACATTTGGATTTTTCTGTATGTAAATGACAGATAATTACATACTGGCTATATCAATATGTAACTTTGGCACCATGAAGCGGAAACCAAGTTTCATCAGTGATCAAAGAAACTTTAACCACTACACCAGACAATTTTTTTTGTATTATTATGATTTTTATTATACTTATTATTAATAATATAATTTTTATTATTATTATTATTATAATTTTTATTATTATTATTAATATAATAATTATTATTAATATAATTTTTATAATTATTATTA
>Ga0123341_1001112_pt1 | contig 19305 bp, 21 predicted proteins | sample Turbeapinknodule_FD_89959 | JGI IMG/M metagenome (GOLD analysis project Ga0123341, IMG submission 89959) | Root nodule microbial communities of legume samples collected from Mexico - Turtle bean Mexico pink nodule | ecosystem: Host-associated > Plants > Roots > Nodule | place: Mexico: Nepantla...
AATTTTTTTTTTTTTTATCAACAAAGAATTAAATTAATAAAGGGGACCACTTTTGGAGTGTCCCAACCCGTATAAAAAAAAACAAGTTCAAAAGCAGATAAATGCTACAAGAGCACTCCTGCATTCCTATTATCATAAACCAGACCAGCCAAGCTGAACACTGACCATATAGCACACAACAACCCATAAAAATAGCAGCTAAAGAAAACAGTTTCTATTACTTCTAACAGGAATAAAAAACCATAAGCTACAACCTAACAAGTCCTTACACCTGCATAAAACCAGCAACCAACAAAACTCCACCCAAACTTCACTTGGATTGCCTTAATTGCAATAAGCCAAGTAAATGCTACTTGTTTCACATACCATCAGTACCTTCCAGGTAAACCAAAATGCGTTTCAGCTATAACAAAACGACCACATTACTAGTCTAAGATAGCAAGTCATATTTACCTTTTGTACTACAAAAAAAAAAACCATGCGTCTCCCCCAACCTGCACCCTGTAGCTGCCAAACTGGATCCAACAACTCCACTTAAAAAGCCATCAATTTAAGCCTTGATTTCCACCTATAAGCACCAACCAGTATATCTTCCACCAGGGCCAATACACTTTTATCAATATTATATCTTCTACTGCCTATCTGCCAATGCTCCTGTGATCTATGCTCTGTATCCGCCACACTGATGTGCGTGCCTTTCCTCATAACCAAGCACCATCCAGTCTTACATTCTGCCAAACTTTTCCAGTTAGGTCCTCATTGTCAAAACTTGATGCAACATCAGCCAATCAACTAGTAATGATGATTTGAGAGAATCCTGCACTTGCCAACCTAACCCTGCTTTAACTCGTTCCAACCAGCAGCTACATCCCTCCTCTCCTTTGGCCTCCTACTCAACTGTCGCACGCCTTTTGCTGCACATGTACCTGTACCCACTTCACACCCATAACTCAACAATCTGTTGATGTAACCCGCCTCTTCTTAGTCCCAACTAGACTTAGGCAAAACCATAAGGCTCCGCTTGCCCTTACACTTGTTCACTAAAGCTCGTAAAATCTCCCTCTGCCCCTCTGCCACTCACTCCTTATTATTTGATGCTACTTATACATATAACCGGGTTAAGAATCCATTATGCATAAGAGAAATCAAGGGATCTGGATCTATGTTTCAACCCTGACCACACTTTCAGTTGGGCCATCTGAAAGATTTCATGTGCATTTACTACTCCTTAATTAAACAAGATAGAATTTCTCTGGTCCCAAATACACCTTACAATGGCTGCCCATACACCTTTCCAGACCAAATTTTTCTTATAGCTGGCCTGAGCACAATGAAAACTCTCAAAATGAATCTTTGGATAATTGTGTCGTACAAACTTGATGCCCAACCAATTGAGGCATAAAGACCAAACAAGTTGAGCGTATTTGCATTCTATAAACAAATGCTGACATGATTCCTCCTTGATCATACACATAACACATACTATTGAATTCATCTGCACTCCTCTTTTACAGAGCCCCTCCCTTATTGGGATTATATCTATGAGAACTCTCTAAGCTGTTGTCAGCACATTAGGTAATGCTTTAGCTTTCCAAATAATCTCGAAAGTAGCCTGCCGCATACCTCTCGTTTGCTTGGCTAGGCATTCATATGCTGCATTCACCGTGTACTTCTCAGAGGCCTCGTCCCCCCACACTTGGATATCATTCATGTTTCTCTTCATAGAGGCCCTAGCTATGCATTCCTTAAGTTTCTCTTCCATCTCAGCTTCTCACTCAAACTTGTCTCTCCTCCACAGTAGCCTCCATCGCCAATTTGTTCCCTCCCACTCACCTACATCTTCTACCTTTTACTCCTGATTAGTTGACAATGAGAACAACCTTTGGAACGATGTTTTAAGATTTGACTCACCAACCCACACATCTTCCCAAAATCTAACTTTATCTCCCCTCCCTAGTTTCCACCGCAACTCTTCTTGGAACCACCCCTCTTTTCCTCCCTCCTTACAAACCTTAACTATGTCCCTCCACCACCACGATTGGTGCTTCGCTGGAATAAGAGGGCATTCTAGCTTTGCACCATACTTTTAATGTAGCACCTCGTTCAACTTCCCTTTCTCTTGAGAGATGAACTGCCATCTCCATTTAGCTAGGAGAACAAAGTTAAACTTTCTGATGTCCTTGAGCCTCAAACCTCCCTCTTCCTTCGGTTTACACAAGTCGCCCCAGCTTACCCTGATATTGGTCTTTTCTCCTTTCCCCACCCCCATAGAAATTTCCTTTGGATGCTTATAATACTCTTGTAGACTGAATCCGGTGCCTTGAACACTGACAGGTAAAAAAGAGGGATTGCGGTGAGTACAGACTTAATGAAATAACTCCTACCTGCCAACGATAAGAACCTCCCCTTCCACACACTTAGTCTAGATTTCAATTTATTCAAAACAGGTTCCCAGAACGATTTCTTCCTTGGATTGCCTCCTACTTCTAGACCCAAGTATTTAAACGGATGACCCATCTGGGAACAATTCAGGATCTTTGAGTAGCTAATAAGATTATGGTTCTAAACGTTGATACCTGCTAACTTTGATTTGTGAAAGTTAATTTCAAATCGGAAGCTAGTTCAAAACCCCTTAAGATAGTCTTCATAATGATGACATTACTCCAGGATTCCTCACAAAAGAAGAGTGTGTCATCCACAAATTGCAGAAAGCTCACCTCTACCTCCTTACTCCCAATCTTGACCCTAGACAAGATGTTGGCTTTTAATGCTTGCATTACTATTCCTGCAAGGCCTTCAACCACTATAATGAACAAAAAATGTGTTAATGGGTCTCCCTGTCTCAACCCTCTTGACGACCTAAATTCCTCCGTAGGGCTCCCATTCACTAGTACTGATACTGTGGCTAATTCCATACATCCTCTAATCCATTTTAACCATGTACTGTGAAAACCCATCCTACCTAGCATGTCATACAAGAAATCCCATCTAACTAAATCATACACTTTTTCAAAATCTACCTTCATACATAGGCCTCTTTTCCCCTTCCTCTTGAGTTCCTCAACCACCTCATTTGCCAGTAGCACACTATCAACCAGGCCCCTGTCCTTTATAAATGTTAATTGGGTTTCATTTATGATAGAAGGTAGAACTTTCTTTAGTCTTCCGTTTGCACTTTAGATATGACTTTGTATATGGCCCCCACTAACGAGATAGGTCTGAATTGATCGAGCTTGCAGGGGTCCCTTACTTTGGGTACAAGTGAAATAAATGATGCATTGCACCCCTTCGGGATATATCATGTTTGATGGAAAACCTCCAAGGCTGCTACAAAATCTGCTTTAAGGTAGTTCCAACTTTTTTTAATGAAGTTGAAATTGAATCCATCTGGATCAGGACTTTTTGAGCCTTCACTTTGCCATACAACTTCTTTAATTTCTTCCTCAGAAAAAACTTCTATCAATCGCAAGCTTTCTACTATCGAGATGGATTTAAATTCAACCCCATCAAGTCTAACCCCGAAATCTTTTATTGCTTTAAATCTAGCTTCGAAAAGCTTTTTTGTTTCAAAACGGACAGTGTTAAACTCCTCACACCAACAACCCCCAACCTCAACTCCCTTCACTTCATTCCTTAGTCTCCTCCACCTTAGTGATGAATGAAAGGATTTTGAGCAAGAATCACCATATTTAAGCTAGTTGGTTCTAGCCTTTTGACGAAGAAGAGATTCTAGCTTTCAGTCTGTCTCCCAGAGCCTCCTTAGTAGATCGATTCTAATCCGCCTCACACTTTTCGCGACTTGGCCATTACAATCTTGGTGATCAAGGTTCCCAATATCCTGTAGAATAGTCCTCTTGGTAGAGTTCAGATTCCCAAAGACATCCCCATTCCATGTTTTTAAGTTAGTCTTTAGGAGTTTGAACTTTTCCTGAAGCCCTATTATACCATTTTCTTGGTTCAAGTATGATTTCCACCTTTCCTCCACCATCCCATCAAAGCCTCGTTCCAAGTGCCAAGCGTCAATTGTTCTAAAAGGTTTGAGACCCCAGTCCTTATCTAAACACTTGATCATCAAGGCACAGTGGTCAAAGACTTCCCTCCGTTGGACATACTGTTTACACATAGGCCAACATTGCAACCATTCTTCAGTTACAAGAACTCTATCAATCCTACTCCTTGTCGTTCCATTCGATTTGAACCAAGTAAATTTTTTCCCCACAATGGGCAGATCCAATAACATGTTTGATTCAATGAACTCATTGAAGCCCTTTATCTCACTGTTAAAATCACCTCTATCTGCCCCCTGCCTTTCAGCTCGACTTCTTATTGCATTGAAGTCCCCACAAAAGCACCACATTGCAATATGAAAAGCTTCTTTACAGATAGACGGTTCCTCCCAGAGTAGTTTCTTTTCTTTCAAGGTGCACCCCGCATACACATTAACCACACAACATCTTTGGACAAACTTCTTATGTTGGCCCATAATAACTATATACCCTTTCCCCATGATATGGCTCTCATAGATAAAAGCTTCTTTGTGCCACAAAGATAAAAGACCTCCATTACCGTTATCCCCACCATTATGAATCAAACCAATATTGTTATCCCCCCATAAAGAAAAGCACCTAGCATCCGTGAGTTGGGCAATTTTTATTTCTTGGAGGCACACAAATTCTACCCCCTCTGTAGATATGCACCATCTCTGATATCTTGCTTTCGTTCCTCCCCCTAGACCTCTTATGTTTAAATTAAATATCAGCATAAAAATCTTTTAGATTACCCACCTCTAATTTCTTCGTGAACTCCATATCTCTTTCTTCCATACATTGAGGTTCTTGGACCACCTCCTCTTCCTCCCGACGACAAGCGAGCCCAATTTGCTTACCAAGACCCCATAAATTTGCAAGCTCCTCCCTATTTCCAGAGATGCACACACGGGCATTACAATTGCTAATGTCCCCATCTGAAATGGAAATTATTGGTAAGTCTTCACTTGGCAGCAGGTCCTTCCTAGCCTGAGACAATCTCTCACTCAGTCTGACGTCGCCTAGGATGAGTTCTTGGCTCCACCAATTCACAAAGATCTTTCATCATGCACCGCCGTGAAGGTATATTGCACGAGCTTCCCACTGCGCCTTCCTCTGGTTCGAGCAAGCTATGCAGTTCCAACCCTCCGTTATTCCAAGTCACCACGAGATTAGGGTTTGGGTTATATGACCAACTGTCTTCACCTTTTCCTTCTGCCTCACAATTAGGTGTCTCCAAGTTTCGTACCTGATTGCCACCGCCATCCTCCTCTAAGGCACTCTTCCTGGCACTAGAGAACGCACCAGCTCTTTGTGTTCGATGCTCTCCAGGATCGCCCCCAGTCCTGAAGTGGGCCTCGTGATTCCCCTCCTAGCCCAAAGGTGCATTATGGGTACCGCTACATTCTATATCCATCACCAACTTTGCCAGCTCATCATGCACATGATGGTAATTTTGTGGTACTGAATATGCTTGTTCATCTTGGTTTAACGCAGCAGCCTCCGCAGACTTCTTCTGGCCCTCAGTTTACTCTTTAGTGAATACCAAGGGTTCTTTTCTCTAAACATCAATTCTGTTGATAACAGGTATCTTAGAATACAACCATTTTGTCCTATTCGCACTCAGGACCTCCCCTCCCTCCATCTCCTCCTCTGGTCGGCGATCTACCCGTCCACCCATGACCTCCACCTTGCCGCTTGACACCGACTGCGCCATTTCCTCAACGTAGGTCTTTAATGAAGAAACGCTATCGGAGGAATCAAAAAATTCCGATGGCACATACACCGACCTCCAAATTTTGTAGGGTGTTCTTCTTCAATGTAGATGCTCAGCATTTGGCCATTAATCCTCATACTTTTAGCCACTTTAGCATTACAATTTTTGAGCAAGCGAACGTTGGAGTCTCCCATACTCCAGGTTTTCCCACACTACCGTCTATTTGATAATTTTCTTGTAGTATATATATAATAATTTTATTTTTATAAAAACTTATTCATTCAATCATTCTTTAATTATATATAATAAAAAAATATTTTATAAAAACATATTTTTCTTTAATTATATATAATAAAGAAAATCTTAAAAGCATTTACAATGTAATACGATTTCTTATATATTTTAATTTTTTGCTTCTGTGGATTCTATTTTTTTTAATTAAAAACGTATATTCCATTTACTGGTTTAGATTGAATTCGTTTTTATTTTACAAATCTCGTATCTTACGTTTGGCCATTTTAATCCATATAATATTTACCCATTTTCGAAAAAAAAATATCTCCCCATTCGTGAACTTTTTATTTAAAATTATACTACACTGCGACAAAAAACCCAATTTTGAACACTACCTGAAGCTAGGCTTAATTTTACAATATCGAGAATTAATACTTTGGTATTGTAAATTTAATTGATACCTTGCAAGAAGGAAAGTTATATATGAATACGTAAACAAGGAAAAAGTACAACAATTGGTAAAATTTTCATTATTTTCTAAATTCAAATATCTCAAATTTAAAGGAAGAAATATTCTTGCTTGAAATTCTCTTATAATAGTTGTTGACAAGATGTAAGATTCGTGAATATATTAATTACAGAGATTGAAACATAGAGGAGTATTTTATATTTAATATCATTGTTTGAAAAATACGTATCTTAAAAAATTCTGCTTGTTTATTGGAGTGCACTACAAGGAAAAAAGTGGAAAACCAAGTCGATAAATAAGAAAAGAAATTCCAAATAAAGCGTGTACCCTACTCTCTGCCGACTGGGTTATTTACGTGTGCTTTGACTCCACCATATACAATTCATATCAGAAAAGTGTTAGTTGCAAATTTCAATTTCAATTTTATACACTGTTTTATATATAATTCACTCAATTCTCTTTAATATTACTAAGAAAAATATTACTTAAAATGATAGATTGTGATTTCAAAGTACAACACTCTATTTCTAAATATCTCTCTCTTTTTATATATATAAGTCAACACACTTTAATATGTTATTATATTTTTTTATAAAAAGAAGTCTCAAATAGTAAGATTTATGTGGTCCCAGAATATGTTTAAAATATCAGATAAATAATATACTTTGCTTTAAATAAAAGCAGCTCTAGTCTTAGTCATAACTGTTACTATACTTCAATCATTCAACGCTTAGCATCTACACTAGATATTTCAGAGTAGCTTTCATGCAATAAAAAGCAAAACCTTCAATACTGAAAGAGAAAATCAATGATGATAAACAAACTGTGCCCACAAAATACTTAAAGTAATTCATATCAGTATTGTGTATATGTAACAATTTTAACTTTACACTCAACCAAGATTTCAATTTGACTTGCCACTATCTATTATCACTATTATTCTCTCCAATAACTATTATTTCCGTATAATTCACGCATTTTGCTGCACATATACATCAATCAACTACAACAACAATCAACTATCTCCCAATCATGTAATTCAAAAAGATAAAATAGATAACAGAAAAGCAAAGCTCAACAATTGAAAGTACGCGTCTGGTGCTGTTTCTTGTCATCACTCTGTTTCAGTGCTTATCTCCGCTTAAATCTCTTCCAAAAACCGTGATTTCCTCTAATACTTACCTACCCTTTTGCAGCCACTTACACAAAGTCCTTTACAAAAGCATACAAAATTTCTTCCCCTCACAAAGCTCTGATTTTCAGCAGAACTCGGTTTTTGTTCGTGTTGTGTTGAAATGGGTGCTGGTGACTACTACAAGATACTGAAGGTGAAACGTGATGCCACTAATGAAGAGGTGAAGAGGGCTTATAGGAGTTTGGCCATGAAATGGCACCCGGATAAAAACCTTGAAGACCCGCTTAGGAAGGAAGAGTTTGAAGCCAAGTTCAAGCAGGTTGCTGAGGCCTATGATGTGCTCATTGACCCCAAGAAGCGCCAGATCTATGATCTATACGGTCACTATCCCCTTAACTCTCAACGCTTCAGCAAAGAACATGGTAATGGGATTATGAAGGAAGCAGGGGTGGTTGAAAGCAGCTTGACTTGTACCCTTGTGGAGCTTTACAAGGGATGCAAAAAGAAGTTGAAGGTCTCAAGGACTGTTCCTGATGAATTCGGGTAACTATCTCCCTTGTATTCTCATTGGTAATGTTGTTACTTCATTGCAAGTAGAGATTGTGATTCCTGTGGTAGAATTATGATGCATGATTTGCCTTTACATTACCTGAATTAGAGTATTGGAAGGTTATTTTTAGAGGACATTACTTACATGCAGTTTCTTGCGTTTTGGTGTTGTTTTTAACTAGAGTTGAAACTTTAGGTAACCAAGAAGTCTGTGTTGGCTACAACGCCAAGCATTTTGAATTTGAAATATTTCTAGTATAGAAAATTGATCGCTTTTGTATTACATGTAACCATAAACAAATGAAGTTTTGCTGCTAAGATGGAATTGTATTATAAGGCAAATATGTTGTGTTTTTTTGCTCCATAAAGCTGGGATAGTTTACAGAGTAGTTGGTATGACCCCGTGGCCATACTATGACTGTGTCCTTTGTGTTTTGTTTTCGTTATTATTGTAGTTGTTTTTATCATTATTATGTTTGGATTCTACACTCGCTGTTGTTTTGGTATGTTTTTTATTTTGGCGTTACGCTTATTTGGTTTGATCGTGCACTTAGTGCAGTAACACATCCATAAACATTCATCCGTTCTGTGCCAACAAGTGAAGACAAAGAAGGAGAATTTATTTGCTTTGTAAAAAATGTTGATAGGCTTGTTTCAATCAGACTTATTTACTGTTGAACTTGGCTATTTGCATCTAATTTTACCAACTTATAATTTGAAGCATTCTATCTACTTTTTGCCTCCTCATTTCAATTTCATTAGGAGCCCTATTGTTTTGTTTTGGCAGAGTGTCAAAGTCTGTAGAAGAAATCTTGAAGATAAATATTAAACCTGGTTGGAAGAAGGGTACAAAAATCACTTTTCCTGGAAAAGGCAACCAAGAACCAGGTGGTGCTCCAACTGATCTAATTTTTGTGTTGGATGAGAGACCTCATGATATTTTCAAGAGGGATGGAAATGATCTTGTAGTGATCCAGAAGATATCACTTGTAGAGGCTCTAATAGGAAAGACTTTTAACTTGACTACATTGGATGGAAGAGATCTCACAATCCAAGTGACTGATATTGTGAGACCAGGCTTTGAGCTAGTGGTCTCAAATGAAGGTATGCCCATCTCAAAGGAACCTGGAAAGAAAGGAAACCTCAGAATCAAGTTTGATGTTGCGTTTCCATCAAGACTGACCACGCAACAAAAGTCTGGTCTAAGAAGGATTCTTCTTAGTGCTGTTCATTACTAAACCAATATTTTGAGACTAATAGCTGTAAATATCCTTTAACAAGAAAAAATAATTACACTGTAAACTGTTTTGCAACTCCACCAATCTACAGGAAGTTTGTGCATATGACAAATAAACCAAGTATAGTTGCTATATGCTATATCATACATGTAGCTTTGGAAACAAGTGTATATAGGGATACTTTTACAGTTTTGGAGTATTTTTACTCTGTCTCCTATAAACAAGTAAAGGAAATGAAGTATAGCTATTTGTGTTACGATTTTTAGTATGACTTGAAGTCTCACATTGAGTTGAATTGAATAGAAATAAATAGATATGAGGAATGAATAGATATGACATAAATATCTACAAAAGCATAACTTTAAGGATTTTAGTTGTAGGTGATATCATGTTATTTTTATATAGGCAACTCATACTTCACTGCATCCCACCAATTTGTGCATTGGCTGGTTTCAGTTAAATACAAAAGTGTCTTGTTTATTATGATGCGATTAGTTTGAAAGTGACTTTTCTAAAGGTGTTTCATTATTTTAGTTAGAATCTTTCGTGTATCAATGTCCATTCATTTTGGCCCCTTCATTTCTCTTTCAAATTTTGCCTTCTATCTTGTAGAACCTTTTCTTAAGCTGACAGTTGGAGTATTATTATTTTGTTTTTTTTTTCCTTGTGAGAGAAGTCGAACAATAAAATGAGTAGTTGAGGATTTTGATGAGGAGAGTCAAATTGTTAGAAAATATGTTTTTTTAACTGCTCAGAAGCATTTAGGAGACTGTTAGTGTAAGTATTATAAGTTAATTGTTAGCAAAGATAATAAAATATCTTGCTCTGTTTTATTCATCAACACCAATAATTGGTATACAAACTATCTTCTTGAGGGATATGTGTGGTTAGTAGAGTGCACCAATGGAAGGAGGGTCCAATTTTTTTGTAATGGCACCACTAGTCTTCGATGGAGGCAATTATCAGATGTGAGTTGTTAGTATGGAGACCTACCTAAAAGCATTGGATCTATGAGAAGCTGAAGAAGAAGACTATGAAATTGAGTCCCTTCCAGAAAACCCTACTGTGGCACAAATAAAATCACAAAAGGAAAAGAAGATGAAGAGATCAAAGGCAAAAACATGCCTATTTGCAGTTGTATCTCTTATGGTATTCACAAGGATAATGTTCTTGAAGTCAGCAAAAACAATCTAGGATTATCTCAAGGCAGAATATACAGGTGATGAGAAGATTCATGGAATGCAAGTGCTGAATCTAGGGAGTTTCAATTGCAGAGAATGAAAGAGTCAAAATCCGTAAGAGAGTACTTTGACAGACTTCTAAGCATTGCCATCAAATTGAGGTTGCTTGGATCTGTGTTAAATGATTCAAGAATTGTGGAAAATTTGCTTGTAACAGTTCCAGAAAGGTTTGAAGCCACCATAACAACCTTGAAAAACACAAAGGACCTATCAAAGATTTCTCTTGCAGAGCTCTTAAATGCTTTACAAGCACAAGAACAAAGAAGAGTCATGAGACAAGATGGAGCAATAGGAGCCTTAACAACCAAGCATCAAGGTTACAACAGGAATAAAAAGAAAACCTATCCACCTTTCCAACACTGTGGAAAGAAAGGCCACCCACCATTCAAATGTTGGAGAAGGCCTGATGCTAAGTGCATCAAGTGCAATCAACTTTGGCATGAAGTATTCATTTGTAGAAACCAAAATGAGCAACAAGATGTAGATGCTCAAATTGCAAATGAGGAGGAGGATGAACTTTTCGTTGCAACTGGTTTCTCCAGAAATATTTCAAGTGCATCTTGGCTAATTGACAGTGGATGCACAAATCACATGACCTATGACAAAGAACTTTTCAAGGAGTTGAAGTGATGTGAGTTGATTTTAGGATATTTCATTTTATGATGTGACACTTTACTTAGGTTGAGATTTTAGGCAAGTATAAGGTGAGAACTCTAAGAAGATCCCCACTGGACATGAACTTAACCAAGTGGTTAAGTAAGTGAGAAGATTTTCTTCACAAGAGCAAAATGAAAAGACAATTACAAGGTGAACATGATTCCAATGGGTGCGAAATTAAAAAACATGAAAGGACAAACCAAATAAGAATTTCCGAATGGAAGAATGAAACAAAGCAAGAACATAACATAAAAAGTAAAAAACGGAATGACAAAGGGAAGAAGAGATGAAGGAAGGAGAAAGCTTATAGATGAAGGAAGGAGAAAGCTCATGTGATGGATTTGAGAAGTGGAACACGCCACTTGGAGTGTGGTTGACCTCCAAGATAAGTGTTGCTAGCCGCCACTTGAGAGCTCTCAATTACTCACAAGATAAGACCTAAATGCTAAGAAGAATCAAGACTCACTAACACCTCACACAATTTGTGCAAAGTAACTCTTCTTCTATTAATTTCAACTTTTAAAAATACACTAGGTAGACCTCCTATTTATAGGTGAAGGAGTCTTGGAGAACAAGCTAAAATGGTAGGATGGGAAAAGGGAAAAAATGGGCAGCCCACATCCTAGGCCTGTCCTTCTAGAAACTAGGTCAAAATGTCTTCCAAAAGGGCTAGGAACAAGCTAAAATGCTACCCACACCCCCTATTATTCTAAAGACACCTTATTCTAGCCTATCTTTGTTATTTGGACCCCTAGAGTGAGCTCAAATTATTTACAACATTTTTTATACTTAAGTAAACCAGCAGGAAGAACTTGAGATGCTCTGGTCTTTGTCCATTTCTCCCTCTGGTGAGGTCTTTACTTGAATGTTGAGATGACCTTTCATAGTTTGCATCCTTGGTCATCTTCTTGTTGTCTTGGTTTGTATTATGAATGAAGTCTTCAAAAATTTCAAAGGTTAAGATAGGTCATGGGGGTCACATTCCAGTAAAAGGAATAGGAACCATTGTTGTAGCAACACATTCAGGTACTAAAACTATTACTGATGTGTTATATCTACCTAACATAGACCAAAATTTATTAAGTGTTGGTCAGTTGCTACAAAAAAGCTTCAAGGTGTTTTTTTTAAGATAACCACTGTTTGGTCAAGGATGCTACAGGACAAGATATGTTCAAGGTAAAAATGAAAGGCAAAAGTTTCTCATTAGATCTATTTCAGGAGGAGTAGATAGTATTTTCAACAACAAAGAAAAATACTACTGAGTTATGACACAAGAAGCTTGGTCAAGGGCTTCTCAAGATGCAAAAATATGAAATGAAAGATGATCCACCAATTAAAGGCACTCAATTACTCTCCGACATATATCAGAGATGTAATGTTGGAATATGTAAACCTGCTGATCACATAGAAGTTATCAATGACCCAAAGTGGAAAAAGGAAATGGAGGAGGAGTTGCATATGATTGAGAAGAACAAAACTTGAGAGCTTTTTGACATACCTTGAGATAGAGAGGTACATCAAATGGATGTCAAGTCAGCATTCCTAAATGAATTTCTTAAAGAGGAAATTTATGTTGAGCAACCTAAAGGTTTTATTGTGGAAAGAAAAGAAGACAAAGTTTATAGGCTGTCTGAAGTTCTTTATGGCTTAAAACAGACTCCCAGAGCATGGTATAGCCGAATAGATGATTATCTTCTTAGTTTAGGCTTTGACAAAAGTCTTTCAGAATCTGCGAAAAGAAAAAAAATGTTGCAGATTTGTTTACCAAGTCACTTCCAGCTAGCAAGTTTGAATTCTTAAGATAGAAGATTGGAGTTTGCAGTTCAAAAATCAAGGAGGAGTATTAAATATTGTGTTTTTGTAACTGCGCGTAACTGCATGTGACTCTTTATTTTTCCTATTTCAATTGTTGAATAAATATTTTTAAGTAAAGTGCTTAGGGTTTAGACATTTAGGAGACGGTTACAGCAAATATTGATAATAAAATATCTTGTTCTATTTTATTGATATATGTTAATAGATGCCCTTGTATGCTAAACAGGGGCAACAAGGGCAACTACGTGCAACATAGTAGATTGTACACTTGTAATGGTAAAAGAACAAATATCTTTCTCTTTGGTGAAATGATGACACCAGTTTATTTCAAACTCAGTTGTTGATAGTTTGTTTTTTCATTGAAATAGTGATGGCAGAATGTGGTGTTGAGCCTTTCTGATTTTATTACAGTGCATAATCACTCATTTATTTGATGTGATTCCCAACCGACCTTTTCAGCTCCTCCTTTTTCACCCCCACCACTCTATCAACAATTTTCCCTTTCTTAACGAGTACAAATGTTGGCAATTGGTTAACCTGGAGTGCTCGAGAAACTTCCTGTTATCATTCATACCATGAATATAAATCAGTTCTCACTAGGTGAAATTCAATTGTCTAAAAAAGAATAACATTTAGATGTTAAGTATATTGTTGCTTTGACATCAACTAACATATTAATTAAAGTAAAGGGGAAAGAGTGACACACGTTTAACTCCTCCACATCAATCTTGATGAACTCAGCATCTGTGTATTCTGCAGAAAGATCCTGGAGAACTTGGTCCATGAGTTTGCAAGGTCCACACCATGTAGCTGTGAAATCAAGTACCATCTGCACCAAAAACAAAAACAGACAAATAGGAAAACCAGCTTTATGAGAGTGATAAGGTGATATAAAGTTAGCTTGGTAGGAAAAGTGAAAGGGAGAGAGATAGGTTGTGAGTTTGAATTTGGTGCTACCAAAAACTAACATAATATTTTTAGTTAATTATGTTACTAGTTAAAGAGCATAAACACAAACATACCAGCTTGTTAGTTTCTTTGACAGCTTTAAAATGAGCATTCCATTTATCCGTTGAGTGAAAGGTAAGGAGGTTGGAATTGGAGTCTGTTTTTGGTGTTGAATAATGGAATGACCCTGAAGATCTAAAAGACTTAAAATTATAAATGGTGGGTGCCATGATAAATAGCAAGAAGCTAGTGTGAGGTTTCTTAATTGGTTTGGTTGGTGGCAAAATGGTTACAAACTTGGAATATATAGAGATGGTTTACAAAGAAGTAGGAATGTGCTATGTAACTTCTATAGAAATGAATATATTCTATCAAGTAGGGTGGTAAAGTGGACCATTGAAACAACTGCTTTGAGACATTCGAGAGCATAAGTGCTACAATAAATGGTTGGTTCCAATGTCATTCAATATTCATGTTCATTAAAGAAAAAGTATTGATCCTGTACCATCAAATTATTTAAAAAAAATGTTTTTTATGAAATGTAAAGGTAAATAAATGAAACAATTTTAAAATTACATTATATCACTTAGTAAACTAGTGCATTTTTTATTTTATTCTACAATTGTCAAAATAATATTTTCCTTCGATCATTCACATCAAAGAGATGGATGCTAAATGAATAAATAAATAATAAAATATGAAATAAATTAAATATATTTTAATAATTTAAAATGAAGATAAAATTCAAAATTATGTACATATTTTGTTGGAAATCCCACATCGACTAGAGATTAGAGCCTTTCATAATATATAAGTGGGTGCAAACCTCACCTCATTGAGCTGGTTTTATGAGGTTGAGTTAGGTTTAAAGTCCACTTCTTAACATATTTATTTTCGTTTTTCTTTTATTGAAAACATTATATTAGTTATATTTATATACTAAAGTTTGATTAATTTAAATATTTTTCAGCACAAAAAATAATTTATTTGTAATCTTTAACTATCGGTGTTATAAAAATATCAATATTAAGTAATTAATATTATAGAAAATGATATTGTAACACCCCAGAAATACATCTCACTATTATTGTACAAATTCTATATGTTTATATACAAACTTAGAGTTTTTCAAAAACATTCCTAATAAGGTTACTTATGTGACGTTCATGGTCACCCACTCTTCATGAAAAAAAAATCAAAATTCTTTTTTAATAAGGACCATATATTACACCGGTTAGATGGTTGAACAAGTGTAATATGGGTTCTATATTACACCCATGGCAGAACTGGACACCCCCTATCAAAATTGATGACTCAGCCAGAGGTTCCTCCACATATACTAGCACATGCAAAATTGGTTACCTGTGTTTTCGTGAATGGTTACTTATGTGACGTTTACGGCCACGACTTTTAATGAAAAAAATTCTAAAAGCTTTTGAATATGAGCCATATATTAAACCGGTTAGATGGTTTAACTGATGTAATATGTTCTGAGTAAAAAAAAAATATATTACATCGGTTGTTACAAAGAACCTGTGTAATATATTCTTTTTACCCTATTTTAAAGCTCGTGTCTCACTGCAAGTTACTACCCTATTTTAAACCTGTGTCACGTCATTGCCACATTTACAGCGTCTAATGTGTTACTGTTACTGTTACTGTCAGTATATTAGGACTCAAAACTCAATATATTAGGACTCAAAACGTTAATATTAATAATTAATAATTAATAATATAATATTTTAAAAGGAGTTAAAAAAAATTTAAAAAGTTTGAAACTTAAAAATTGATCTGAAAAAAAAAACTTAAGCATTTAAACTAAGTAAAAGACACATTAATTAGCATAGGCTGATCTGCCATTAAAGTCTCTAAAAAACCCAATGGACAAATTTTGCGCATTTTGGTTACATAAATAATTTCTGAGTTTAAAGATTTATGATGAAACACTAAAAAGTTGACACATAAATGCTAAACACACATGAGTCCATTTTACATGGTAATGGGGTATGGCAGTTGATAGTGAAGAATTTGTCTTTATTCCTCTTTACAGGTCAATAGCCATGAATGATCCACACACTCAGTTTAGATGCTTCTCAATAAGCTTTTGTAGCTTTTCCTTTTTAGCTCCCAACACCTTATCAACAACTTTCCCTTTCTTCATCAATATGAACGTTGGCATTGCCTGCACCTGGAACTCTTCAGAGACCCCCTGTTTGCATATCAATGTTGAGATGATCCACTGAACAAAAATAATGATGCATTGTATATATGCAAGTAATAGTGAAAGAAAAAAAAAATATGAATACCATCAACTCATCCACATCAATCTTGATGAATTCCACGTTGGTGTACTTTGCAGCAAAGTCTTGGATAACTGGGTCCATCTGTTTGCAAGGTCCACACCATGTAGCAGTGAAATCGATCACCATCTTTAAGCAAAAACGGTAAGAAAAGAATGGGATGGTGAATCTGAAAGCTGATAATAAAAAATAATTAGGAACTGTAGCTGTAATAACATACATACCAACTTGTTAATTTGTTTGGAGGCATCAAAATGAGCCTTCCATTTAGCAGTAGAATGGAAGGTGAGAATGTGGGAGGATGAGTTGGATGATACATGAGCATTCTCCATGCTCGATAAGTTGCCACCCATCTTAACGAAACACCAAACAGTCTAGTTAGAAGAGATTTTGCTTCTTACTTGTTTGGATGAGTGAAAGCATTAAGGAAAGCCTCATTTATAGGACCAGAAAAGTACAAAGAATTAATCACCTTTGAAAACGAATATGATTCTTTGCTAACTGCCATGCTCGTGAGTACTTTAATGGACATTTACCACATGTGTTGGGTTCGAAGAATAGAACACATTTTTAAGGTTTGGGCAATGTTTCAATCATGGATGTCTTAGTGAACTTAGATACTAATCTTTCAAATCCAAATCACTATAATCAAGCACATCAATTTCTTCTTGTTACTTTTGTCAATTCAAGTTAATATATCATCCCATACAATTCTGTGTTAATAATTGTTAAAAATTATGAAAGGGATTCAATAAATATATTTGAGTTTACAAACTTTTAATCAATTAAAACATAATTTAATATTTAAAAGAATGTGTTAAATAAATAATCACTAGCATTTAAGTTTCTAATTTTGAAAATCTCCTCTCTTTTTTCTGTTTATATGTACCGTAAAATAATAAATAGTTTTACTTGTTTTTGTAAATTCAGGTAAAACCACTTGTAAATTCAAATAAATTTTTTATTTGAAAACTGATTTTTATTACAACGGATTAATATATTTCACTACTATATTATTGAATATTAACATAGATTAAAAGATTACAATATATTATTTATTAAGGAGTATTTATTAATTTTGTTTATTCACTTAATATTTTTATATATCTCAAAACTCTTATTAATTTGAGTATAGAATAATTTTCTGTTGTTTTTCAACAAACCTAAAAGAGGATTTTAAAGAGAAACATTTGTCCACGTCTTTGTCGAGTAAGGTGTGTTAAAGTTTGAGATTTGTTTGTCGATAAAACTATGACAATTTGATTTGTTATCTAAGCTCTATACTTCATATCCTATTTTTCTTTTTATTATTTTTTATTTTTTATAAAACTTTCTTGTTAAGCATTACTATGCAACTTGACATCTCATCTAGGCTGAAATCTCAAGTAATAACAATCATATGCTATCATATGAAAAAAATATTATTAAAAAAAATTAAAAAAATACAAAAATATGGGGGAACTTGATCAAAACTCATATGTTAACAAAAATGATACATAGGTAGACTATATTTATTCATAAAGAATTCTAAGAACAAATTAGATGTAAGTCTATTATACCAATGAAATGATTCTCTATGAATAAATCCTAAATTAGCTAACTTATCCGTGCACGCATTCCCTTCACGAAAAATATGAGTAACCATAAAGCTGATTTTCCCATAGTAATTAAGACAAGTATTCCATCGATTACGAAGCATCCACGGAACATTAGTCCTAGTAGTAAACACAACAAAAACCAAGGCAGAATCACATTCAAGCTAGACATTAGTAAGCCCCATCTTTTGGGCTTCCTCTATAGCATGTATAACTCCATAAAACTCAACAACCATAACAGTCTGAATTTCAAGAAACGTAGAGAAAACACCAATAAATTCTCCCATAATCCCAAGAAAAATAACTCCACAAGTAGCAAGACCAGGATACCCCGTAGCAGCCCCATCATTGTTAATTTTAACCTAGCCTGGTAAAGGAAACTCCCATCTAACAGGAAGAGGACTTTTACCACTACGAGTATTAATACCAAAAAACTTAATCACTTTTAAATCCAATATATCATTCTTCACTGAAGCTTTAGACGAATTTCCCATTAGACAAGTTAAATCTTTAATTATCAAAATAGGCTTAGAAACCCCAATTTTATCCTAAAATCTAGCATAATTCCTCATACGCCATATCATCCAAATAGAAAAAGTTAACACAACAAGCTTAATCAATTTAACCAAAGGACTACCATCATTCTTAATAAAAGAAAGAAGATTATCCTTATTAGAGAAATGGGAAGTAAGGAAGATCTGCCGAACCCAACTCCAAATATGCAAAGTATAGAACATTCAAAAAATAAATGTTGAATAGATTCACTGGTGCAGAAACATAAAACAAGTGCACTATTTCGAATTTATAAATGCGGCTTTATAGTCGCATTTGATCAACACGCACTTGTAAATCAAGAAATACAAATGCGGTTATATAGCCGCATTTATAAATACCATTTACAAGTGCGGCTATTTGTTTTAGCCGCACTTGTATATGCCAAATCATTAAAAAAACAATTTTAAAATTTTAAAACATCGTCAATCTTGTGTGAAGGCAACGTTGATGAAGAGTCACGGGAGCGCCAACAACGATGGCGACAACAGAAGCGGCGACGGACAGGGAAGCAGCGACGGAGCAAACCAAAAAATCCCACGAAGACAATGAAAGAGTACTGAGCAATGCAATAAACCAAACAATGTAAGAAAAACGAATGTCAACCAACGGAACAGTGCTTCGAGACCACCAATGCAAGGAAAAACACACACACACACACACACACACACACATATATATATATATATAGGTAAAACGAAAACATCTATGCATATATTTGTGAAGATGAAGAGGAAGAAAGAGAGCTCAAGAAACTTACATTGACACAAATGGAATGCAGATGCAGCAGAAGGAGACGAACTCAGAGTGCGAACGCGAAACGAAGGCAA
>Ga0123341_1001113_pt1 | contig 19303 bp, 14 predicted proteins | sample Turbeapinknodule_FD_89959 | JGI IMG/M metagenome (GOLD analysis project Ga0123341, IMG submission 89959) | Root nodule microbial communities of legume samples collected from Mexico - Turtle bean Mexico pink nodule | ecosystem: Host-associated > Plants > Roots > Nodule | place: Mexico: Nepantla...
GAGAATATACTTTCGATACTTATATTGTACAATTACAATGTTTTGATTTAGATGTTGACAATTAATTATATATTTAGATATATACAATCTCTTGAAATTTGTCTATAATTTTGTTTTGGTTTCTCCCTTCTTGCTTAAATATTTGTCATAGTAGATAAGAACAATTGTGTTTTGAGTTTTTTCCAACATTTTTATCCATTTTTGTCATGATTATGTGAAACTTGAATTCACCATTTAATATTTCAAAGAGACTTTGTTAAATTAGGTGCACACACATATCTAATTTTCACAATCTGAAATCATTTATTCAATTTTCACAATCACAAATCACTTGTACTAGTGAATTCCCATACTTACATAAGTTGTGATGATTGAATTTTCCATCCATCATATGCTCCATTAAAGAAAAATACTTAATAATAAATTTATTATAATATTAACTACCAACACAACCACAAATTAGACAATAGAGAAAGACACTAAAATTGATTGGTTGAGATAAACGAACGAAGAAATAAAAAATAATCAGAGACAAAATTTATTATGAACCAAATATTATAAATCGAAGTTTTCATTTTCAACTTAATCTATTAGTTAAACTAACAACTTTTTGTTAATTATTATAATTGTCATTAGACATTCCTAAATAAAGTAATATACACTAGTAAAAAAAACACATTTTACATTATTTCAGACTTACTATACCAATTTCGTCACCGATGTAAATACCAACGATATAAAAAATAGATCATATTTTACATTGGTTTTTTAATCGGATAAAATATATAAATATTATACCGGTTTAAATAGTAATCGCTGTAAAATAAAATAAAAATTATGTTACAAAAAGTGAAGTTTTTACATAAAGATATTACCCACTGGTTCTATAGAACCATTACTGTTATATGTGTCAGAATAGAGATATTATACTTGTTCTTTAAAACAACCACTATAATATGTGTCCAAATAAAAATATTACACTGGTTAACCACTATAATATTTGTCATAATAACCGTTATAATATTATTATTTTTATAAATAATTTGGATTAATTTTATTATTTTTCCAACTTATAACATCAAACAAAATATTAGAATACTAGAAAATAAATTTTTGTATTATCTAAAACATAAGAATAATAAAACTTGTTCAAATCAAGAGTTAAAAAAAGAAGAAGTAAATCATAATCCATAATCAAACTAATGAAAATACAATGGAAGAACTTATATAAAATAATTAAAAAACAAATAAACAAAGAGAATATAAAAAGCTTTGTGTACTAACCACTTTCTAGACGAGCAGTGTCCTTTTCTTTTAATAGTAGATATCATACCAATAAGACAGTTAATGGATTAAAAGTTTAATATAACTTAAATTTGTAAGAAAATTTAAATTATATTTTATAATAGTGTAATTTTAATAAATTTGATTTAGTAATAGTAATAAAAATGTGTTAATAGTTTAATTTAGGAAAAGATGAAATGATCGAGATCTGACAGGGCATCAAAAGTGGGGGTGTGAGGGAATGATCGACAACGCAGTGACAGAGCCACAGCCAGAGGCAGGGTGATTGCGCGACGGTGCCATAGCTCCATAACAAAAATCCATGGCGATTGAGCAGTACGGAAGGTAATTTTGTTTTAACAAACTAACAATTAAAGTTTTGATGTGAAATATGAATGGTGAGGCTGAGACCGAGCAATTAGCTGACGAGGATGGTCCTACTCATTTCCAATCAGGCAAAGATACGCACAACATGACAATCAGTGTTGTTTACGAAATCATTTATGTTCATTTTCCTTACGAGGATCTTAGTCAGCATAGATATTTCATGCTTTTAGTTTGTATTTGTTTGGATAAGGATGTGGCGTAGGATTGAGAATGGGATCCATTCATCCACCCAACAACTCCTTCTATTTCTATTTTCCTTGTTTCTTATGCCTTTATTATTTGTTTGGGGTCAAGTCTGAAAACTTCTAGTAGCCTGTTTCTGGCAATTTATCTTTTATTCAGACAGTGATGTTTGTTTTGTAGTTAACTGTTCTCGTTCCTTCTCACACTCCAACATTACATTACCCATCCAATCCCAACTTTTGCATATTGGTTGCTACTTTGCTGTTTCGAAGAATAAACATGTCGGCCAAGTTTCTCACCGTGCCGCCATTTGAGTGCGCCTGGAGAGAGGATTTGAAATTTCGGGAAGCGGGTCGGGGTTGTGTAGCCTTTGAAGCATTCGCCTGCAATGATGTTACACTGGTTTTCCGGGAGAATGTGGGAAGCCAGGGCTACCATTATAAAAGAGATAGCAGTCCTCACTACACAATCATATTGGGGAGTCACAGGAATCGCCGACTCAGAATTGAGGTCAATGGAAAAGCTGTTGTCGACATCGCAGGGGTTGGCCTTTGCTGCTCCTCCTCCTTTCAGAGTTACTGGATAAGCATCTACGATGGCTTGATTAGCATAGGCCATGGCAAATACCCTTTCCAGGATGTTGTTTTCCAGTGGCTGGATTCTTGTCCCAATTGTAATGTTCAGTATATTGGCCTCAGCAGCTGGGACAAACATGTTAAGTATAGAAATGTTAATGTCTTGTCTTTAACACATACTCATATGCCCCTTTCGAAGCATGTTGTTTTTGGTGATTATCAAGTGGAGGATGAGCTTGATGCCGCAGACTCTTACAATTACAAACACATGGATTATGACAAATGGGGGCTCAAAAATTTTCTTGAGAGTTGGGACTTGTCTGATGTGTTATTCATAGTTGGTGAAGAGGAGAAGCCTGTTCCTTCTCACAAGGCAATTTTAGCTGCATCTGGAAACTTTCCTGTATGCTCCTCCTCATTTGTCATCAACATACCCACAGTACCGTATCCGCTTTTCCATGCACTGCTTCACTACATCTACGTTGGCTGGACCCAGGTAGAGGTTCACACCTTATTAGTTTTGTATTTGCTATTGTTGATGTTAAACGTGGAAATTGAGATCATCAGTTTTCTGTGTACATTCATATTTATTTTTTTATCACCATGGTAAGTTTTTGACTGTCAAACTGGTTATCTCACTTCTTTCTTGGTGATTTTAATTTAATTTGATATGTTGTACCCGTCAAATTGCTGTTCATATTTATATTCTTAAGGTAGTTGTGTCTTTGTATCATGTAGATTCCACAGGAACAACTTGGTTCTTTGAGGGCTTTAAGTATACAGTTTGAAGTGATGCCACTGGTGAAGCAGTGTGAAGAGACTATGGAACGGTTCAAGCTAGATAAGACGTTGTTGGGCACGGACAAGAATGTGGAGCTGACGTATCCATCTATCCGACCTCATTGTTCAACTTTGCCCTCACTTCCTATCAGCATTCATCAACTGAGACAATTGAAATTAACAGGCCAGTTCAGTGATGTAAGCATCTACATTGAGAGTTATGGGCTCATTGCACGAGCACATAAAATTGTTCTGAGCTTATGGAGTATCCCCTTTGCTCGGGTGAGCCAATTTCACAATCTTGTCAGATTTAATGTTAGATGCACCCTCTGGTGGGGGTGTTTTTTTAAGATTCTCAGAAGTAAGATTTTACCTAGGGATTAAGTTTCTACTTTTATGGAGGAAGTATTAACTTAGTTAAACTTAATTATAAGAGAGTTAAGTTTGTAAGTGAAGAACTATATACTCAGCGAAACCTTGAAAGAGTGTTTCCAAATTCCAAGTCTCCTAATTTTTTTTCTACAGTGGAGGTATATCTTCTGGTAACAACTTGACTTTCTGAGGTCGAAGGAATGACTAACAAATACAATCTGGTTAATAAAACGATTTTCAATTTTTAGCACTGAATCAAGTTATTCAACATGCCCTGTTACAAATTTAATTCTGTGAGGTTAATTAATGTACACCTCAATACTGTTGTAAATTTATTCATTGTCCAGTGTGTTCTACGTGTGTCTTTGCAATGCAATTTAAACAAGTATTTGTCTTATCTTTATGCATCATAAATTTCTCTCTATGTAAGTAACATCTATGCTATGTTTTACGTAGTGGTTATGTATTTTTGCAACTGTCAATGTGAGCTATTAGTTAAAGATCCTGTTACTTTATCAGATGTTCACAAATGGAATGAGTGAAAGCATGTCATCGGAGGTTACTTTAAGGGATGTGCCACCAGAAGCTTTCAGGGCTATGCTTGACTGTTTATACGATGGGCAATTGCATGACAATGTTATAGATTCTGGTGCTTTGTTGCTCCAACTCCTTTTATTAGCTGATCAATTTGGAGTGACTTTTCTTCAACAAGAATGCTGCAAAATGCTTTTAGAATGTCTCTCAGAGGTAGTTTGGTAATCTTCACTCAACGGAAATCAGTACTTATTTGGAAGTTAGAATCATTTATCCTGTGGATGCCACTTGAAATAACTGTTTGGAGAAGAGAGTTGCGGTTTCAGAGTTGTGAAAACGAAAGAAGAGATACATTTTATAGTAATCAATTCTAAGATATTGATACTTCTCGTCAACATATAATATGCAGGGATGAAGTTCTTCTATTGGGTGAAGGTCATACAACAAAGTTTTTCTGTTACACACAAATTGAATGGAGGAAGCAGACAAATTTGGCAACTAATAATACCGTGGCCTTTGAACCTAACCGTTGAACTTTGTTGCAGGACTCTGTATGTCCACTCCTCCAAGTGGTTTCTTCAATCCCATCATGCCGAATTATTAAAGAATCATTGCAGAGGAGAATTTCCATGAACTTTGACTATTATATCAGTGCGAGTACTGACTTTGTTTTGTTAGATGAGACAACTTTAATCAATATCATTAAGGTGTGTTTCTTGTCAAGTTGCTCATTTTTTGTTAAATTCAAGGAATACACATAATATTCTAGAGGCCATGCATCTACATTGGCTTAATCTAAAGCAGAAAATTATTGTCAGTAGCGTGGCATAAAGAATAAAGGATTGAAGATCTACTTATCTATACATGCCATTGAAGTTAAAAACATGATTTTATTGACTTCCAGCATATGAAATTTTGAGGAGGCCTAAGCCATTTTATCTGAGAATTTTAGATATAATTTCTCTTCAAATCCCCTGAATACTAGATTAGATATAATTTATACATCAGCAAAATGTCTATCCCAGGGGTCTAATTTTGTAATATTAGGTCATTTGACTGATAATTTCTTGATCCATATTTGGATTTTGCAGCATCCAGATCTGACAGTAACATCTGAAGAGAAAGTCCTTAATGCAATTCTAATGTTTGGCATGAATTCTAAAGAATTATTTGGGTGGGAAGTGGTGGATCAGTTAATAGTAAATTCAAAATCTGAACTCCTTTTTGATGAGAGGCTTCAGTTAGTCCATGACTTGTTGCCGTTTGTGCGATTTCCACTACTACAATATTCCTTACTTGAGAAGGTTGGTAATCTTTGCATCGAGACATCTATGAACACCTTAAATAAATAGTATTTGCTTGTTCTAACTATAATGTTATATTGTTGTAATTAATGTGCAGTTGCAGAATAGCAACATTGGTCAGCATATCCCTGTTTTCCAAACTCTTGTAAGCTTGCTGTCTTCGAATCAATTCAGGCTGTATGTGTAATGTGATTTGTGTAAATCTTAGTTTGAATAACTATTCTGTTATGTTATTTGTTACAGGTTAATGAGGCAATCAATTTTGTTAAATGTGGGCTGGCAGGGCTAGAGAATGAAGAGAAGTAAGTTCTTCACCTTAGTTTGCTTCCTCAGCTTCTTCATTGGGGACCTTTTAACATCTAGATTGTAACCTTTCTAGAAAATAACAATAGCTTATTTGGTTGTGAAAATCATCTTTACTCTATTAAGTATTGTAGTATGAATTTGGATTCATTAATTCTGAGTTATTCTCATTTTTTTTAAACAAACTTATTGGTCCATTTCGATTATAGAGGGGATTTCTATTCAAGATTCATACAAGAATTTTGATGACAGTCTATTGGATGACACTCTCTCTCTCTCTCAAGCTTCATACTCTATCCTTCCTCTTCTTCTATCCTTGTTTTCCTCCTCCAGATAGCCGTTCTAGGGCCCTTGCTGGTGAGTTTGGAGTAGGGACAATAATGGATATGGGAAAGAAATATTAGAAGAGTGGACTATGGAAAACTGAAAATAAATATATGATATAAGTTTATGATATGAGGATGGTATTATAAGGTACTTATTAGTTTGTTGGCCACTTAGGGCTTTCTAAGTATTTCTAAACTAAATTGGCGTTCTTATCCGAAATGGGATTACTTGGATAACAACTTGGGAGTATTTGGAGTTGTTAGCTTGCTTTATAAGTTTTTGAACTTTTTAGTTGTGACTAATCACTTTTCTATTTACGTTATGAATTATTCTCAGATTTTTCTTTTCCTAGAGAAGAACACGTCTAACAATAGTTAACTTACACTACATTTCATTTTAGTGTTCGATTCCAACATAGACGGTCCAGTTACAAGGAACTCCAGTATATTTGCGATGGGGATGACCACGGAGTTCTGTACTTTGCTGGCACGTCCTATGGTGAACACCCTTGGGTTAATCCTCTCTTGGCAGAGGTAGAATTCTAGTTTATCTTTTCCCCCCTCAATTTTTATTTGGTTAAATAACTTATTATATCATATACAATCTTTATGTTTTAGTTTTCATTCCTAAAAACTACTTATTTTTCGTCTCTACAATGAATACACTTTTTAGTTCCTTTTAAGTCCTCTTGTCCAAAATTGTAGGGACTAAAGCAGACTTATGTACATAGATAAAACATGTTAAAAAGGTGTGTGTGTAGGAACTCAAAAGGAGTACCTTTTAGGTACAAGGACATAAAAACCTAGAGATTGTATAGTTAGAGGAACCAAATGAGAAATTAAGTCTTCTTTTCTCTAGGAGTCTTTATGCTAAGGTCTTACGAATGAACTGTTTATGCATTCCCTTTCCCTTGTGTGGCAGCAAAGAAAAATTACCATAACAGCCAGCAGCCCCCACTCAAGATACACTGATCCCAAGGTTTTGGTCTCTAGAACCTACCAGGTATGCTAAAAATTTTAACTACAATTGACTATTGAACTCTTATTTTGTTGTATGGCATCTAACTTCATGTGGCTATGGCAGGGAACATGTTTTGCTGGGCCCCGCTTGGAAAATGGGCAGAATTGTACCTGGTGGATGGTTGATCTTGGCCAAGATCATCAGGTATGCAATATACTGATTATGTATGTATGTTTACTACTATTCAATAATAGTACTCGCATTTGGTCATGCACTTTGAGCAAGTGGATGCTTGAAGATTTTACTACCACTCTCCAACCTCATTTATCAATATGAATGGATCGTTACTTCTTAGATGTAATGAACATTCTGAATAAAATCGATGGATGCAGCTTATGTGCAACTACTATACTCTAAGGCAGGACGGTTCCAAGGCCTTCCCCAGATTTTGGAACATTCAGGTAAACAGTCTCTTGCTCTGTGGAGGGTTTCTGTCTCATTATTGTTATCTGTTGAAGGGAAAGATTAAATAGTTATGGTGTGTAAAAAATTCAGGGCTCACAGGAGGGGAAGAGCTGGACGAATTTGTGGGTCCATGAAAACGATCGGAGTGTATGTAAACCTGGTCAGTTTGCCTCTTGGCCGATAGTTGGCCCCAACGCTCTGCTTCCCTTCAGGTATTTCCGGGTAGTTCTCACTGGACCCACCACCGATGCAACCAATCCCTGGAATTTCTGCATTTGTTACTTGGAGCTCTATGGCTACTTCCTCTGAAACGCTTTTGGTTATGCCAAAACACACCATACTTCCCCAAAATACATACGATTCACCTCCTCGTGTACATTATGGTTTGCTTAAGTCATGGAAGAGAAATCAAGTTTCACAATTTAATTGTAGTTTTTTTTTTTATTTCATCATTTAAATTTGATTACAAGAGAATTAGTTATAGAAGTTGCCCTTCTTCGCCGCGTCTTTTAAGAAAATAGCTGGAGAAGAAACTTCGATTTTCAATAACAATGAAGGTAAATTAAATTGATAAATTTTATATTCAATTGATAGCAATAAATCACGCAAATATGTAAATTGAAATATTTATTTTAAAGTTTCGATAACTTACCTTATATATGAGTTAATGTTAACTGCACTGAGTCAATTGTATTCTCTCTTATTGATATCGAAAATAAGGATAAATAGTGATTTTTTAATTGAATTGGTTCAATTTTATAAGAAAATTGAAATCGGTGGATTTTGAAAAGATTATGCAAATGGATAAGTTGTGTCAGCATGATATGACTTTACGGTAAAGAAGTTGTACATGCATGAAACAAGTTTGGATTTTTGGAAGTTTGGATTTCTGGAAGTTAAGTCATGCTTTGACATGACTTTAGTGTGGAAGGAGATTTAGTATGGAAGGAGAAGTCGTGTTTGATCCACATGACTTTTTTTATTAATTCGATAAAATGGAATGATATCGTAGATGTTAATCGATATTTGTTTGCTTTTATATGAGATTGTGTTATGTTGGTATAACTTTTGTTTTTATATTAAACTAAAGTTGTGATATGTTTACACGACTTTTATACGAGATTATTAATGTTAATATTAATACATACGGTTTTATAATATATATGTTGTTTATATAAGGTGGTCTTGTAAATGGTAAAAAATGCAACATCCACTTATTGAGTATAATGAGTTTAATAAGGAAGACCTTTGATCAACAATAGTCCAAACATGTTCTTAATGAAATCAAACTTACATCCAATCTTAACAACATTTTTTATCTTATACTAATGACAATTTTTGCGGTTTTAGTGGTCTCTTTCTAGTAGAAACGACATTGCTCCCTTAATCACTGTTGAAGCTTCTCCTATTATTAAGGTAGTAATTCATCTTATCTATTTTGCCACCAATGAATTTCATCAAGTTGATTGGGTAATGCGACAACTTGGGTTTCAATAAGGTACGATCCATTAAACTTATATTAGCTGTATAAAGAATATGAAAAGTAAAACAAACAAATATTGACCAGAATTCCATCAAAGGTGGATAGTAATGTGGACTGATCAACACAATGTCTCACTGAAAGTATTTAATTTATTGGTAATGGTCATTTGTGTGACACAACAACATAAAGACAATGTTACATTGATCATACTATTTGGTACATATCGCTTCTAGAACCGACATCTGACAACAATGTAACTTCACTTCATTTTACTTTTCATGATGTAATTTTATGGAATTGGAAATTCATAAGCGAAAAAATGCATTTTGGAATGTGATGCTCCAAAAGGGAAAGTTGTCTTCTGGGAATGGGGTTTCCAGAAGCGAAAAAATCCATTCCATATGCTCCATAATTCAAAGTTGTTTCCCATAATAGACATTCTGGAAGAGTAAAAACCATCCCAAGATCATTTTCTTTATTTCATGTTTTTGATGGGGTGCAGGAAGAAACATCCCAAAAAATGTCTAAAGGTCCGAGCCCAATAGGAAGGAAATGGATGAGTGTAAGTGTGACATAACAAGTAACAAACTATTTGTTTTTGCACCTCCCTAGCTCTTCCTAGCACCCCATAAATTGGAAAAAATCATTTTATCCTTAAAAAAATGCTTTTCGGACTAGAACGAGAGAACAACACGCCCATAAACTTTTCTTATTCCAAAAATACCCTTTTCAATATTTCGGATTATATAATCCAGAAGTCTTTTTTTAGATTCAAAATTAGCTTCCAGATTATGTAATTCGGAAGTCTTTTGTGATTAGCTTCCGGATTACATAATCTGGAAGTCTTTTCCATACATAAGATTAGCTTCCGAATTATGTAATCTGGAAGTTTTTTCTAAATATGAATTTGACTTCCGAATTATGTAATCCGGAATTTATCCGGATTACATAATCCATAGGCTTATTATTTCAAATTCAAGGGGGTGAAAAAAAAGGATAAAATGGTATTTTCATATTTAGTATCGGGTGGCACATGAAGGTATGGAGGGGTAGGAAGAAAGAGTCCGAGAGAACACATCTGTGGGCCGGCAGCGGGCCCAGAGCGGGCCCAGAGCTACCTTTACTGGTGGAGATCAAAGCATGAAACCCAGACGCAGTGGAAGTTATGAAGCAGAGGGATTTCCTCACTCTGCTGCTTAACAAGTGAAAGCGAAAGCGAAGCATGCATATGCATAGATTCAGAGCAAGGGTTTTTCTGCGCTCAATTTCACTTTGTAAATCTAAGTGGCATCAACATCATGTACATCTTTTTCCGCCATTTTTATTTTTTCTCTTTCCAATTCTAACCTAACCAAACGCTTCTTTCCGCTTATTCTATTGTAGGGTGCTCAATTTCTCTTCTCTCAAAATCGCACCTCCACAACAGGTATGTATTCTCCATTTCACCACTATCTTCATTTATTTAAGATACATAGCTTTTCTGTTCACATAGCAGTTCAATTGCAGCTCAATCACTTTTTTTTACGTATCTTTTCATAAATGTTGCACTTGTATATCTTCATAATTTGTCACTCGATAAATTTCATTCGCCTAACACGTGGTATCGTAGTATATAACAAAATGCAGGTCCAAAATTTATGGAATTTGCAGCAGAACCATCTATGCAGTTGCAAGTTCTTAAGGCACTCTGCTCGGGTCAGAGAAAGAAGGCTTCGGACTTACTTTTGGATTTTGGTTCCAGAACCCAGTCATTAACAGCTGACGATTTTCTTCATATTTTTAAGTTTTGTGCACGCTCTCCTGATCCAGTGGTATGCTATTTCCTAAATAACCAATTCTTTATTTCTGGATTCCTAATACTAAAATTTCATTTTTTTATTCCCCTGCCGCTTTTTATTTTATCTTTTTGCAAAATCAACATGTTAAAGTTTGCTTTAAGCATTTCTTTATAAATGTATGAGACCAAATATGATTCTAACTAGAGTTCTAGTATTTATATATATCCTTAACACTTCCACAACTTGATCCAATCCCGATTCTCGTCAATGTATCATTAGCTTCTACCTGCACTATTACTGAAAGTCTCTGTCATGTGAAATTAGCTAATAACAAATGTATGTGTTCTCCTGTGTGAGTTGGATGCACACTTTCCTTGAAAGTCTCTGACCATGAGTTATGGTAGAACCTTTTGTGAATGTCAAATTTATTCCTTCACTTTTTTATATTTTGCAGTTTGTAATGGAGATTTGGAGATTCATGGAGTTAAAAGGTGTTAGAATGAACGATACATGCTCATCTCTTATGATGCAGGCCCTTTGTAAAGGGGGTTACTTGGAGGAGGTAATATTATATTAGTTTTATTCATGAAATATAATTTAGTAAAATTTCCCTTCATGCTCCTTTTCTTCTTGGGTGTCGTATTGTGTAAAGGGGTTATGCTAAGGGCATTGATTTTGGATTAACCCACTACATTTTCAGGGTTTTTTTAGAATTTTTTTTTTCTTTCTTTCTTTCTGAAAATACAATTCCATATGATATATGGATGCTTTATCATGACATTAAATTGTATGTCAAATGATGTATATGAGGCAGTTATTAGTAAATCAGCTTCATCTTAGCTGCGAGAGTTTTATTTTTTTCTCATGTCTACCTGTTGTATTATGTTCAGGCCTTTGATATCATGGATTTTCTTGGAGGAAGTCAATGTCTCTATCCAGTTCTCCCACTTTACAATAGTCTCTTAGGATCCTGCTCGAAAATGCAGAGTCTAATTCTAGCAAACAAATGTTTGGACTTAATGGAAAAGAAGATGGTAGGGAAGAGTGAAGTTACATACACTGAGCTTCTCAAGGTGCGCAAACATAAAGTGCTAGCATCATTCTATTATAGTTGTGAATAGAAAAGAAATTTACTCTTTTTGAGAAAAGTATTGTCTGTTTAGCTGTTAAAGTTGTTTTATTTGACAGATTATTGAGTCCGAAAGCATTTATATGTAGATATGTGATTCAAGGTGAACCACTTGATCTGGACTAAAGAGAATCTTCTTGATTTGATAGTATTAGTTACAAAACGTGCTAGTTTGCACCAGGACCTGTTCTTCTCTGGTTTAATGTGCTTGAATGTTTTCTCTTTTTTTCATAGGACATCTATCACTGAACTTACCCTGTTTCTCAGCTTGCAGTTTTGCTGAAAGACTTGCCAGCAGCCCATCTTGTTTGGCAGGAGTATGTGAAAAACTATAGCATGAGTATCATTGCTCTGCGTAGATTCATTTGGTCATTTACAAGGTTAGGAGATTTAGAATCTGCTTGTAAAACTCTACAACAAATGGTGTCATTAGTGGTCAGGGGAAACATTTCTATTGCTAAAACAGTTTATGGGAAGTTGTATTCTACTAGAATGGACATCCCTGTGCCTTCAAATAAGGGGCTAGGCTTAACCATATCAGACTTTAAGGAGATAAAAAAATTGGACTCTTGTATGAGTGCTGAATTAGATGGGCTGAATGGAGAAGAACACTCACTACTTGTGAAGGCGTTGAGGTGGTCCTTTAATGACATAATACACGGGTGTGCAAACCAAAAGAATTATATACTTGCAAGGAAGCTTATCTTACAGGTATATATTTCACTGAGCTTTTACATGTTCCGTAATGCTCCATCTAACACAGGTCATGTAGATTAAAATATTTTTCTCCTAGATTTTGTAATTGAAAAAGGTTATGAAGCAATGACACCTCTCCTCTTTGAAATGTCACATGTTTCCGACATGGACCCTAAAACCTTCCTGACACCTGTTAAACATGTGCAGTTTTGTATTTATCAGTTTGTGCTTCATAGGTGAAAGGTTCTCTACATAGTCAGAGAATGTTAAATTTTAAATTCTAAGACTTCAGATCCCCTAAGATTTCAATTATTGAAAGCTTCTGTTAGTTGATTCTCAATAACATATGAATATCAATATTACCATCTCCTTATATATCCTCCTTTCACAATTTTTTAGTATAAATAAATTTCTTGGGTTATGAAAGTTTAAGGGAATTTTTTGAATTTTATCCATTGACAACGTTTATATTAATGTATTTTAACATCTTGAAGGGCGCTTCTCTGTTCAGATGGAAAATCTCGGTTTGCAGCCATCCTGCCATTCATATAATGGCATTATTAAAGCAGTTGCTTCCCATGGAAGTCTTGGGGATGCCATAGAAGTGGTGAGTTCAGCGACAATCATTATGTCCAGAATCACTTGTTTTTATTATATTTTTTCTTAATTTATTCTTTGAGCAGACTGCTATCTGTGGGAGTTCTGTCCAGAAATTTTGATCACTTAAGTTTAGGTCAAATAGAACCTCAAATCATGTCCAATTGGAATCTGATGCGAGATCTAGTTTGTCAGTTATATGGTCTCGTGATTGCGGATACTCAAGTTAATTACTGAAAATTTTTCTTGGCCTTATATTATTTTCATTTAATATGCAGTTGAAAAAAATGCAGCAGAAGAATTTGAAGCCAAATGATTCAACTTTAGCAACACTTTCAATCACATGCAGCAAAACACAACAGTTAGATTTAGCTGAGGCTTTTCTGAATCAGATTTCCGAATGTCTATATCCACATCCTTATAATGCTTTACTAGCATCATGCAATGAATTGGTGAGCACAAATATGAAATTTCAAACAGAATTCCCATTTACCATTTTATTGTCTGTAAGACTGTAATTAGTTTACCTAAAGTCCTAACTATATTCTTTAATAAGACTTTTCAAAAATAGCTAATTCGGGTGTTATATGTTGAGTGAGAGGAAGGGTCGGTAAAACCCTAAAATATGTGACTGAGTCAGTCCAATATATGTACTTTCATATCCTATTTAATGTTTTGAATAATTTGCTTGTAAAATAGGAGGTGATGTACGATAGTACCGTAATTATTAAATGTACATAAAAATGAAATGAGGAAACTTCATAATCCTGAACAATTTTTTTTTTCTAACACAGTTAATAAAACAAGATCCTTCAAACAATGGGTGTTTTATTTTTACCATTATGAGCTTTGTTACTGTTTGGTTTGGACTTGTGGCAATGTGATGTTAAGTTATTTATTTCATCAATGGGCTGTTGAGCACCAATTAAGATGAGCAACTGAATTTATACATGCACATTTTGTTTATCTGATAAATTTGCAGAATCAACCTGAACGTGCTGTGCAAGTGTTTGCCAAGATGAAGCAGAAAAAAGTTTTGCCTAATATCAGGACTTGTGAGCTTCTATTTTCGTTATTTGGTGTTGTAAATGCCCCTTATGAAGACAGTAATATACTGTCACAGGTGGATGCTGCTAAAAGAATAAATGCTATAGAAAAATATATGGCCACAAATGGCATTCAGCACAGTCATCTTTCAATAAAAAACATAGTAAGTTTCATTGATATCTCCTTTTTCACATATCTGGAGGGTTTTTCTTCTGTTCAAATCTATGAATAACTTGTATATGTGATTGAGAAAATGAGGAGGGATTCAACTCAGTGGTCAGTAACATGTTCTGGGGTGCAATTAATGTTAAAATTAAAAAGGTTTTGTACTAGAATATGGATTTGTTAGTCCCTCTGTGTATCATAACCATGTCAATCCGTTTTACCTGTTCTATTTAGTAATTAAGAAAGTTGAAAATCACAGGATTCAAGCTGTCTGAATGAAATGAAGAAATGTTTTAGGTGTTATTTGTGATCAGAAGGGCAGCAAATACTGAAATGCCACATGCTTTGTAGTGCTGATTAATGGCCAGCAAATACGAGAATACTAGATATGGAAGATTTGAACTTAGTATTACTAGAATACCTCGAGGAAAAAACAACAGAATTTTTGCCTTAAATGGTGTATCAAAGAAATAAAAAGAGTTCCTGTGATTACACTGCCCTTTAAACAGATGTGTAGGAAATTAAAGGATGAATCTTTTAAAAGAAGTGTTTTTGGTAAAAGTGATGGTGTCACCCAATCCATGAATCCAACCTCATTTAATAGGGAAATGATTTTTTTGGTGACAGTACTCTTATAAGTGATCCAACTATAATGTTGATATTATGAGTAAAGCCATAAAGTTTAAGAGATGCAAAAGATCACTTTGATTAGGGTAAGATATGATTGGTATCTTGTTCATTTACATTGCTTATGTCTTGGCCATGTTCATTCTGTCTTTTCAGGTTAGAGCCCTTGGAGAAGAAGGGATGATAAGAGAGATGATCCAGTATTTACACGTGGCAGAGAATCTTTTCATTTATAGAAATCCTTCATTGGGAACACATATTTACAACACAGTGTTACATTATCTTGTCAAAGCCAAAGAAGTGAGTGACTCATACATCATTACTTTGAATTTCGACACCTACTTTGTGAAGTGAGTTATTATGCATCCCTGGCTGGAATATGAGGTTTTCCACATGATACAGAGTGATTTGGCGATTGCAATTTTCAAGAAGATGAAGTTATGTGGCTGCGACCCTGACTCTGAAACATACAATATAATGATTAACTGTTGTACCATCCTAAAAAGTTACAGATCTGCTTGTTTGCTGATTTCAACGATGATACGGAAAGGGTTTTGCCCAGTGATATGTACATATACCGCTATCATTAAGGTTCTTTTCATTTTAATCTCTGATAGTTCGGCCCATATTATTATTTTGTCAAAGATTTTGCATTGTACTTGATTTTATGTCAAAAGAGTGAACTGCGCAGATTTATGATTTTATAGTAGTCTTGATGCACTTGCTAATCCCTTCAACAAGTTTAGTTAACCTGCAAGTGACAATTGACAAAGGCGTGCATTTGGTGTTAAATGTTTCTACTAGTTCATAATTTGCATGTTATTTACGTCATTCATGCAGAATTAGTAGCATTTACTTAATAAAGCGATGACATTTTGTTGAAATGGTGCTTCAGGAGCCTTTATGCAGATCTCTCCTAAGTTACATTCTTTATGTTGCAGGATGCATTGTCTTTTTTATACTATACCATCAGACAATGAACATCTTAGGCTGGATGGAGTTTGAAAGTACAAAATACACTAAATCACTTCTCAGATATGTAATGGCTAAGGCATTGGGATTAAGAATAATATGTAGTAACTACCTAAGGAAAGCATGGATTTCTTCTAGATCATCAAGCTTTGGTTCAATTTGATCCTATAACTAATTTTACTTTGTCTTGAGAGGACACTAATTTACTTACTGACATCATGCATCTGACTGCTGGTCATCATGAAATTTGGGTTATAATTAATGGCTGTATTACTGTAAAAAGAAAAACTAATGGTTGTATCACCTGTCATTCATTGTGCATGTGCTGATATATTTACTCTTTTGTTCATGAGTTGCCACGACATCAGTCTTATTCAACCTGTAAATTTATTTTAGAACTGTGTATCCCAACTTGATACGGAGTTTGTTTGCTTCAGATTTTGTTGGAAGATGAGAACTTTGATGAAGCCCTGAATCTTTTGAAACAAGTCATATTGGATGGCATCCAACCTGATATACTGCTGTACAATACGGTTCTTAAACAAGCATGTTACAAGGTACTTCATCTTTCATATTAAAATCAATAAGGGGGATAAAGGGTGAAAGAAAAGAAATCTGTTCCAAAATCCTCGGTTAAGGGATTTGTAATGCTACATGATTGACTCATGATATTTATGGTTCAACTAGAGGAGGTGAGTTAAAGATAATATGGAGTGATTTGATTACATCAAAGAATATTCATGTGTCCACAGCTCGCAATTACAAACAATCCTTTCAATAATAACTATAACTCAAGTTCATTTCTGCACACTTAGCTTGCTCAGGAAAAGAAAAATTCTATCCTTATTAAAAGTCTGATGTGTATTTTATCCATTTTTTATGGAAAATTTAGAATGTGACCTAATGTCATTTAATTTCTTCCATGAATTAGGGAAGGATTGATGTAATTGAGTTAATTGTGGAGGGCATGCGCAGAGAAAAAGTTCCCCCCGATCCAAGAACATGCGGCTATGTGTTCTCTGCATATGTAGATTCTGGTTTCCACAATACAGCAATTGAAGCATTGCAGGTTTTAAGTTTGCGTATGATGTCTGAAGATGGCAACCTACTTGGAGAGAAGAAAAAAATTGTGAATGAATTCATCCTGTCTGAAGATTTGGCTTCTGAGTCACGGATACTCAAGTTATTTGAAGATTCTGAAGATGAATTTGCTGTTGGGTTGTTGAATTTAAGATGGTGTGCCATAGCTGGATTCCCAATCTGCGAGTCAGCTGATCAAAGTCTGTGGGCTAGAAGACTGGAAGGAAAACGATTGTGAGCCCGAGTGTTACGAAGACACCCGGTTAGATAGTTTTAAAAGGGACACCATTGTCTTTGGGGAAGCCTCCATAAAAAGGTTCTCAGTTCAGTAGTGGAGAGACGCGGGCTGAGGCTGTATCATACATGTATGGTGTCAACCGTGGCCGTCGTCATTGCTCCAGCTCTGCGCAGGAATTAAATTTTTTAATCATAAGGATACAAGTTCCGATCATTTTGGAACTTAACTTTTCTGAGTTGCACCAAATTTGAATCTTGTTGACGTTTGGTGCTCAATACTTTTTAACAATAAGTTATAGTAAACTATGGGTCTTTTCGTGATAAATAAAAATTAGTTTAACATTCGTTTTGACATTGAAATACTTTACCATAATTCAGAATCATGTATTGTACCTAAACCTGAAATGGCTTTTAAATTCTCTTCTCGCTGATTGCTTTGCCACCTCTTGCTGGTCTGGTATATGAAAATAGTATGAAGATTTAGGATTTTATAGTAACTTAACGAACTTCCTAAACCCCTTCCACAAGTCAACATGCAAGAATGCACGCATTTGGGATTGAATGTTATACTGGTACATATTTTGCGTTGCTAACATTTATCTTCTAGAACTATTGGCATTTACTTTGAATGTTATATTCGGCTCAAAAAAATAATGCAACTAAAATTTGGAGATAGCTCTGAATTAAAAACTTCCACGCCTTTTAAAATTGAGACCCTCGTGATATTTATCTATGTTACAAAGTCTACGTATTATCTGAGACAATTATGTTTATGTTGAATAAGATTACTGTTAAGACTACTTTAGTACTTTCAGGAGAGGTTTTAGTTCTCAGCTGAGTATATTATGGTTTAATGGTTTGAACAAGTTTCGTACAGAAGTAGGTTCCTGGACTTCTAAGAAACTTCAAAAAGCTTTTTAAAGAACAAGTGTAACAGCAAACCCTATTTTTTTACAACTTGTATAAATAGGTCTTATAATTACTTTATAACGACTTTAAATAATCAGAAAATATTAAGTTGTGATTGTTGCAGAAGCAACCAAATGGGGCATTTTGTTTTGAAACTGTTTAATTTTGAAGTAAAGAAACAATTGGTGTGAGGAAAAGTCAAAAGGAATAGGAGTGGCTATTAGTGGATTAGATTTAGAGGTGCGCTTTTATTTTAAAGAGAGGAAATTATGACATTTGGGTGCAATCGTTGTCTTTAGAAACATCATGATAAATGCAGAGATGAAGGAAATAAAGTTTAGTAACTTTATGTTGTTATCATCGACCCACCAAAAGATAAAATGTCTCCCAATACTCCCTAGTGCTTGGATATCATGTTTGTTCTTCTCTTCTTTCATCAACTTCATAACCGCTTGCTTAGATACTGTTTTGCATCAAGAATGGTTCCATGAGGTTTCAAAATTAAAAGTATTACGAGTACATGTGGATCAACCTCAGTTTGCTGGTTTATAACACTTGCACAGTAAGGTCTGAGTTTACAGAATAACCTCCAATGATCTGTCAGATCCAATTATCCTTACCTTTTTGGAGGGTTTAAGAAAACAATAAATTCAACGGTGATGATGATTACCATGGATGAATAGACCTATATCATCATATCATAATAAGAAGAAATAGTATCAGATAAATAATGGACATGCAAACAGAGTTCAGTGAGTTGGAATTCCACCAAATCTTCTTTAGAGAGAAGAGTGACTTGATGTATGTAATAGATTTGTTTCCATTATCCTTCTTTTCATCGTACGTTAATCACTTTTATATCATAGCATTTTGATTAATTCATTCACCGTCCTTATGGTCAATCAAAAAGTTTAAGATATTTGCTTTGTCAAGTAATGATTAGTTTTCATAACTAATTTGAAAGTTAGAGAAAATAAATGGAATTGTTCCCAGATTTTCTCTATGAATATAGATCTTTAGGTATTAGATCTGTAGGTCATACATACATATATGTAGATAATGTTATAAATATTAATAAGAACTGGTCGGTACAAATAATAATATTTATA
>Ga0123341_1001114_pt1 | contig 19302 bp, 10 predicted proteins | sample Turbeapinknodule_FD_89959 | JGI IMG/M metagenome (GOLD analysis project Ga0123341, IMG submission 89959) | Root nodule microbial communities of legume samples collected from Mexico - Turtle bean Mexico pink nodule | ecosystem: Host-associated > Plants > Roots > Nodule | place: Mexico: Nepantla...
CTATTATCTCAGTTTTATTAATTAAGAGCACAGAGGACTATCATAAGTCATTCATAAAAAATGGCATAAATTAAACCTTTAAATGAATAATGATAGAACGCCATTAAACAAAAAAATAAAATAAATAGTTAAGTTTAAATGATAAATAATAAAATATTTGAGAGTTAAAATGGGTAAAAGAGAATATTTCATATGAAATAAATGATATTTTGCTTTTTGTTAAAATAATTTCTACCAAATACATATACTTAATTTTAACAAGGACAAAATAAAAAAAAAGTGAATTATTTTGTAAACAATAACTATTAATACTTTTTAAATATGTTGTGTAGGAGTAAAAAGTTAAAGCTAATTAAACATGTTATTTAAAGACGGTTTTTGTCAGTTTATTTTATCAAATTCTTGAGGTTAAACAACTTTGCATGTGAAGTATGAGTTGCCATGAGATGGGTGAGAGTGACTTGATAGGTTGAACACTTATTGAGTTATGATTGAAGTTAATGGAATTATGAAAGGATAGAAGATGAATGGAGAGAAAGATTTAGCACGTACACTTGTATAAGTCATGGTTTAATGGGATCTGGAAATAATTATGTCAATCATTTCTTTGTTTCAAAGCTAATGCAAGTAAAAAATAAGGGCAGAAAATACCATCAAAACAAAATGTATAATAATTTAAATTTTTGTCTCATTTATTGTGTCCTTAATTAGTCTTGTAGAGAAGGTAACTTATCTCTATATCAGGTTACAGGATTCAAAAAAATTTACCTAAAATCAGAAATATAAATTTTAAATATTAAACAATATTAATTAAGCTCAACCTCAACCTCAACACATGGTTACCAAATGCTAACTAAGCTCAACCTTAACCCCAACTCTACTAGTTGAATTTTGTTGATAAGGCGAATCCTTGAGTAGACTGATTGAATTTTTGCTGATCAATTGAATCCCAAGCTTGGCTATTTGAATTTTTTTGATCAACCACGTCTTCATATTGGCTGGTTGAATTTTGCTTATCACTTGCATACTATGTCGACTAGTTGAATTTTTGTTTATCAGTTGTGTCTCAACTCAATTGGTTGAATTTTGCTAATCAGTCGTGCCCCCATCTCGATTGGTTGGATTTTGCTAACCAGTCGCACCCCATCTTGCCTGGTTGGATTTTGTTGATCAACCGCACCCCTAACTTGGTTGGTTGAATTTTTTTGATCAGTCGTGCACCCATCTTGACTTCCGTATCTTTATAAACATAAAAATTTACATTTTGTTATTTTGAGATTGTAAAATTTGGAAGTTAAAATGTTTTTAGGAGTGTGCAATATTTCAGATTGTACAATTCAAAAGTCCTTTTTGCTACTGAATTATATAATTCAAAAGTCATTTTTGGATTGCAATGACTTTTATCATATTAGTTTTTTCTTCAACAGCACTCGTCATCGAGAAGAAAATCGCCACTAACATTGAACTCTTCGTCAACAATATTGTCGTCTTCATTGTTGTCATGACTTTCGATGAAGGTGCCACGAGAATGAAATGCTACTTAATCACCACTTGTCCATTTTTTTGACATAAAATGTAATTATTTTTGGTTTCCATATGACACTATTGTGCAATTCAAAAGTTAAAAATAACTCAAATTTTGCAATTTTAAAGCTTTTTCCTAAGAAAAAATGACTTATGATTTATGTGATTCGTAAAACACTTTTGATTTCTAAAATACAATATGAAAAAGGAAAAATGAGAATTTTCATATTTATGTGAGTGCAGAAGAAATGCTAGGAGGTGCAGGAAGAAATGCCTTCTTATTCGTTCTGAATCCAAGACCCATACAAACCCAATAGTCAGCTACGTTGGGCCTTACTTTTCCTTTTCAGTTTCTTTATGATAGTTTTTTCAGTTTTTTCCCTTTTTCTGTTTTTGGTAATTTTGGCTCGTTGACTGCTACAATTTTTTTTAGAATATTTTGGAGTACAGAACCCCTTAACTCATTATGACAGTTAACTACATTAAAAAAATCCGGTGTGTTCGGAAATATCAATAAAACATTACTTATTATTGTTTAGTTTTACACTTTTATTTCCACTGGAGTGGACAAGAGATGCTGTGATATAATTAAGTAGAAAAGTTCGTTACAAAAATTAAATAGGAATAATTTAGTAAAAATGTAATATCTATTTTTTTTTATAATTTGTGAACTCAGATAGAAATTAAAAAAGAACCACGTTTAGACCTCTTATTTAAGGAGTAGCACAAAATAGAAGTGTTTGGAAGAGATGATGGGGAAGTTCTAAAATGTACAAATTATATTATTGTATTAATAGAATAGTTGCTCAGAAGCAGAGCGTGAGAAACCCTAGAATGAATGAGAAGAAAACGAAATAGAGAGAAGAGATATTCTGAGAATATTATTGTATTGTGTACTGTGAAAGAGAATTACGAAATGTGTATATAAAATAGAAAAGCAAAAGAAATGGGCCCAGAGAAAGGGAGCCCAATACGAAAGCGGTTATAAAAATTAAAAAGGCCAATAATAATACTAACACCCCCTCAAGCTGGGAATAAATTTTCTTCATTCCCAGTTTGGATTTGATAGCTTTGAAGATGGAAGGAACAAGGGGTTTTGTGAAGATGTTTGTAGTTTACATAGAAGAAGAAACAAGAAGTAATTTTAGAAGATCGACATTGAGCTTTTCTCTGATTATGTGACAGTCAATCTCAATGTGTTTTCTTCTCTCGTGATAAACCTGTTTAAAGGTAATCTGGATTGCTGATTGATTGTCACAATATAAGGTAGCTAGTGCAATGTAGGGAATGCCAAGATCTTGAAGAATATATGTGAGCCACTGAAGTTCACATTTGTTATTGCAAGAGCTCTATACTTTCAAAAGAGCTTCAAGAAATAAATTGTTGCTTTTTGGACTTCCATAAGATAAGAGACTCACCTACAAAAACAGAAAAATCAGTTACAAAATTCCTTGATTCAAGACTAGTTATCCAATCTGAGTTACTATATGATACCAGAACCAGGATTACTTTTAGGATACCTTAAAATACGAAATGCAGCTTGTTGATGATTTTTAGTGGGAACAAAGACAAACTAGCCGCGATTGCTGACACTAAAGGCAATATTTGTAGTACAAGAACTACTTAAAGTAAAAGGAAGTTTCTTCTTTTTGACACGATGACAAATGTCACAAACATTCAATCATTTATCTGAAATATGTCATATTCTACAATGTCACATATTTATGTTCTTAACAGTATAATTGAAAGAAATAACCATATATTGTGTAGCAGTATTTCTAAAAATAGAAGATTAAAAAATGTACAAGCCAACTTTAGCATTAACTAAACCAATTTTATCTTTGGTTTGATTGTCCTATATCACACAGTTGGTGGAGGAAAGAATCAAATTGCAGTTGAGATTAAAAAATAAATTTTAGGTGGAGATAAGATTAAAAGCAAATTGAGGAACATACAAGACATCTCTACTTTCCTGTCCCTTTTCACATCGCTCAAAAAAAACTTCATCAGAAATAACAAAAATATTAATATGATCGTTTTACCATCATAGAATATGTACCCAGGAGGATACTTGTGCTTTTTGTAACAAGTATCAATGCTATGACCGCTTCTACCATAGTAAGTACACAATTTTCAATTGTTGTTGGATTTATAAGTCTTATTTTCTTGACTAGGAAAACAAATCTTAAAAAAAAACATTTTAAGTATGGTCATTTTCCCTACAAAAGGTGAATATCACGAAAGCATAATTGTGAATAGAATTAGCATTGTTAACATTGGTTACTAAAAAATTGCTAGCCAGTTGGTGTTCTTGTTGAGCTACATGAGAAAAAAAAACTAGTTATAGGTGGTATGGGTTCCTAAAGAAGCACATTAGACCTCATATTGTGATATTGATAATTTAACCCACGTAGGAATTGCATAGCCTAATCTTCACACTTTCGTTGACTAATAATAGAAGCAACAAAATAAGAACATTTTGTTTGATGGATGCATACATGAATGGTTCTAAAATTTTCTAATTCATCCCAAATTATTTTAAGCTTAGTAAAATATTCAGTGACACATAAATCCCCTTGACTTAAAGAAGCAACTTCCTAGTTGTAAATAAAAAATTCTAAACAAATCCTCTTGAGAATACCTCGTTTTTAAATCATTACAGATATTTAATACCATGTTCATCCATATCACGCCTTGGTTTTTCACAAAATTTCAGAAAAATTGTCTCGGAATAATTTTTTCATGAAATTCCACGTAAGAATCTGGACTGAATTTGGGAAAAAACGCGACAAATTGCACGTCAAACGGATGAGTATTCACCTAGGAAAAAGATTAAGCAGTTTCACACACAAACGAACCTTCCTTTCAACCCTGACAGTGATGAATAAAAAATCTCAGCCAAAACTCAATACACACAATGAAGAATGTCTCGTAAAATTTTCAGACCAAAAGACCCAAGGAATAGGGCGTAGTAAGACCCAGACCGAGAGTGAACAAAACCGGTTTTCCGAAAACAAAATGTCCTGGCTTTTCTTCCCTATATCTCCTTTTTGTGATATGTTTATGGACGTGCCTCCTTCGCAGGGTGCAAACAGCACATGAAAGTACTTGTGTGAATTTTTCAATGCAATTTTTCAACACAGAATAAAATTGCAGAAAGTAGGGTGAAATTTCAAAAATTTTGCTCAAGGATAGCCTTGGTTTTTCACAAAATTTCAGAAAAATTGTCCCGAAATAATTTTTTCCTGAAATTCCACGTAAGAATCTGGACTGAATTTGGGACAAAACGCGACAAATTTCACGTCAAACAGATGAGTATTCACCTAGGAAACAGATCATACAGTTTCACACACAAACGAACCTTCCTTTCAACCTTGGGAGTGATGAATACAAAATTTATTGAAAATCTTGTGGGACGAATCTGAGGCTCAAATCTCAGCCAAAACTCAATACACACAATGACAAATGTCTGGTAAAATTTTCAGACCAAAAGAACCAAGGAATACGGCGTAGTAAGACCCAGACTGAGAGTGAACAAAACCGGTTTTCCGAAAACAAAATGTCCGGCTTTTCTTCCCTATATCTCCTTTTTGTGATTTGTTTATGAACGTGCCTCCTTCGCAGGGTACAAACAGTACATAAAAGTACATGTGTGAATTTTTCAAGCAATTTTTCAACACAGAATAAAATTACAGAAAGTAGGGCGAAATTTCACAAATTTTGCTAGAGGATAGCCTTGGTTTTTCATAAAATTTCAGAAAAATTGTCCTGGAATAATTTTTTCCTGAAATTCCACGTAAGAATCTGGATTGAATTTGGGATAAAACGCGACAAATTTCACGTCAAACGGATGAGTATACATAGGAAAAAATTCAAACAGTTTCACACACAAACGAACCTTCCTTTCAACCATGGCAGTGAAGAATAAAAAATTTATTGAAAATCTTGTGTTACGAATCTGGGGCTCAAATCTCAGCCAAAACTCAATACACACAATGACGAATGTCTCGTAAAATTTTCAGACCAAAAGACCCAAGGAATAAGGTGTAGTAAGACCCAGACCAAGAGTGAACAAAATCGGTTTTCCGAAAACAAAATGTCCTGGCTTTTCTTCCCTATATCTTTTTCTTCGTGATTTGTTTATGGACGTGTCTTCTCGCAGGGTGCAAACAGCACATGAAAGTACTTGTGTGAATTTTTCAACGCAATTTTTCAACACATAATAAAATTGCAGAAAGTAGGGCGAAATTTCACAAATTTTGCTAGAGGATAGCCTTGGTTTTTCACAAAATTTCAGAAAAATTGTCCTGGAATAATTTTTTCCTTAACTTCCACCAAAAAATCTGGATTGAATTTGGGACAAAACGCGACAAATTTCACGTCAAACGGATGAGTATTCACCTAGGAAATAGATCAAGCAGTTTCACACACAAACGGACCTTCCTTTCAACCCTGGCAGTGATGAATAAAAAATTTATTGAAAATCTTGTGGGACGAATATGGGTCTCAAATCTCAGCCAAAACTCAATACAGACAATGATGAATGTCTGGTTAAATTTTCAGACCAAAAGACCCAAGGAATAGGGTGTAGTAAGATCCAGACCGAGAGTGAACAAAACCGGTTTTCCGAAAACAAAATGTCCTGGATTTTCTTCCCTATATCTCCTTTTTCATGATTTGTTTATGGACGTGTCTCCTTCGCAGGGTGCAAATAGCACATGAAAGTAGTTGTGTGAAATTTTCAACACAATTTTTCCACACAGAATAAAATTGCAGAAAGTAGGGCTAAATTTCACAAATTTTGCTAGATGATAGTCTTGGTTTTTCACAAAATTTCAGAAAAATTGTCCTGGAATAATTTTTTCCTGAAATTGCACGTATGAATCTGGACTGAATTTGGGACAAAACGCGACAAATTTCACGTCAAATGGATGAGTATTCACCTAGTAAAAAGATCAAACAGTTTCACATACAAACGAATCTTTCTTTCAACCTTGGCAGTGAAGAATAAAAAATGTATTGAAAATCTTGTGGGACGAATCTGGAGCTCAAATATCAGCCAAAACTCAATACACACAATGACGAATGTCTGGTGAAATTTTCAGACACAAAGACCCAAGGAATAGGGCGTAGTAAGACCCAAACCGAGAGTGAACAAAACCGGTTTTCCGAAAACAAAATGTCTTGGCTTTTCTTCCCTATATCTCGTTTTTGTGATTTGTTTACGGAGGTGCCTCCTTCGCAGGGTGCAAACAGCACATGAAAGTACTTGTGTGAATTTTTCAACACAGAATAAAATTGCAGAAAGTAGGGCGAAATTTCACAAATTTTGGTAGAGGATAGCCAAGGTTTTTCACAAAATTTCAGAAAAATTGTCCCGGAATAATTTTTTCCTGAAATTCCACGTAAGAATCTGGACTGAATTTGGGACAAAACGCGACAAATTTCACGTCAAATGGATGAGTATTCACCTAGGAAAAATATTAAACAGTTTCACACACAAACGAACCTTCCTTTCAACCCCTGGCAGTGATGAATAAAAAATGTATTAAAAATCTTGTGGGACGAATCTGGGGTCAAATCTCAGCCAAAACTCAATACACACAATGACGAATGTCTGGTGAAATTTTCTGACACAAAGACCCAAGGAATAAGGCGTAGTAAGACCCAAACCGAGAGTTAACAAAACCGGTTTTCCGAAAACAAAATGTCCTGGATTTTCTTCCGTATATCTCCTTTTTGTGATTTGTTTATGGACGTGCCTTCTTCGCAGGGTGCAAACAACACATGAAAGTACTTGTGTGAATTTTTCAACACAGAATAAAATTGCAGAAAGTAGGGCGAAATTTCACAAATTTTGCTAGAGGATGACCTTGGTTTTTCAAAAAAATTCAGAAAAATTTTCCCTGAATAATTTTTTCCTGAAATTCGACGTAAGAATCTGGACTGAACTTGGGACAAAACTCGACAAATTTCTCGTCAAACGGATGAGTATTCACCTAGGAAAAAGATCAAACAGTTTCACACACAAACGAACCTTCCTTCCAACCCTGGCAGTGATGAATAAATTTTTTATCAAAAATCATGTGGGATGAATCTGGGGATCAAATCTCAGCCAACACTCAATACACACAATGACGAATGTCTGGTAAAATGTCCTTACTTTTCTTCCCTATATATCCTTTTTGTGATTTGTTTATGGACATGCCTCCTTCGCAGGGTGCAAACAGCACATTAAAGTACATGTCTGAATTTTTCAACGTAATTTTTCAACACAGAATAAAATTGCAGAAAGTAGGGCGACATTTCACAAATTTTGCTAGAGGATGGCCTTGGTTTTTCACAAAATTTTAGAAAAATTGTCCCGAAATAATTTTTTCCTGAAATTCCACGTAAGAATCTGGACTGAATTTAGGACAATACGCGACAAATTTCACGTCAAACGGATGAGTATTAACCTAGGAAAAAGATCAAACAATTTCACACACAAACGAACCTTCCTTTCAATCCTGGCAGTGATGAATACAAAATTTATTGAAAATCTTGTGAGCTAAATCTGGGGCTCAAATCTCAGCCAAAATTCAAAACACACAATGACGAATGTCTGGTAAAATATTCAGACCAAAAGACTCAAGCAATACGGCGTAGTAAGACCCAGACCGAGAGTGAACAAAACCGCTTTCCGAAAACAAAATATCCTTACTTTTCTTCCCTATATCTCCTTTTTGTGATTTTTTTATGGATGTTCCTCCTTCGCAGGGTGCAAACAGCACATGAAAGTACTTGTGTGAATTTTTCAACATAGAATAAAATTGCAGAAATTAGGGCGAAATTTCACAAATTTTGCTAGAGGATGGCCTTGGTTTTTCACAAAATTTCAGAAAAATTGTCCCAGAATAATTTTTTCTTGAAATTCTACATAAGAATCTGGACTGAATTTGGAACAAAACGCGACAAATTTCACGTCAAACGGATGAGTATTCACCTAGGAAAAAGATCAAACAGTTTCACACACAAACGAACCTTCCTTTCAACCTTGGCAATGATGAATAAAAAATTTATTTTGAAATCTTTTGTGGCGAATCTGGGGCTCAAATCTTAGTCAAAACTCAATACACACAATGACGAATGTCTGGTAAAATTTTCAGACCAAAAGACCTAAGGAATATGTCGTAGTAAGACCCAGACCGAGAGTGAACAAAATTGGTTTTCCGAAAACAAAATGTCCTGGGTTTTCTTCCCTATATTTTCTTTTTGTGATTTATTTGTGGACGTGCCGCCTTCGCATGGTGCAAACAGCACATAAAAGTACTTGTGTGAATTTTTTAACACAATTTTTCAACACAGAATAAAATTGCAGAAAGTATGGCAAATTTCACAAATTATGCTAGAGGATAGCTTTGGTTTTTCACAAAATTTCAGAAAAATTGTCCTGGAATAATTTTTTCCTGAAAATCCACGTAAGAATCTGGACTGCATTTGGGACAAAACGCGACAAATTTGACGTCAAACAGATGAGTATTCACCTAGAAAAAAGATCAAACAGTTTCACACACAAACGAACCTTCCTTTCAACCCTGGCAGTGATGAATAAAATATTTATTGAAAATCTTTTGGGACGAATCTGGTACTCAAATCTCAGCCAAAACTCAATACACACAATGACAAATGTCTGGTAAAATTTTCAGACCAAAAGACCCAAGGAATAGGGCGTAGTAAGACCCAGACCGAGAGTGAACAACACCGTTTTCCGAAAACAAAATGTCCTGGCTTTTCTTCCCTATATCTCATTTTTGTGATTTGTTTATGGACGTGCCTCCTTCGCAGAGTGCAAACAGCACATGAAAGTACTTGTGTGAATTTTTCAACACAGAATAAAATTGTAGAAAGTATGGCGAAAAATTTCACAAATTTTTCTAGAGGATAGCCATGGTTTTTCACAAAATTTCAGAAAAATTGTTTCGGAATAATTTTTTCCTGAAAATCCACGAAAGAATCTGGACTGCATTTGGGACAAAACGCGACATATTTGACGTCAAATAGATGAGTATTCACCTAGGAAAAAGTGTAAACAGTTTCACACACAAATGAACCTTCCTTTCAACCCTGGCAATGATAAATAAAAAATTTATTCAAAATCTTGTGGGACGAATCTGGGGCTCAAAACTCAGCCAAAACTCAATACACACAATGACGAATGTCTGGTAAAATTTTCAGACCAAAAGACCCAAGGAATAGGGTGTAGTAAGACCCATACCGAGAGTGAACGAAACCGGTTTTCCGAAAACAAAATGTTCTGGCTTTTCTTCCCTATATCTCTTTTTTGTGATTTGTTTATGGACGTGCCTCCTTCGCAGGGAGCAAACAGCACATGAAAGTAGTTGTGTGAATTTTTCAACACAGAATAAAATTGTAGAAAGTATGGCGAAATTTCACAAATTTTGCTAGAGGATTGCCTTGATTTTTCACAAAATTTTAGAAAAATTGTCCCGGAATAATTTTTTCCTGAAATTCCATGTAAGAATCTGGACTGAATTTGGGACAAAACACGACAAATTTCAGGTCAAACGGATGAGTGTTCACCTAGGAAAAAGATCAAACAGTTTCACACACAAACGAACCTTCCTTTCAACCCTGGCAGTGATGAATAAAAAATTTATTGAAAATCTTGTGGGACGAATCTTTGGCTCAAATCTCAGGAAAAACTCAATACACACAATGACGAATGTATGGTAAAATTTTCATACCAAAAGACCCAAGGAATAGGCTGTAGTAAGACCCATACCGAGAGTGAACAAATTCGGTTTTCCGAAAACAAAATGTCCTGGCTTTTCTTCCCTATATCTCTTTTTTGTGATTTTTTTATGGACGTGCCTCCTTCGCAGGGAGCAAACAGCACATGAAAGTACTTGTGTGAATTTTTCAACATAGAATAAAATTGTATAAAGTATGGCGAAATTTCACAAATTTTGCTAGAGGATTGCCTTGGTTTTTCACAAAATTTCAGAAAAATTGTCCTGGAATAATTTTTTCTTGAAATTCCACGTAAGAATCTGGACTGAGTTTGGGACAAATCACGACAAATTTCAGGTCAAACGGATGAGTGAATAACGCTTATGAGCGTATTACTTAATTCTTAATGGCGATTTAATATTACTAACCTTGATTTGAACATTAATAGATTAAGTGTGTTAGTTGGTTGTCCATCTGTGTAGGTCTCGATCAGCTCGGTCAAGAAAACTAAGTCATGCCAGTACAATAATGAAAGAGTGAGACAGAAAAAAACAGTGGAATATAAATGAAAAAAATTGCACTCGAAATTGTTTGTTTAATCTACTACTAATAACCTTTGGTTTCAGCATTATTATTTTCGGTAATCATATTATTGATTCGCAATATGATTGGCTTGTCTATGATAAATTTGAATTGGAGAATTTGATTAGTAAGTGGAATATTACTTTTGAACCCTAAGTTTTCTAATGCACAATTTGAGCATTATGAAATGGTAGTCGTGGATCGAATATCCAATCCATGTGGGACCGAAGAACAGCACAACACAAGCCTGTGCAACTCTGACTTTTACCCTTTACTAGCAAACCCATAGGACCCACCGCTCCATACAAATGCACCTTTCTGCCCCGGCAACGCGTGCTTCCATTCCACCTCCGTCACTCAATTTCCCAACAATTTTTATAACCTTCTTCTACTGCATAAGAGCCGCAACCTAACAACCATGTGCTCACCTTGATAAGACCAACCAATGCATACACCTCATTCTACCTCTATGGACTTAATGCATATGCATGTAACTTCCTTTGTTTATGTAAACCATATATACTCTTGTGTATTATATATTGTTTAGCATTTAGCACATTAACTTAACTCATCACACACATGGCCATTTGCGTCTACAATCATTGCGCTGTGTCTTTTGCTATAATCATGTCAAACACCATATTTCATGCACCTATCTTACACAGTCAGTGCAGCTACTAAACATTCATGAATCATAGTAATTCAATGCAATGGAAATAAATAGTGTTAGGAATAATGTGAGTACGAGTCTAGTAGAAACTTATTACCTCATGTTTTTGAGAGTTGAAGTTGACATCAATAATGGCATAGTTTCTTGGGTTTACTTACTTATAGTCATTAATGCCGAATCTCACTCGTGAATTCCCTTTAAAGAAAGACCCAGCAGAGACAGAAGAAATCAATGATGCCATAAACCTTAAACCTATAATTTCTTGTCCTTTTTCAAGTAGTTAGCAAGTAATCGTACGGTCAGGATCTACTTGTCAATGGCAATCGAAAGAGATGTATATGCAACACGCTTGGGTTTCAATTTGTTTATTATTACTATAATTGAGATCTGCAATACAAAAAGTAAGGTGCATGTGATTCACCTCAGCAGACTAAGCTGCTCTATTCATGATTTGTCTGGATTAAACCAATGCCTTGCGATTCTAAACAACTGCATATATAAAAAAACTAATAAGACTAATGGAGTATAATTTAATATAACCGCATTGCTGGACGTGTCTCATGTGTCAGGTATTTCATCCATGAAAATTGAATTGCACTGGCCAAGGTGCTGGGGTTTGTTTGGCGTGCCTCAAACCTCATGCAAATAGCACTTTGATTTCCGTGAGTGTTTTTGAGAAAAATCTTAAATTTCAGTTGTGTTTGTAGTATTATATTTAATCTCCAACAGTGTCCTCTGACGATTCTGATATTGGAGTGTAAGAAAAGAGTGTCACAGTGTTTCTCTAATAAACAAGGTTGTCGCTGAAGTAGTAGCGAAAGGAGTATCCTCTTGCCTTTGCTTGAGAGACTTTTTCTTCTTCTTGTCTTCATATACAGGGCAGAAAGTGCTGTGATATCTTGGGTTCATTCTCACAGGTTAGAGGCTAGATTCTATTTCATACAACTTTTTGCATTAGAATATCTGAATCTGTGCCTGTTAATTTTGCTTTGATTAGTAGAATAATCTCATGAAATTAATTAATCCAATGTTCATGATAGAAGTTCTGTTTCGTATTCTTTTTGAATCTCACCTGCTGATTGTGAAACTAACAACGTCTTTTCGTTCCCATTGGCCATAGTAAGTATTGAGTTTTTTCCATGTGCATGGCACAAATGAGCATGGGAATGTTAGTTTGTTTTAATTTGATTGTTAGAATTTTTATTATGTCATTGGTATGATAGTTTAAATTTAGGTTGTAACGTTAGATTGGAGCGTGAGTAAATAACAAGCTAAGCTTCCCGTGGAAATCTCAAAGGTGAAATTTTCTGTCTCGGACGAGGAATATGGGTTTTTATCATGCAAGGCATAACCTTTTTATTTAAGAGATTTTGAGGTAACTAAAGCATGGTGATGGAACCCTAATCACAACGTATTGCCAGGCTATAACTCTAATGATATTACACTAAGGGCAGTTTTAAACGGGACACAGGAAAAAAAGAGAAAACATTGCTTTTGTTATGTATTTAAATATTGCAGCAATTGGAAGGATACTAATGTGAATAATGATATCATGGTAGGAAAATTCAACAAAAAGAGGTATCCCGAGAATATTTTTTTATTTATTTTTGTTGGTGAGAGATAAGCAATGGAAGTTGATGCCATCATTTTGTATTAGGCTTCAAGGCAACTTTTGTACAGAAAAACATTTTTCATTGATCAAACTACCATCTAAGTTGATCTTTTCCTCATTTCAGCTGAACTGTGGTTACTAATATTAATGTGGTGATACCATAAAAATGCATTCTGAACATTCCAACATAAAGAGTTTAGTTAACTTTATTAAAGAAGCTGAACAAATCTCCATGGAGAAGCTTATTAGGCCTTGTGACAAAGAATACATGCGGATGACAATGCTAAAACACCAAGACACTTTCAACGAACAGGTACTATATTTTTTCTTAGTGTTCCTTTGAGCCATTTGTTCTCAATCAGCTTCATTAGAGCATTGAGTGCCCTGAAAATGTGAACAGGTGTATGAACTTCACCGTTTGTATGGGATTCAGAAGATATTGATGAAAAATACGGAAGCCAACAGAGGTATTGAAGTAAACCAACGAGGATGGAACTTAAAAAATTTGATTAGTCTAACTCAAAATGGTTATCATAAAGGTGCACTGAAAAATCCTAAATTGAAATTTGATCTTGAAATTCCTGCTACTGAGGACACTGAAGAATCTGACAGCAATGGAGTTCCAGAGATTATAAACGAGACCGGGATTGAGCTGACACTAGGCCCTTCATGTTACAATCGTAAGAAAGTGGAGACGTCGCTAGCTTCAGATTCAGCACATAGATTTTCTTCTTCTTCTTCTACTGGATCCAGCCTTATAAACAAGACAAGATTGAAGACCCATCATCATAGCAGTCATTTAACTATAGAAGAATTAAAGTGGAGGTATAATTGGTCTTGTCCAGGTGCCACATTCAACCACTGGGTGTCAAAGTGGAATTAGAAACAGTTATGATATTGAAGAACAATCAAAAGAAGAGAGATCGAAACAGCCACCTTGGATTTTGCAAGTGTTGAGCCTGAACACGACCTAAAAGTATATTCTAAGGTCAATGTGATGTATATTTAATTAATGTTCAAGACTAACTTTGTGAGTGGTGTTTCTGTGAAAATTTCTTCGTAGTTATTAATGGTGAGGTTGTGATTATGTCTTGTATAAATCTGACTTGTTTTTCATGGTTAAAGAAACCAATTATGATTCCTGAATCACCAATGATTGATATTTCTTTGGTCTTGTGACTATTCAGATTTACATCATTTTACCTCTGAAACCATGAAACATGGAGCTGTGTCTGAGGTTATTAAGCCCTTTGTTAACTGAGAAAGCAATATATGCCGTTCCCTTAAATTAATCAAATCATTTAATGAGGTTCCCACCTTGAAACTGTCTTTCAAGAAGGAAACTATGGATAGTATTCTTTCCATTATGACAAAATTCGTCTAAACTTAATCCTAATTCACAGTGGAGCTTTTCTCACAGTGAATCTCTCCAAAGCCATTGAACCCTTACAGCTAGCTGGACTTTGGAAGCTTCTATCAATGTGAAATGGAGAAATCATTTTCAAGGTTTTTTCCGCTCATGCTCCAATTGTATGCTTTCCATATAAAGATTAGGCAAAAAACTAAAGCTACGAATGAGGGATAATTCCAAATAGGAGACATGTGACAGATATTTTTGTTGCTTGATGGAAACACATTAGGTTGGTAAGCAGATTTTCTTTTCTCATTAATCTAATTTTATTTTCCACGGTGATTCATGAACTTACAAGCCAACAAGAAGTAGGAGATCTAGTTTCTGTCTACCATAAGATGAACAGCATATTCTCTTCCAGATAGTTCAACATTTTTTAACATGGTAAGGTCTGTCCCAAAAGATGTTTAACTTACAACATTTAATGAATTTGAAACCGAACCATATCTCTTTCTTTTCATTATGATTAGGCTTTAGACACCAACACCGACAATGCAAGGCTGTCACTTGAACTATTAGTCAATTATTCTCTTTACGGAAGCTTTTTATCTCCAAGGACTTAATAATTTTTACATAGACCCCACCAACTGCAGTTATCAGATTTTGTATTCTTCCAGTGATTTTATGCTTTAGGAAGACATTATCTCACTCTGAGAAGCAACTGACCCACCTAAGTTTTTAAGTCTCGTGCATGAATATGAAAGTGCTCTGGGTGATATCTACACTCTTCATTGTCAACATTTGTACGAAATGCAGATGATTTCGATTCCTTTCTTTCTCCTGACCACAGATAAATAGTACAAAATGAATTTTACATGGCCGTTGTTATAACTTTGCAGAATTATTTTCAGGATAATGAAATTAAAATATATACTGCTATCTGGGATTCTTCTTGTGTTACAGCATTAGTACTGCCCGCCCTAACCAGATAGAAATCAATCTAAGTCTAGAATTATATTTAATTTTTCATCACACTTCAAAACACAGTTCGCACCAAAGGATCGTAATTTACAATCTACGTGGAATCAAGATGAAGCAAAAACTTGGAAAGACTAATCCTGTATTTTCAACCCCATGAATTTAAGGAAGAACCTTTACTCTGACAGCAGATATTATCAACAGCCTCAGGAAATGGAGTGGCGTCGATTCTTATTTGGTTTAGTGCGACCTTTGGCAAAAGGTGCAACACCATCGGCACGCACAAAAGGAGAAAGCCGTCCAAGTTTTTTGGAAACTGAACTCATGAATGATCTTCGAGGCAAAGGAGGTTTATCAGCAGAAGGTGAAGCACTTACCGCAGGACTGTTAACTGCAGATTTAGGTGTGGTGGTCTCAATCTCTTTCAGTCTCCTTTTCAATTTCACCAGTTCTAATTTCAGGTCTTGATTTTCTCTTCGTAGAGTAGAGAGCTCATTTGAAGCTGGCTGAAGATCAGAGGAGTATACGTTCAGTTTGGAATCAACCGAGGATTCCCCGCTTCCGTTGCCATTCATGGCATCGCGAAGCCGTTGCTGTTCGTAATAGAGAACCTGAACCACGGTTTGGACAGGTAGCCGGTCATTTTGTGCAGCATGTGCACATGCCTCTCGAGATAATTTCTGACAGTCCATCACGCTGCAGACTTTCTTTCTCTCCATGTCACTTAGAGCAGGATGAGCCTGAGAATAGTCAATTCAAAACTTTATCAGCATTACTTCAAAATAAAATTTCGTGTAAATAATTCTATGTCAAAATTGGATCACTATCAGAAATCCTCGAGTTCAATGGTGTAAATCCAATTGTTTGATGTAGCAAATGAAATATGATAAGATTAGATGTAAGGCAAATTATTCGAGCGTATGCAAAATTGATTTTGAATGAGATTGATGTTATAAAATTGATATTTAATTGAAGTGATTTATGGAAGTAAAAAAATGTAAGTGTTTCTTCTGTGGTTCAACAAGAGGTATCAACAGTAGAAAACAAAACATGAAATCTGGAGTGTGATTAACTTGATATAGAAAAAGAATGGTAGTCTGAACCTTAAGATAGATGTCTATGGCTCTATACATGCCATCTTCTGTTGGTCTGGACTGTTCAGGAATTAGTTCTGCCAAACAGGTGAATTTTGGAACTGGTAAATTTCGGTCGGTGGCTATTTCAGCAAGGTAGTTTTCCATTAACTTCCCAACCCGTTCAACATCACTCTGTGGAGGAGAAAAGTATTCATCATCTACATTGTGGAGTAAGTAGTTTCCCGTTTGAGATTCTAGGTAATTAGTGGTGATCCTCTGCACTGTATCCACGTCAAACAATGTGTCCCCAGTGAAAGAATAGGAAGGAATGAGAAGATCATCTAAAACAGCTTGTCCTAACTGCATGGCCATTCTCTTCTCCAGATCAAGCCTGCAAGCAACCGTAGTCTCGAGATATATTGCTGCCCGAAGCAGCATTGAAAGAAAGCTCACTGACATTACATTCTTCTCCCTTGGCAAAAGGCTCACTATTGTCTCTAAAACAACCCTCTTCTCATGCTCTTGTCGCGGCTCAATCTTCTTCCTTGCCTTTCCAAATACATCCTGTTCCTCAAAAAAGGGAGAGATAAGAGTTAAGAACAGAATCCGTGGATCAATGAATCCATAAAATCACATTTACTTTTAATTGTTCCATCATTTTAGAGAGGGATCTCACCAAACCTCGAAGAGATTTCTGAGCATAGAGCATTAGAATGGGACCAATGGCATACTGTTTAAACCCTCTTGCCATCATTGCGATTATAACTCTCTGGAAAATGTCGATTCTAAGCACGGTCATATCTTCAGCCCACCAATCAACTATTGGTTTCTGGTTTGATGCCACGGAAGACACCACTCCCGCACTGCCATTATCACTTCTTGCAGATGAACAGAATTGGCTTTCCTTACATGCTATATATGCAATGGCGTCTATGCATCGACTCACCAACTTTGTTCTCTCTGCTATCGGAAGGAGAGTCTCTGACATGTGAAGAACAGAAACAGCCCCTGCAATGGTCTTCAGTGCCACTTCGTTCAAATAAGCATCAGTCCTTCCCACCAAGTTCCCAACTGAATAGTCCTCTGTCATCTCAAGATACTCAGCCACGCAGCGTAGCGTGGCAATGTTTTCAACGTTTATTTCGAAGTTTATTCCGTAGCAGAACTTTGCTGCCAGTTCAAATGCTTCTGCTCCACCAGGAACATCAGAGAGTTCAATGGATGAAACGTCAGCATCGTTGGATTCCGAAACGAGTTTCCTAATGTATCCACACTTGGAGACTAGTGGAAACTGCAATTCAAGAAGGAAATGTGTTAGAAAATTCAATATTAGTTGAAGACCAATTCTATTCGCGAAAATATTGAATATACTTTTCTTGTTCCTAACTCCAGTTCTAGTTTTAGGCAGACATAAAGAAGGTGAAATACATTAATAAAAAGGCACGTAACCAGTACACAGTTAATTGAGATGTTCAAGCTATTGAAAAGGCAGAGACTCCTAGAGTTCGATATAAACTCAAGAGTCCAATGAGCTCTACAACACGTGAACAAATAACAAGAGTAAGAAAATGTTAGTTTGTTACCATGTTCTTGAGACTATTAGTATTACGTTTGATATATGTACCAAAGAGTCGTGTTTGAATTGGTTCGCTACCTTATGCAACGAAAAGGAATCTTCCCCAATTTGAACGTTGACATCACTCGGAATCTCCTGAGAGAAAATCCTGCAATCAAGTAGTTAAACTCATAGTTCATTCTATCCAACAGAAGGCAGCAACGTACACAGGAGAAGTAGGTTATGTACATTTGACAAAAAGCCACAAAAGCATTAGTTTCAGAAGACAAGAAGCATACCATTCACTTGTTCTCTTCATGGCACTAGAAAGAAGCTCCTTCTTCTTCAGAGACAAGTCAATACCAGCTGCTACAATTTTCTCTCCACGATCCATCATGGCAGATACTGATTTTCTAGCTCACGCTCGATACTTTTCTATGTTACAGTCGATGGTGAAGCAGAAAAAGAAAAGAAAACAGATTGAATCAGAAATTTCTTAGGCTCAAGGCAATCTTTTATAGTTGCAGATTCCGCGTACATTTTCTTCAGGACTAGGAGTACTGAAGGCTAGCTAGGAGCAGAGCTCTTTTTTATCCTTTGAGACTTTTTTTTTTCCTTTTTTATTTTCCAAATAAGAACATGAATGCTGAGCTGAAAACTATTGTGGAATAATGAGGATAGAGTTAGAACCTGAACCTCAAATCAGTCTCAAAGCAACGTTAATCCAACAAATGATGAGTTCAGTAAATTACGAAAAGAGGGTCTTGTTGTGGATACGAAAAGCAACTGTAGGGTAGAGGAAGGAATGGGGGTAGTATCGACATTGTGAAGGAGGAAGAGGGGTAAATTGGAAGCATAAAGATGTAGTTGGTGGTGTGTGGTGCATGCTTAGGGAGTTTGTGTGGAAAGGATGAGATCGTTGCATGTTGATTGGCATGTAACGCCGTTTGTTTCCACATGGGAAGTTGAATTTCTTTCCCATTCCCGTCCACAAACTGCACAGGACCCTGGCCCATTTTTAATTTCCTAAAATTATACTTTTTTTCTATAAAAAAGTAATTTAACCTATTAAATGTTTATTATTACTATTTCTTGCCACTATAATGTTCTCAAATCAGTACAGAAGTTTTTTAAAGTTTAAAAACTGTCGTATTTAAAGATAAACGTTATTTGAAAATGGTAATGATAGTTTGTATATATACCACCGGATTGATTTAGAAA
>Ga0123341_1001116_pt1 | contig 19271 bp, 19 predicted proteins | sample Turbeapinknodule_FD_89959 | JGI IMG/M metagenome (GOLD analysis project Ga0123341, IMG submission 89959) | Root nodule microbial communities of legume samples collected from Mexico - Turtle bean Mexico pink nodule | ecosystem: Host-associated > Plants > Roots > Nodule | place: Mexico: Nepantla...
CTCTTCTACAGTCATTAGCCTCTTGTTGTAGATCCTATATGCATGACTATTTAGGGAATAGCCAATAAAGATTCCATGATCAACTTTTTCATCAAATTTCCCTAGGTTTTCCTTTCCATTGTTCAGAACAAAACTCTAAGGTGACTGATGTTTGGTTTCCTTCCATTGAAGAGTTCATAGGGAGTCTTCTTCAAGATTGGCCTTATTAGCACTCTATTCATCACATAGCAAGAGGTGCTAACAACATCAGCCCAAAAATACTTGGGTAGAGAGGATTCACTTAGCATTGTTCTTGCTAATTCTTCAAGGGATCTGTTCTTCCTTTCCACTACACCATTTTGTTGTGGAGTTCTTGGAACTGAGAAATTGTGCAGAATTCCCATCTTCTCACAGAATTTGTTGAATTTCTCATTTTGAAATTCCCCTCCATGATCACTCCTTATTGAGCCAATGTTGTTGTTCTTTGTATTTTGCAACCTTCTAGCAAGCTTCTTGAAGGCAGAGAAGGCATCACATTTTGATTCCAAGAAGAAAGTCCATGTGTACCTCTTTTGAGTTGGGAAGACAGATTTCACAGGAGTTTGTCTTGAAGATCACTTGATATCCTTTGTCACACAGTTGGCTAATGCTTAGCAAGTTGTGCTTTAAGCCTTATACAAATAGAACATCATGGATGATCAAGATATCCTTGTCTCCTATAGAGCCTTTTCCTGGAATTCTTCCCTTGTTATTGTCTCCATATGTTACATGGCCTTCTTGTTTAAAGGTGACGCTTACAAACTTTGATTTATCTCCAGTCATGTGTTTTGAGTAGCCACTGTCCAGATACCATTGCTGCATGCTTTCCTTCAAAGTTTCCTACAAAGTAAATTTTCAAGTACAAAGATTTGGTCCCCTTATGAATGTGGGTTGAATTGGTTTACATTTATCATTTGAAACTTCACAACATTTGGGAATCCACTTCATGAAACCTCTAGGAACAACATATTTCCTTATTTTATAGAATCTGACAAAATGGCCTCTTTTCGTGCAATAAAAGCATGTAACAACCGGTTGTTTCGATAGATCAATCGGTTGTTTTTCTGGCAATTTCGAAAATGACTTTGAAAATTTGTCTTGCTTGTTTTGTGGATTGAAACCTAATCCTGCTTTTCCAAAAACACAATTTTGAGATGCCAAGACATTCTCAAAGTTGGATTGACCTTTCAAAAGCTTATCCACAATTTTAACAAGATAATGAACTTTCTTTTCAAGATTTTCACAATTTTCACAAATAAGAGTGTCACACTTGCAAGAAGAGTTTTTGTAAAGGATTTCAAGGTTTTCAAAATCTGTTTTTGAATTTTCCACTTCTTCTTCCAGTGTTTTGACTCTATTTTCAAGCTAGTTGTTCATTCCCTTTAACCGGTTGTTCAAGAGAGCCAATCGGTTAGCTTCTTCATGTGTTTCTTGAAAAGCTTGAAGCAATTGACTGTAATTTTTAGTATTTGAAGAATTAGAGGAACTTACACTGCTTGAATCATCTTCCTTTTTGGCCATGAAGCAGAGGTTGAGGCTTTTTCGATTTTGCCTCCTTTTTCTTCTTGCTTGACTTCTTGTCTTTACTTCCTTTGATTCAGTGATGTTTCCATGAGTAGCTTTGAGTGTGTCCCACATATCTTTACCAGATTTGCATTCTGCTATCAAGAAAAATTCATTAGAATCCAAAGCAGAAGCTATTATGTTTTGGGCAATACATTCAAGCTTGGCCATCTTACATTCTTCATTGGTCCATTGGGACTAAGGTTTTCTAGTAAAGGATCCATTTTTTTTAATCTTTGGAATGAAAGGGCCATTTTCAATTGCATCCCAAATTCCTTGATCAATGGATTCAACAAAGATTTTCATTCTAGCCTCCTAATACTTATAAATCAAACCACAGAACAAAGGTGGTTTGTTAATTGAAGCACATTCCTCAAAAGATAGTTTTTCAGCCATTTGAAAAAGATTTTAGGATCAAACTTGAGTATTTTTCAAGTACCAAGCTCTTGATGCCAATTGTTAGAATGTATGGCTTTAAACTAGAGGGGGGGTGAATTGTTTAAAGAGGTTTTCGCAAACTTTTTAGTCTAGAATGAAATTCTTTGCAAGAAACCAGATTAGGAATTCAATTAGCCAAGAAACAAAGCTCAAAATAGTAAAGCACCAGAAAAACAATCGGCTGTTTCGCAGAAACAATCGGTTGTTTATACCAGTAAAAATAACAACAACTGAATTTAAAGAGTTTAAGGAAGAGAGAGATGCACAAACAGTTTATACTGGTTCACTCTTAAACCAAGAGCTACATCCAATTTCCCAGAAACCACTTGAGAATCTACTAGGTAATCAAAACCAGATTACATACACACACACCACCAAAGAAGTGACCTTGATCCCCTCAAGAAACACACTTCCTTTGGCTCAGCACACACACACCAAGAATGTTGATCTTGACAACCTTAAGAGCACAAAACCATCTTGGCTTTACAACACCAGAATGTACAAAGTTCTTAGAACGAATTACACTGTTACAAAATCAACTGAAATCAATACAGAGTAATCATATTTCCCTTCTCTCTTGAATAACCAAAGCTTAAAGTGAAAACTCAAATCTTTGAAAAACTCAAATCTGTTTTTCTTTCTTGTTGTTTGTTATAAAACATTAACAAACTATTTATAACTTTCAAATCTTGGTCAAAGCATTTAAAACAGGAGCGTATACAGTTATAAAATCATTTAAAGCTCACTTAACTAACAAAATTGTTTCTGTTAGGATTTCCAACAAACAATCGGTTGAAAGAGTGAATCAATTGATTGTTTTGGTTTGACAGCAAGTCAACCATCCAAAACAGTTTTCAAATGTTTTCAAAAACACCTAAGTATAAAACAATCGGTTGTTTTGACAAAACAACAGGTTGTTTTTCACTTAGATTGACAAACACTTTAAACTTAAAAGATTTGAAAACACTCAAGCTTTAGATTCAACAAAGAGTGGATTACAAAGATAAGCTACCCAAATCCTACTCTAAAGCATATTAGCAACTTCAAGCAACTCCAGCCTTCCATCAAACTCTAGGATTTGGGTTCTTCAAAGCTTTGAACACACTTGATTCAACACATTCGACCACTACAACTTGGACTGAGAAAATTGGAGAAGATGGAGCCTTGATTGGGGAGAGTCCTCTTGTTGAACAATCTTTTCCTTCTTCTTAGCTTTAAAATATAAATATTAAAAGTAGAAAAAATGTACAAGATTAGGGCTTTTTGTGTGTAAAAAAAAAAATTGGACTTAATAAGGTTGACTTGGAAAGTTAAAGCCTAAGGAAAGGGTCAACATTGGGGTCAACATGCAACCTCTTCATTAGAGAAGTCAAAACCCTAATTGAAGAGGCATGAAGAGATAACCACGACCTCCCACAACTCCATATGGCTATGCATCCATCTAGTGAGCATTGGAGATTATAAACACATGAAAATGGCTTGGAATGAGTAATGTGGAACTTGGTTTCAAAGAGGCTACGAAATGCTATGAAAGTTTAAGTTTCTTTTATGATTCACAAGAGATTGATTAGCTAAAACAAGTTCAAAATTATAGGGAGGATAATGAGAGGCTAAGTCGCAAATTACAATTACTTATTAGTGTTGTCCCCACTTTCCATCCATCTAACGCACATGCCACATTTCAATAACGACAAGAGCAACCTCAACAACACCAAGAGGAACCACAACAAACAACCAAGAACAAAACCACCAAGACCAAGATGATCATACTAATTACTTTACTTATTAGGCATTGAGTTTTATTTTTGAAATTTTTTTTTACTATGTTAGCACATGATTTAGATTATGTGTTAGAAATTGATTTGAATTATATGTTGTTATAACTTGGTTTTGAATTATGTTAGCACTTGATTTAGATTATGTGTTGTTAGAACTTCATTTGGATTATGTATTGTTAGCACTTGGTTTTAGATTATATGTTGTTAGTATTTTATTTAGATTATATGTTGTTATGATATGATTTTGGATTATGAAAGTACTTGCTTTAGCTTTAGATTTTGTGATGTTAGAACTTGATTTAGATTATATGTTTTTGGAGCTTTATTTTGAATGTGTTGTTAGCTCTTGGTTTTAGATTATATATGTTGTTAGCTATTGATTTGGATTATATGTTGTTTATAACTTGATATTGGATTATGTATTGTTAGAACATGATTGAACTACGACATGTTAGGAACTTATTTTATTTAGTTATATGTTGGTAAAACTTTGTTGGCAAAATTGGTGATGTCTTGGTAAAATTTTATTTCATTTTGTCTTGAACTTTATTTCAATTTTAAGTTTCAGTACAAACAAATTTAGATACTAAACACAATATTTTTTAATTAAAAAATAGATTTATCAACGAATATTTTTTGCACCAGGTGATCTGTATATGAACTTACATTTTTTCCTAATTAAAAAATAGTTTTCATATAGATATAACGATGATTCTTTTTTCACTAGGTAACCCATACATAAATTATTTTTATACATATTATTTCATTAGTAATCTATCGTATAAACATTTTCTTGCACTATTATTATGTTAATTATATAACATTTTTGTAGATAAACGTACAAGCATTTCATTTACATATGAATTTATTTTTGTATGTAATTCGTCGTATGACCATGGGTTTACACACTGATTTTTTTTTGTTAGAAAATTTGATTTTTTTTAATGATAATTACGTGCATATTCATGATTTGGGATTTACTTTGGTAGATATTAAAAAGGTAACTTATAAGGAAGACACTTTCATATTATGGCTCACCTAGCAAAACAAGTCCTTTTGTGAAAGATTATTCAAATAAGTGGTGATAAGTCCTTCTATAGGGTTTAGGGTTTAGGATTTAAGGATTGAGCGTGATGCTCATGACCATGATGAGTCAACACTTGATCTTATTGATACTCTTTCATTTTCAAGATGAATGCCTCTTGCGAATGAGAAAAATGAAGATGATGGAGTACATGCTACATTGTAATGATCATAATTAAAAAATATGAGAAAACATTATAACACTTTCATGATATGAATAAATTATGTTACTTTTATATTTTTATTTAATACTAACTTTGATCGTGTTTAATTCGAATATCACACAAATGATTTTTTTACGTGTCACATGACTGATTCATCAAAGAAAAATAGAGAAGTTACATTATTAGCACAGTTGGTTATTAAACACTTGTCTAATGTTAGAGTTATGGTTGACATAAACCCTTAAACTTGTTGAAGATGGATTAAGCTTCTTCTCAGCAAGTCTTAGTGTGTGTGTTTGATGTAGAAAAGTGTATTCTTTGCTTTGAAGTTAGTGATGTTCTTATTAGTGGTCATAGTAGGTTAGAGTGAGTTTAAGGTGACATTTTGCTTCGTGACCTACCTCATATCCTTAACCAAGGTGGTAAGATCAAGCAATTTTTTTTTTCAAAACTCTTCTATCAACTACCTTAAGTTTTCTCAAAATCAGGTTACTGCACAAAAATAAATCTGTTGATTTGTAAAACAATAGATTTATTTCTGAACTGGTTAATATTTTTCAAAATTCTGTTAGGGCACCAAATAGTTTGTTGCAGCCCTTTATTACTGTTAAGATGAGTTGGAAGTGGTTTTAAAATCATCTTTTGTTTTTCAGAAAAAAATCTGTTTATTTTAACTTCAACCTGTTTTTTTATAACAACTTTTAACTGTTTTTTGAAAAACTGTTATAAATTATTTTCTATATAAAGAGAGGCACATCTCACATGTAAAGAGATTGAGTGATCACGTTTTTTAACACAAATTTAAGAGTTTTATTTGAGAGATAAAAGCTTTGAATGTTTTCTTAAAAGGTTCTCTTAAAGGAATTCAAGTGTGCTTGTTCATTGTGTGCCTTGGTCAAGGTTGAGGTGTTGTCGTGCTGCAAAAAAGTGGTTGTTGTTTTCGAGTTCTTGTACACTCTTTTTAGGTGTTTTCTTTCCTCATTCATTCTTGTGTAAAGGTGGTTGTATGGACACTTCTTGATAGGGTTTCTTGGAGTGTTCTTGCTACTGAAATAGAGTTTTTCAGCATTGTGTGTGCCTTGTTCTTGAAGGGTTCAAGAACCACAAGGTTTTGTAATTTGTTTTGAATTGTTTAGTGAATTCCACCTTGGTGTGAGGTGAGACTAGATGTAGCTCTTGATGAGTGAACCAATATAAACTGTGTATCCATCTTTCTTCTCAATCCCTGCACTCGTTTTCTGCATAATTTGATAATCTGCCTGAAAATAAATTTGTTGAATCAAAATTAAATTTATTCCTTTTAGGCTTGTTCATACTGTTCTTCAAAGATTTTGAATAAGTTCTTTGTTGTTTGTAAATATCTAAATCTGTGTGTTGGTTGTTTAAAGAGAGTAATAAATCTTTAAACTAACTTTGTTCAAGATTCATATTCTCTTCAAGATTGCTTGTTAAAGATTCAAAGTTTAATTTTTGAGTGTAAATCTTGCTGCAGTAAAAGAGCCTACACTGTTCTGGAAAAACTATCTTTTGATTTCAAGCTAATCTGATTAAGGTTCTACATTTTAAAAAGTAATTAGAAAATAAATCTGTTCTTTTTTCTCAAGATTACAGGAAAACAGTTTCTATTTGTGAAAATTTTTATAAGCTCAATTCATCCCCTTTTGAACTTAGACACTAATAGACCCAACAAAACTGTCAGGGCTTTAAGCTCTAATCATGCTTAATTTATCAACTCGATCAAAGGTGTTTATTTTGATATCTAGGATTGTGCCAGAATTAGACATAAATATAATTTGGCAAGAAATTTTTGTATGATGTTTTTATACTTTGTAATTTTAGTATATAAAGTGTTCAGTGTTAATTATGTTTAATCTATTACTTTTTTTTTGTATGTTTTGTATACAATTTTGACTTTAAAAGTTTCAATCTCATAAGAAACAAGATACTCTCGTCGGTAAGTATAAAATGGAGGCAATTAAGATAAATTGGACTAGCTTTTATATTTATGACAAATACCAAGACAAGTCCTTGGTGAAAAATGGTAACTATAAAATGGAGGCAATTAAGATAAATTTGACTAGCTTTTATACCAAGTGTCTTTGTGAAAAATATGATAAAGATAATAAGACATGACAATTAATTTGATCGGATTTGACAAGTTCTATTTTGAAATATTTAATGGAACAAACCAGTCAGCTTTATTATTTATTTAAAAAAAATGAAGAAAGTTAAACACACCCACTACAAAAATATTTAATTTTAATAGGGGTTTGTTAAGAGAGGTTCCAATAACCTCTATTAAGATATACGTCTATTGTGGTTTTTGAAACCCCTGACAAGTTTTGGGGATTTTTAAAAGAAATCACAACAAATTTTATGATCCCTTTTTTATTTTCCTTATCAGCATTTTCTAAACTTTCATTGTTTCAAGAGAGTATGACTTTTAACCGTTTCAAATGCACCCTAACCGTAGAAAACACTCTTGTTATCTTCATCTCTTAATCCCACTCACACACATAACTTCTTCTGACAACATTTTTCTTCCGACGGTGCATTTTCCTTCCGCCAAAGTGTTTCACGGGTTAGGAAATCTCTTGAAACTCTCTTCGGTTCGTCTCGTTTCGCTATTTAGTTTTCTAGTTTTTTCTCTTTAATTTTCACTCTTTAGTTTTAACTCTTCTACAACATAGATGAATGTTTAATCGAGATTGAGTTTGTCTGCAAGGAGAGATGTGGTTTGGTTTTTATTATTATGAGATGTGGTTGTGGAGGAGGATGGAAGGGTTTCTTTGAAAATAGAGAACAGGAACAAATGTGGTTGTGGAGGGGAATGCAAGGGTTTTCGATTGTTGACAAATAGGCACGGAAATCGGTTGTGAAGGGGGTGAATGGAAGAGTTTCTTATTGTTGGCAAAGGGAAAAAATAGAATGGAGTGATGTTGGTGGTAAAATGGAAATGGATAGGGAACCGCATGTGGCACAAATAATGTGTTTTAGGAAGTTGTAGAGCATTCTCTGTTTTGTGAAGAAATTAATTGAAAAATTAGGCACTCTGTTCCTGGTTAAGTATGTGCCAATTGATGTCATCATATAATAGACCCATTTTTCTTTGAGATCATATAAAAATACATTGGACAAACCTATTATTTGATTTGGATAAGACTAGAGACTAAAAACTTTTAAACCTGAGATCTCATATAATTTATATTTACTTTTAATCTCTTTAACTTTTCTAATTTTGAATGACATGATATGCAATGAATGAAGAAAGGGGCATAAGAATAAGGAGTATAGGCCAGAACAAGTTGTTGACCACTAACAATAGGTATATTGAACAAGTAACATTCATTTCATTGATTATTGAACAAGTAATACAATTTCTCTCGTTCAGTTTCTTCATCACTCGAATGTGATTTTCCATTATACTTGTGATGTTGTAATCGTCCTTGCTATTGTTATTCATTATCGTTGTTCTAAACTTGTGTTTGATGTGTGATTTGCGTTGAGAAACATTAATTGTGTTTGTGGTTTGTTCTGTTAATTGGAATTGGTTTATTTTAATTTTGTTGTTCGTTTCTAGTTATATTGTTGTTTCATTTATTTAGATGTTCTGTTAACAAATTTGTTACTATGGCTTTCGCTTCCTCTCTGCAGTCCTTTCCTACCACAATTGTTGAGAAACTTGATGATACAAACTATCTCTATTGAAAACAATATGTTGAAGAGGTAATTAATGTTGAGAATGGGAGCTTTGATGTTTCAAATCCATGTTAAAGCCTGAAGTTGTGCTGCTTTTTGTTTGGGTTTAGATTAGGATGTTTAGAATCTATGTTAAGATTAGTTCTTAATCCTTGCACAAAGCTTAATCAATCTGTTTTAAGTAAACAAAGTATTTTTCCAAGCAAAGGGAAAACAACCGGTTGATTTATTGATATAATCGGTTGTTTGTCACTTAGCTGGCTTAAAGGTTTTGAAATTGTTTTTTTGAATTGGTTATGTAACTACCTAACCCATTCAATCGGTTAAATCGTGGTTTCAACCGGTTAAATATGTGTTGTTATAACAGTTTTTTTGGAAACCTGTTTTAACTGTTTTGAATGTGATCAAAACTGTTTTAGCTCATTAATGTTGCCTTAAACGGCTAGTTTTCAAGTGTTAAAAATATAGCCTTTCTTTCAAAACAAAAATAATAAGTTTACAAAGTTTGAAGTAGAGATTCAGATTTGTTTTTGAAAGAAGTTTTCAAAGGTTTTGCAAGATTGTTGTTAAAGCTTTGCACTGGTACAAGATATGATGATAGGGCTTCCTGTTTTGTATAATCTCAGGTGTTTTCTTTCCCTTTCAAAGTTCTTGTAATTGTTCTTTCATTACAACTGTAAGTGTTTGAAATCCTGTAAAGTCAGAGGGTGTTCTGACTTGAGGTGTGTGGTGTTGCAAAGAGGGTGAGTGAGTCTTGTGGTTTTCAAGGTCACCTCTTTGTGGTTGTGTGTTGTAATCTATGAGTGATTACTAGTGGAACTCAGAGGTTGTTCTGAGAACTGGATGTAGCTCAAGGTTGAGTGAACCAGTATAAAACTGTTGTGTAAATCTCTCTTTCTCTAACTCCTTATAACTGTTTGTGTTAATTCTGTTTCTGCTGCTGGTATAAACAACCGATTAAAACGCATTTTTAACCGGTTAAATTTCTGATAACAGTTTATGTATCTTTGTTTGATTGCTTTCCTTAATTGCTTATCTGTGATTGTTTGATAAAGGTTCATTCTTAATCAATCTTTGGTAAAATCTTTGATAAACAATTCAGCCCCCTCTTGTTTAAGCAATCAATTCTTACAATTAAGCCACACAAGTTACAACATTTTGTTGCAAATCCAGTTGCTCCTCCTTGTTTTCTTACTGAAATGATCGAATACTTAACAAACAATATCAATCCTGAATATGAAGCTTAGGAGGTTCAAGATCAAACATTATTAGTTTGGGTTCATTCCACTATTTCGAAATCAATTATCTCTCGTGTACTTGGTACAAATCATTCTTATGAAGTTTGGGAGAAGATTCATGAATACTTTGGACTTCAAACTACATCTCAAGCATGATAGTTAAGTATTGAAATACGTGTTGTTAAACTATATTCTAAATTAATGGAAGACTATCTCCTCAAAATTAAAAGTTATGTTGTTGAACTTGCTAGTGTAGGTGTACCTAGGTCATGAGGAGCATGTTGATGCTATTCTTGAAGAACCTCCATCTAATTATTGACTTGTTGTCTCAATCTTTGAAAGTAAGAAATGCACGTCTTCAATTGTTGAAATTAAAGCTATTCTTTATGGTCCTTGTTCCTGCCGGTTGGCTTGTTCGCCGATTGACTTCTGCAGGCGAGCTCAGACTCCGTCTGCCTCATGGTGGAACTCGTGCTTTCCTTAATGTCTGGATGATGTTCCTGTTGAGACAGAAGGCGCCCTAACGGATGATCGCACTTTGACGATCAAGTCAGTAAGGGCTTATGAAAGAATAAGAAACAAATAGCTTCAGTATTCAAAATGCGTATTCAAAATTGCGTACCTTCACCTAGGACTTTAAGCCCCTTTTATAGAGTACCATTAGGTCATTACTGGTAACCACCTTCCCTCACGAGAATCCTATCTCTAGTGAGAGTATATTCAATAAAGAGAATTATGTTACAGTGTGCGTAATCTTAACAACACAACTGTGTAGAATTCTATCTCCTTGGAGTGCAACAAACCCTAACATAATAACCACCTAGGCACCAACAAAGGCAACCATTCCCGGGGTCCAATCTGTTTTCAAGTACTTTTACATGCCCTTTTATATCAATGTACCATGCATGTGCCGCTACGTATCATGCATGTGTCCTTATGTAACATGCCAACTGCTTTATCAAACCCTAGCGCACTCTGGGCTTGGGCTGACAGATACCGTTTTGCTCATGCTAGACCCAAACATACTAAGTGCACTCTAGGTTCATTAACATATGCTTTACTGACCTACCGAGCCTTATACACGAACAATTATACCAAATGCATGAATGCGGGTTATTATGCAAATACCTGAGTCCAAATGCATGGCCCATCATCCTAGCCCAATAGCCGAGTTGAGCTGCCTGACGCAGGCACCAAGGTTCGATCACCGAGGTCTTCTCTGCGAGTTCTGGTCCACTACACAAGCCCCCCAGTCTCAAGTTGAACTTGTTTTAGTGAAGAGACTAAGTTGCTTGCCCACGACGACCTACGTGTCCTGTGAATAACGCGCCGCGCACAGTGCCTTGAGGTGACTCCATCACGAGCGTACACGTGTCCACATCAGCAACTGAAAAGCGTTGTCGCTTACGCTTCCTTCTATAACCTTCAAAACAATTTCCAATACTTTGTATATATGCATGAACAATTTATTTATGCCCTTATGTTTCCCCTTTACTATGCCTCGACTAGTACAATGACAATGCATGTTTCTACTAGACACGGCTATCACGACTTAACCAATTACATTTGATTACCTTGCCCTTAAAAAATGTAGATACTATGACTTAACCAACTAATAACAATTTCAAACAAGCAAGGCAATCCGCAATGTATTTCGTATAATTGATACAACTACTATACCAATCAAGGGTGCTTTTGGCAGAGCTATTTATGGAATAACTTGTACCTCATAGCTGCAGTGGACCTCCCACTTTTCTTACATTTTGGTTGTGCCAAACTTTGACACATTCCCCTGCGAATACCTTCGTGGTGCCTCACCTTCCTGCGGGGTTGACCCGACTTGCCCCGATTAAGGTCCTAAGCTTAGTATTACACTGGGACAGAAACCATCTTCCTTAGCTCGAGCCAAAACGTTGGTGAGCTGCCATTCAAAATGTCCTCACTCAAAATTCATCTGAGCGAGAGGCTCTCAAACTTGAGTTGCCATAAACCTATACTTTCCCACTCTCAGAAACTTTCAAAGGCGAGGTCACGTACCTGTGCTCGAGCCAAAATGTTGGCGAGCTATCGTCCATGATCTGCTCTTGAAATCCTTCAGAGCAAGAGGCTTCTCAAACCTGAGTCGTCATGTACCTGCACATTTCATATTCAAATTCCACGTTTGGAAATCCTCCATAGCAGATCCATGTTCAAATTCCACGCTTGGAAATCCTCCAAAGCGAGTCCATATTCAAATTCCACGGAAATCCTCCAAAGCGAGTCCATATTTCGTGCTTAAACCAAAACATTCGCGAACCATCATTCACTATCCGCGCTCAGAATCCTTCTGAGTGGCTTCTCAAACCTGAGTTGCCCGTATCTTTCCTCTCTTGGAGCCCCTCCAAGGCGAGGTTGCATTTTTTATGCTCCAGCCAAAATATTGGTGGGCTATCATTCACCACCGATGCTCAGAATCCTTCCGAGAGGCTTCTCAAACCTGAGTTGCCTGTTTCTTTCCTCGGTGCTCAGAATCCTTCAGAGAGGCTTCTCAATCTTGAGTTGCCTGTATCTTTCCTCTCTTGGAGCCCTTCCAAGGCGAGGTTACATTTTTTAAGCTCTAGCCAAAATATTGGCGGGCTATCATTCACCACCGATGCTCGGAATCCTTCCGAGAGGCTTCTCAATCCTGAGTTGCCTGTATCTTTCCTCTCTTGGAGCCCCTCCAAGGCGAGGTTACATTTTTTAAGCTCCAGCCAAAATATTGGCGGGCTATCATTCACCACCGATGCTCGGAATCCTTCCGAGAGACTTCTCAAACCTAAGTTGCCTGTTTTTTTCCTCGGTGCTCAGAATCCTTCCAAAAGGCTTCTCGATCCTGAGTTGCTTGTATTCCACACGTTCCCAAACTTAGAGCCTCTCCAAGGGGAAGCATGCATACCTGTGAACCTTTCCGGACATCTTCTTGACCAAGTCACATCCTTGCAAGTTATCAGGAGAGTAATGACAAATCATCTTTCGTAAATACTTTTTATTGGGTGACCTCGTTAAAAAACCCTTGTGAGGGAAAAAGAGTGTCCCCTTAACCGTTCATGAATAATCATTATACATCATCTGAAATAAAACTTAAGATTGGATTCATTCCACGTTTCGGGTATAGGTCCCCTCTCCAGAGTCTCAAGCTTATAAGCTTCGTTTCCGAGAGCCTCCACCACGCGGAATGGGCCGGTCCACTTGGGAGATAGTTTGCTCTCCAACTTATTAGGTCAACAACCTGGAACTGCCGAGGTCTAAGCTTATACCTTTCCTTTTGCTCCACCCTTCTCTTCAAAGCTTCAGCTTTGATACACGCCTGCTCTCTTACTTCGTCGAGTAGGTCAAGATTCACGCCACAAAGTTTTGGAATCGAGGTGAGCTCTCCCAGATCTCCATTGGGATCATGGCATCATCCCCGTACACCAAACTGAAGGGTGTCTCCTTCGTAGTAGATTGAGGAGTGGTGTGGTAGGCCCACAAAATTCGAGGAACCTCGTCAGTCCAAGTCCCCTTTGCCTTCTCCAACCTCCTCTTTAAACCCCTGAGCAAAATCCTGTTAGCAAACTCGACCTGCCCATTTGTTTAGGGATGCTTTACCTATGCAAACACCTATTTAATCCCGAGTTCCGTGCACAACTTACCGAGCTGCTAACTTGCAAACTGGGTGTCATTATCAGATATCAAGCGCTTTGGAACCCCAAAGCGACATACAATATTCTTCCATACAAAATGCTGAACCTTGTGAGCGGTTATCTACGCCACGGGCTCAGCTTCTATCCCCCTTGGTGAAGTACTCAATGGCCACCACCAAGTATTTCATTTGCCGAATTGCTAGTGGGAAAGGACCCAGGATGTCAATTCCCCACGTGTGGAAGGGCCACAGGTTGTGGATAGATCTCAACTCTTCTGGGGGTCCATGATGCCAGTCAACATGTTTTTGGCATTGTGTGCACAGCTACGCATACTGCATGCAATCTTCCTACATGGTCGGCCAATAATACCCTGCTCGTACTGCTTTTGACGAGAGAGCTCGTCCCCCGACGTGACTCCCACAGATGCTCTCATGGAGCTCCACCATGATGAGTGTACATTGATCTCTGCTCACACAGGTCAAGATAGGATGGGTGTAGCCGTGTATAAACAATTTTCCATCTATCAAGGTATACCTGTTTGCGTTCTTCTTAATGTTTTTAGCTTTCGCTGGCTCTGCTGGAAGCATACCATTAACAAGGTAACGTTTATAGGGTGTCATCCAAGTCTCCTATATGTCAACAAGGCAGACATCCAGTGATTCCCCTTCTGACACGCCATAGACACTCACCTTGGGCACCCTCAGTGTCTCCTGAGTTAGCAACCGGTGCGTTCCTCGCCCAAACCCCAAGGTATCCATCTGCTGGACTTCCCCTACACCATCTGTGGCAGCCCTGGGCACCTTCAAGGTCTCTTAAATGACTGACCTCTAGCGACCTCCCTTTCCTGAGCTGGCGAGTTTGGCCAGCAGGTCTGCTCGTGCTCCCTTGGGACATATACCAACTCGAACACAGGAAAAGTCTCCTTCAGGAGTATCACGTACTTCAAATACGAAGCCATTTGAGGATCCTTAGCCTGGTACCCTCTTGTGACTTGTCCAGTTACTAACAGCGAGTCATTCTTCACTAACAGGCTTTGAGCGCTCAACACTTTTATGAACCTTTTCTGGGCTGACCCACATCTGAGCCGAGCTCTCGACTCACCTCTTGTGCCCAAACCCCGAGATGACCTCCCCAAAACACCTGGGTCGAGATGATGAGCTCTCCTGCATGGTACACATGTGATGGAGATCAAGTAGAAGAAGATTTCACTAATGAAGGAAGAGGTCATCCACCCAAGCATTTAAAGTTCTTCCTTCTAGTCTTCTAAAAAATAAAGAAGAATTAAATAAAGAGAGGACCAAGCCCAAAGCTAACAAGAAGACTACAAGCATTCAAGAATGGGCTCCAATTAATATCTCTCTTAGTAAATTCTTTTTTATAAATTTGTACAATAAATATAGAAATAACTTTAGGATGTGCCAAAGAGGAAAACCAAAAGACACCTCTCTTGTACAAAGGCACATAGGCGCTAGTTTTGGTAGGAAGGGACTAGAAGAGTGCCTTTTCACACTCATTTTCTCTTTAGGCGCTAGAATGACTTGGAAGGAGCTAGAAGTTGACTCTTCACCCTTCTCTTGACTTGTAGAACCGGTCACCACCTTCTATATATAGAGGTGCATGGCTCTTTGAAATAAAAAGTTGAAATTGATTTTTTAGAGTAAAGAATCTCTACCAAATTGGTGAGTGAGTGTGAGAGACTTGTGTCTTCTCCTCTTCTAGTCTTATCTTGGGAGATCTTGGGCTCTCAAGTGGCGGCAACACTTATCTTGAAGCCAATCTATCCCTTTAAGTGGTGTGCACAATTCCAAGAGCTTCAACCATATAAGTTTCCTTTTCCTTTTCATCTTCTCCTTCCATACCCATGCCATATCAAACTCTAAAACATGTCTTTGTTGTTTCAAACGGTTGAACTTGCTTAGTTTGTGTATATATTTGGTAGTTTGTCTAGGTTTGTTGTTCTTGTGATTTTAATTGTGTTTGTTTGAAGTTCAATCGGTGCATTTATCTCTATTCTTGTTTTCATTCGGTTCATGTGTTTAAAAAAATGGGTTTCTATGTGAGTATGGCTTGGTTCTTGTGTTCTTGAATAGTTCTTTGAATGGGTAAAGAATCTTGATCCAATTCTAAAGGTGCCTATTCATATTCCAACTCATATCATATTCATATCAACATGCCCCCTGTTTACCTGCCACTAGGAAACCATTTACTCACGGGGCGCCTATACTCGAGTGGTAGTACTAACACCGAGTTAGGTTGACTTACCTATATTGTGCTTAAGCAAATCAATCCCACAGAGAGCCTATGCTCGTACTTATACCGAGTTAGGTCGACTTACCATGTGTCAATTAAAATAAATCAACAAAGCTAAATTCATCATCTCCTATGAACAAATTTATCACACATCATTCAAAAAGAAAGCATTAAGCAAGAATATCTTAGCTGAAATACAACTCAAGGTTTCCCACATTCCATGCTCGAGGAATGGCCTCAGCTGGTCAGCCTTGGCTTCTTCGTTTACTGATTGGAGGCTCTCGTGGTCTCCATGATTTGTACTGAAAGATTGCAAAATTTCTTTGTTCAATAAAGTCGATTCTTATTTTTTTTTCTCATCCTGTGGTGTTGGTAAATCACATAAGTTGAAAATCTCATCTCATGCCTTAAAATCAATTTATTATCCCTCAGAACTTGTGGTTACAGATCTTCGGGGACCTGCTCGTTTGACCTCTTATGCAGGGTACATATATTATGTTCCCTTTGTTGATGCTTGTTTTAGATATACTTGGATATTTCCAATAAAATCTAAGGGTGACACATATATTTTTCTGAATTTTAAACAACTGGTTGAGTTAGAACTTGGTTTCAAAATTAAAAACATTATGATGGAGAATATAGACCTTTGACGAGTCTCTTAACTCGTTCTAGTATAAATCATAGACTTGTTTGTCCTCATACACATCACCAAAAAGGTGTTGTAAAGAAAGATAGACATATTGTTTATTTGGGTCTTACCTTGTTGCACAAATATCTTTCATTACATTTTTGGGATTATGCCTTTACTACAACTATGTATCTTATTAATGTACTTCTTATAACTTCTTTAAATTTTTGTTATTTCTTATTCTTTGCTTTTTAATAAAGATCCAAACTTTGTTTTTATAAATTTTTTTGGATGTGCTTGTTTTTTCTTTTAAAACCTTATCATTCTCACAAACTTGATTTTAAATTCTAGGAGTGTATTTTCCTAGGATATTCTCAAATACACAAAAGTTACAATCATCTAGTGGAATAATTTACATTTCAAAGGATGCTCGATTTAATGAACGTGAATTTCCTTTTTCTCGTCCTTTTCCTAATACTACCAATACTATTAAAGATCTTAATGTGTATTTTAATTTAAATCCCATTCTTACACCACTTCTAGCGTCTAACACTACTTCATTTGCTTATATGCTTGTTAATTCCACGAAACAATGCTCTTCATTTCAGTCTATGTCTAATAATTCACCTTTCATAACTACAAAACTTGTTAATTCCAACAATAAAAATCATACCGTAACCACTGAACTTGTACATAATACAACACCTACTAGGTTCAAATATGATAGTATTTAACACAAAATTCACGTTAATTCAATAGAATAATCCTCTTTGTATGAATCTATGTCTAATATTGCACTATTTGTAATTAGTGAACTTGTTAGTTCCATGGAATAATCCTCTTTGTCTGAGTTATGTCTAATATTAAACCTTTCATAACTACTAGATTTGTACATAATACATCACCTTCTGTTAATACTCACCCTATGCAAACTAGGTCCAAATATGATATTGTTCAACAAAGAATTCACCCACCATAGTATTATTCTTACTTTTGTTGTCTCTAATGGATGTAAATTGTTTCAACTTCATGTTAATAATGCTTTTTTAAATGGTTTTCTTGAAGAAACTGTTTATATTACTCAACCACCTGGTGTTGAATTAAATGATAAGTTTTTTGTTTTGAAACGGAATAAAGCTATATGTGAGCTAAAACAAGCACCATGTTAAAATATCATTCTGTTACTGCTGTTTTTCTATTTTTCTGTTTTCTGTTTTTGGGCCTTTGTGGGTCTTTGGGCTTTTACTAGTGCCTATATTCTTTTACCTTCTGTAAACACAACACACTGTACATTTTTCATAGATTGATTAATGAAACCCTTTTTCCCTCATCTTTTCTCTCTCTCAAAGCTTCTCATCATTCTTTCTCTGAACTTCTCTGTGTTCACGGTTGTTATTTTGGCACTCTATCTTTTACTTCATTTGGCCATTTTCATGACACCACGACAATGATACTCTTCGTCAACTTGGGTTTTGGAGCAGTGCTTGTGAATCCTCTCTTTTTTGTTTATAAAAAGTAGTTGTTGGTTTTATATATTTTGGTCAATGTGGATGACATCATAATAAATGGTAAATCGTCTATTCTTATTCAAGATATTACGACAAAGTTTCATGCAACTTTTTCCTTGAAACAACTTGGTCAGTTTGATTATTTCCTTGGTCTTGAAATAAGTATTTACCTAATAAATCTATTTTCATGACGCAAACCAAATATATTTGAGACTTACATTATAAAACACTTATGGCTTAGAGATTTATATTTCTGGAAGACTTTTTACAAAACTTATAAGGTTTTTATGTCATTTTAACTGTGATATAATGTAACTTTCAAAATGATATGGTGGAAGAAGCAAAAGATAAGGAAATGGCCCATGCGTACATCTGAAATCCACTACCAGATAGTAAAAGTGAACCAATGAAAAGAAAAAGTGCCTAAGTGTAAATGTAAAACATTATAAATTATAATATTAAAGTGAAGAAATGCAGTGATAAAATTAAAAAAAAACACGTATAGACAAAATAATGAGTGCCAATGGAGCAACAATAGTAGGATTGGTAGTCGTCACAGGTGGTCGAAGCTAGCATGGATGAAGCAGTATCCAGTGGTCACCTTGATGAAGCAGGATTGATATTGAATTGTGATTGATTTTGGAAGAGGTGAATGTGGAGTACAAAAGAACACAAAAACTCCAAAAGAAAAAACGAAAATGGATATATACGACAATATACAACGAATGAGGTGGTAGGGTTTGATAACATGGCGAAGGGCATTTTCATCATTTCTTGGAAAAAAAAAAGAAATTAGCAAAGAAAAAGGTGTTTTTGTACTTGAAAAAAGGGTTTTGTTTACCATGATGGGGCTATTGTTTATGGTTTTTACCAAAATGGGGTCCGTTTAAAAAAATTACAAATTTAGGCAAGTCGTGCCTAATTGGGATGACTTCATATGCAGAAGTCGTCCCAATTAGGCACTACTTCTGCCATGTCATATTGAAGTTGTGCCAACTTGCCACGACTTCTGCCCTGTCATACTAAAGTCGTGTCAACTTGCCACGACTTCTGCCACGTCATAATTTTTTTATTTTATTTTTAATTTTATTGTTTATATATTGGGTAGTAAGTTATGTAATGTTAAAAATTAATTTATTCTCATCATTACGTGTTATGTAAAATCATTACTTCTCAAGCTATTTATTTTGCAAATTCACAACAATAATTCTCTATTTATTTTCCAAATATAATAATTTTTCATTTATCTATTTATTTCCA
>Ga0123341_1001117_pt1 | contig 19265 bp, 13 predicted proteins | sample Turbeapinknodule_FD_89959 | JGI IMG/M metagenome (GOLD analysis project Ga0123341, IMG submission 89959) | Root nodule microbial communities of legume samples collected from Mexico - Turtle bean Mexico pink nodule | ecosystem: Host-associated > Plants > Roots > Nodule | place: Mexico: Nepantla...
AGGCAGAATTGGGTCCTATTTTACAAAGTATGTTTCTGTAATTAAATTTGGAAGAATTCTGTTTTTGTAATTTTACAAATGAGTATTTCTTTTTAAAAAAATATCGAATTTCAAAGAAACAAATTTACAAAATTGTTTATTTTAAGACTCAATCTCAAACAACCAAGGCTAAATATAGAAAGGCAATGACGAAAATCTCCATTCTCTTCCAGAATATTCTCTGTAAAATCCAAAATCAGCACCCATCAGTCCTCAGATGCACAGCAACTACAAATAGAGAGTGTGTTGTGTTGTGTCGCGATTTATGAATATGAGCCACCATTTAAGACTATAACATATGCGTGATCAATAAGCCATTCCCTTTGTTCCACATTCTTCATTAACCCTAGATCTTCCTCTTCAAGCTCATCCCTTTGCGTCACCCCAACTCAACCACTTTCTCACTTTCAATCCTACTTTCACCCTTTTCAAACTCAGATCTATCCAATTCAACAATTCTTACCTTAACGCTCTGACAGATTTCAACGCCAAACCCATTTCATATTATCCATTTTTTTCACTCTTTCTTGGCCTGAATCATTGCTGGGTGATCTTGTTTCTGAACAAGTTTGCTGCTTTTTGCTTTAATATTTCTGAATTCTGCGTTTCATTTAGTGGGGTCCTCTTGAATTGCGCTGCTTTTTTTGTTATAGACTCGTTGTTTCCTTATCTAGATCTAATTGTGTTGGGGTATGCTTTATATGCGGTTGTAGTATATTCTCTGTAGTGAGTTCTCATGGCAATGCCATCGGGAAATGTGGTTATACAAGACAAAATGCAGTTTCCAAATGGTGGAGGTGGTGCCGGTGTTGGAGAGATCCAACAGCACCATTACCGCCAGCAATGGTTTGTTGATGAGAGGGATGGGCTTATTGGTTGGCTGCGAAGCGAATTTGCAGCTGCCAATGCGATCATAGACTCCCTATGTCACCATTTACGTGTGGTTGGGGACCCTGGGGAGTATGATATGGTCATTGGGGCCATTCAGCAGAGGCGGTGTAATTGGAATCAGGTCCTGCTTATGCAGCAATACTTTTCTGTGGCTGATGTGACGTATACACTGCAGCAAGTGGCGTGGAGGAAGCAACAGAGGCCTCTTGATCCAGTTAAAGTGGGTGCAAAGGAAGTTAGAAAACCTGGTCCGGGATACCGGTATGGGCATAGGTTTGAGCCTTCAAAGGAAGGTTATAATTCTAGTGTAGAGTCTTATAGTCACGATGGAAATGCCACGTTTACCAGAGGCATGGAGAAAGGGACTCCAACTGTTGATAAGAGTGAAGAACATAAATCTGGTAGCAAGGTTGAGAAAGTGGGGGATAAGGGTTTAGCATCTCCTGAAGAGAAGAAAGGTAAGAATGGCTCAATCAATCTGTATGTTATGCACTTATTTATGCTACGACATGGCGAATCCGGAACTCTGAGTGATTGTCTTTATTACAGCCTTTTGTGTTCATTATAATCCAAGTAGTAGTGACATTGTTGTGTTGTAGCCATTCTTTGTTGAATAATATTGAAACAATACGTGATAAAGCCTTAATGATTGAGTTTCTGGGGCATTCTTGAAAACTAATTGCGTCAGCCTTGTCTTACTGGTGCAATTTAGAAATAGGAAGTTTTCTCAATTTGGCTTCGTTTGCTAGGCCTTTCAAATGGAACCGTATGGTTATATTGAAGTAGTGCCAACAGTGTTTGTTGGGCTGTAGAAAATTCAGTGGAGATAATCAGATCATTTTATGCATTTGTTTGCATATAAGAATTCAGTTTTGATATGGGGAAAGTAAAGAACCTGTTTTTTTAATTAAACGTTGTGGAAAGGCTCCTTTTCTATTATTAAATTATAATAAATGCAAAAGATAAATCATGGAAGACTCTAAACTTTCTCTAACTAAAATTTTAAAGGGTTGATCATTAAAATCAAGCTTCTGTTTTTTATTTCTTATGATCTGGTGCCTTCTGCCATCCTATTAATGGAAAATAGAAGGATAACTTCACTGATCATTAATACATGTGAAATGGCTGCAGTTTATTAACTTCTTTGCTCTCTTGCTTGTGTGAGCAGATGCTATTATAAAGCATCAAACTGATGGCAACTTGAAGAGCACAGGGAGTTCTGAAGGATATTTGTCCAATTTAGAATCTGAAGCTGTTGTTGTAAATGATGAATTTATATCTAATTCTAAAGGTTTCTTCCTCCTCACAATGATGATAGTGAAGATATATTATATGTCATTTTTAACTAGTTGAGGGCAGCAGAGTGATGCTAGTAGTATTGCATTCATGAAGTTATTTTTGGACTGTACCAACCTCATTTTCTGTTACATGAATGTGATGTACTTAAATTTGGGTACAAATTAACAAAAGTGTAGGTAGTGACCCCCTTGTTTGATCATACACCGAGAATTAATTTTCATGCACTTATAAGATCGGAGTCAGCTTACAGTACTTGTTTTTTATGCAGATTTTTTGTTTAATATATGTTTATCATCAATCCTTATCCTTATATTATAAAATATGTCTTTACTGATGAATGTGAAGACATTTTTTTATTCTCTTTCCTTTTGTAGCACATTACCCTTATTTAGTACTTTTTTAACATTTTCAAATTATTAATTAGTTTAGATATTATATTAAAATTTCTTCTGTCTCAAATCTTATCTACCTATTCTTTGAAATTAGTAATTTTTAACTTTGGGTTCTTTGTCCTAAACGTCTTTGTTTTACTTGCACACTTATTAGTTAAATGATATTTAACACTTTGTGAAATGTGTTTTCAGGGAATGATTCAGATTCTGTGGAAAGTCAACATCAAAGCCAAAGTTTTTCTACCATAGCAAAGACTTTTATTGGCAATGAAATGATTGACGGGAAGATGGTAGGGTCCTTTAAAATATTTCTTTAGTTTTGTTGATGTGTATATGCCTTCTCATAAGTTTTCAATTATTTTCCTTTTATCTTTTATTTTCTATATTTAAGATGTCCCTTTTTATTTCTTTCACTTTTAGGTGAATTTGGCTGATGGACTGAAGTTGTATGAAGATATATTTGATAGCACCGAAGTTTCAAACCTTGTTTCATTGGTCAATGATCTTAGGATTTCTGGGAAAAAAGGACAGTTACAAGGTAAATGTACTTCATTGTCACTGTTTCACTTTTTATAATAGGACTTCATTGATAGCAAATAGCTGTGCCAATTGCACAGCAGGTCCTTTGTCCATGTTCTTGAAGTTGGAAGTTTTTGTAAGAAAATGTGGTTGACTTGTATATATTTTTGTCTTTGGTTCATTTCAATAGTTGAAAAGTCATGGACAAAAAAGTCAGCTTGCACTATTCTTCGTTAATAACAATTGTAGAATATTATACGTGTTGTGAGTTGTGAGATTAAGTTGTCTATTTCACTCAATGTGGAGCTTCTTGCATTAGCAAATGTCATCACAGTTTCAATCTAGGGATTGGAGTTAAGAGGAGAGAGATAATGTAATTTGTGCCCTTAATATTTTGTCCAAGCCGTATTTTCTTGACTATAGCTATCATTAATGTGAATATGTTATGTCTTATAATGATAAAAATATTGAACTATTGAAGAGCAAATAGAATGTCTTAGCATACCCAGGAATGTGACAATAAGGTTTGCAATGGACTAATGAGGAGATAAGGAGAAAATAGGAATAAACTTCACCCTATTTTATCTGACATTCATATTGGTCGATGCTCAAATTGAAAAAACTGGGCACATGCAATACATAGACGATGATGTTCAGTATGATCGTTAAATTTTATTTTTATATCCTCCTGCTGGGAAATGATTTCACCATAGATCATGCAAACTTGTTTTTATTTTTAAAAATATATTTTTTAGTTGCTAAATATTTTTTTATAAGCAGGAAATCAGGCATATGTAGTTTCAAGAAGGCCCATGAAAGGGCATGGAAGGGAAATGATTCAGTTGGGTGTTCCAATTGCTGATGCCCCAGCAGAAGGGGAAAACATGACAGGAGCCTCCAAAGGCATGTTATATTGTGTGATTTTGTTTCGATATCAATCTACTATAGTTTACAAAAGTTCCCCATATGCAGTCTTTTGCCATCCTTGTCTTTTATTGATGAATGTTTTACCAATTGAATCTGGCAGTTATGAATGTGGAACCTATACCTTCCCTGTTTGAAGATATTATTGAGCGTATGGTTTCGTCACAAGTAATGACTACGAAGCCTGATTGTTGCATTGTGGATTTCTATAATGAGGTTGGTTTTTATAACATTCTATTTTATATGTGAAAAGCTAGCAACACTCGCTGACACATTAGTTTCAAAATTCTATTACTGGATGAAATTCATGTTGGTAGGTCTCACATGGGTTTTATTCAATAACAAATGGTGTGCTGAGAAGAGTGGCAAACAATGTTTTGCTGGCATTCTTCTTTTCTATTTATTGGGGTATTATTGGTATCAGAGTTGCTAATCCAATCTGGTAAAACAATTGTCTATAGGGTGATCACTCACAGCCCCACAGTTGGCCATCATGGTTTGGAAGGCCCGTTTACACCCTTTTCCTAACAGAATGTGAAATGACTTTCGGAAGATTAATTGCCTCAGAACATCCTGGGGATTATAGGGGCAGTCTCAAGCTTTCTCTCGTCCCCGGGTAATGCTTCTGAACCTTATCTTTTACTATGATATGATATTGTTTGGAAAGAGTATGATCTTAGCCAAATTGTAATTTGTTTCTAGTGACCGTGACTATACATGTGTGATGCACAAGAGAATGCTCTATTTTTTATGGGTGACAATATTAGTCTTTTATCATGGTTATTTATAACTTACAATTTGAAGGCTTTGTTTATCACATGGAGTGTTCTTTGTTTATTGAATGAGTCTGTAGGACTAATGTTTTGAGAGTAGACCTCTTGTGCGTTCTGCATTGTGTGTGTGCAGAATTCAATATGAGGGGAGAGCTAAATGTTTTAATGTTGTACACTTGCAATATAATCTGAAATGTGAGCACCCCTTATGCTGATTCTATACTTGAGATCTGATGTATGATTTTTTACTCTGGCTGCTGTAGGTCCCTTCTGGCTATGCAAGGGAAATCCTGTGATTTTGCCAAGCATGCTCTTCCTTCTATACGCAAGCAACGCATACTTGTTACCTTCACAAAGTCCCAACCAAAAAAGTCAGTACCAAGTGATGCTCAACGTCTTTACTTGCCAGCAGCATCTTCTCAGTGGGGTCCGCCACCAAGCCGATCACCCAATCATGTTCGACATTCTGTAGGCTCCAAGCATTATGCTGCACTTCCAACTACTGGAGTACTGCCAGCTCCTCCCATTCGACCACAAATTCCAGCTCAAGTTGGCATGCAACCATTGTTTGTTGCTGCTCCAGTTGTACCTCCCATGCCATATCCTGCACCTGTGTCAATCCCACCTGGTTCCGCCGGATGGACAACAGCTCCTCCTCCAAGGCATCCCCCTCCTCGAATCCCTGCTCCTGGCACAGGAGTCTTTCTACCTCCGCCGGGGTCCGGTAACTCACAGCAACAGTTACCAGCAGGTACTTTGTCTGAAGTGAATCCAAGCATCGAAACTCCAACAACCATGCAGGAGAAGGAAAATGGGAAAAGTAATGATGATAATAGTAGTAGTACTTCACCAAAAGGAAAGGTGCAAAAGCAAGAATGCAATGGCCATACTGATGGAACTGGAGATGAAACAGCCCTGGAGTCTAGGGAGGATTGAGATGTAACGTACATAGAGAGAAAAGAGAGAGAGGAAAGCTTGTGACACGAACATGATAGGTTGTGAACTTAACTTGAGTTTGAGACAATTGTAAAGGGCGGCAACACGAGATGTCATCATACTGCTGGGGAAAACATGGGAAGGAGGTAGAACTTTTGGTTCTATACAAATCCTTTCTCTGCTCCATTCCTTTTTGCTTCTCTTAAAATACCAACTCTTACAGGAAGGAAACGCATTCTTAATACTAAATTTTGGTCTTTCCTATCATATTTTATTTTAATGCCAGTTGCTGTTAATTTTGATCTAGTAGTAGTAGTATTAATAGTGTATGTGTTGTAACTGGATTTGTTAAAACCAGTTGAAAGCATGCAGAATGGCCTATTGAGTAGGAAATAGAAGTTGCCAACATATTCTTTTGAAAATGGGTAAATAAAATTAGTAATAGGTTCAATCCCATTTGAAACTTTTCAGTTGAGTAATTAAGAGTGGCTGTTTCTTACATTGTTCGAAATATTCAGATTTCCTTGATAATTTTGGAATAGGGATTGTTTTGTAAGTAAAAGGTGTTTTTGAAATAGAAAATCTAGAAAATAAAAATCTTTCTTAAATATTCTTTCAGGAACATTTTTATTTTTATTTTTATTTTACTTTTAAAATGGTAAATTTGGAATTCATATGATTAAGAAAGTATTGTGGAAAACATTTCAGAAGTCATTTTTAAAAGGATAAAATAACCTATTTTGAAAATGATGGGGTGTAGGGATAAATTTGTTGGAGGTGTAGGAAGAAACACCCATTAACAGTACTGATACAGCACCATTTTAGAAACCTAGTCTAAACATTATTCAGGTCCTTCTACAAAAGCATAAATTTATGCCATGGAGAAATTTTAATCTACAAATTAAAATAATGTAGAGGTATGCATTCTTTTAAATATTTTTCTCTCATAAATTTTAAAAGTCTCTCCCTCTCCACCAATTTGAAGGTCTCTAATTTTATTATTCCTTCATCATTCTTTTCATTGGTTTGCAACCTAAGAAAAGATCTAAGTTTCAAACAATTTTATGTTTTTAAACTTCTTAGTGCGAAGCAAGTTGAAGATTGTGAAGAAGCATATACTTTTTTATCTTTTTTTTTAATCCAATCTTTTATATTCATTCAATGTATCTTATCATATCTTAGAAAAAAAAAGTATTGTGATTTGTCATCTCAACCAAAACTCCTTTAATAACTTTATTCACAATATAAATATAATTTTAAATAGAAAGATAACACATCACATTAACAATCAACAACTAATAATACAAGAAAAAAAATTGTAATGGAAGTTATTTAATGAAAATTAATATAATCCTAAGAATTGATTTATTTAACCGAGATTTTTTTAATCTTCGTTAAGTTCCAAAAGTTATTTTTAAATTTCAGCAAAATAACAACGGAGGTTTGTTTAACCTTTGTTAAATTCCCAAGGTTTATTTTAACGCTCGTTACATTTTTAAGGTTTATTTTAAACCTTTAGCAAAATAATGGAGGTTTGTTTAACCTTTGTTAAATTTCCAAGGTTTATTTTAAAATCTAAGCAAAATAAACAGAGATTTTTTTAACCTTCGTTAAATTTTAAAGGTTTATTCTAAAACAATCTCAGCAAAATAACAAAGATTTTTTAACCTTCGTTAAATTTCAAAGGTTTATTCTAAAACCTTAGAAAAATAACGACTTTAATTTAATTTTGAGTAAGTTCCAAATATTTATTCTATAACTTCAACAAATTAATAGAAATCTTTTAAACCTTTGTTAAGTTTCAAAGGTTTATTCTAAAATCTCAACAAAATAACGGAGGTTTTTTTAACCTTCGTTAAATTTCAAAGATGTTATTGTAGAACCTTAATAAAACACTCCAAATTTTTCAAACTTCAATAAATAAATATAATTAAATATGTTTATAAATAAATAATTAAAAACTATATAGTTTTAATATATTTTATAACTAAGTTCTCTAAAATTTTGAAAATGTAACTTTACATTACAAATAAGTTTTCTAAACTTTCAAAATTTTATTTTGAAAACTCAACAAAATAACCTTGGATAATAAGTACTCGACAAAATAGCCCCATAATTTCGGAAGAAGGGGTGCCTCCTCACAAAGGGGGTTGCAGTGACCAGGCCGAGCGACTACTTACCAAAAGCACAAGTCTTCGCAAAGTCGTAAGACCATGTATGCGGGCTGACGCCTACCTAGTGCCGAAAGGTCAAGGAAGTTGGTGACTTGATGATAGGGGAGCCGACAACTGAAGCCCCGGTGAACGACAACCGTAATTGTAACGATTCTAAGGTAGCAAAATTTCTTGTCGGGTAAGTTTCGACCCGCACGAAAGGCGTAACATAGACTTGGTGAAATAGACATGTTCGTGAAGATGCGAACTACCAACACCTGGATAGAAAAACCTGATGAAATTTCAATGTTTCCTTTGGATTTGTTTTGGATTTCCCTTTGTAGGCCTTTGAGTCATTTTCTCTCTTGGCCAAATTATTAGGTTTGTGTTCTTATTTAAGTATTTTGTTTCTTAACTTTACAAGCACTTTTGAATATACATAAAATTATGTTTTCCAGAATATAACATTATTTTTAGATTTCACACTGCCTCAATCTCTTTTCTTCATTATTTTCTTCTTAGCCAATTCAATCCCCATGGATTCATTACTGTATCAGAGTGGGCTCGTCCCCTATGCTTCATCGCACTCTGATCTTCTTTCTTTTTTTTTCTTGTTTTTTTTCTGCATCTTGTTGTTTTGTTTCTTTTCATCAAATAGATTTGTCTCAAAACCCATCAAGTGTAGGGGTGGCAAAGCGGGCCGCCTCGCCCCACATACAAAATGCGGGCTGGTTTTCATGGCCCATCCCGCATGTGGTTTGGCTCGCGGACTGACCCACAATTTTTTTTTGAAACATGGAGGAGGAGTGGAGGCAGCAGCGGAGCGGCAGTTGCAGGCGAAGTCGCACGAAGTCGCAGGTGGAGCGAGTGACGACACTGCAATGGAGAGTGCGTCGTGTGTTGTGTGCGTTTTTTGAAACAACATATCTGCGTTGTATTTTGAGTGAAAACCAAATTCTTTCATTCAAAGTTGTGACTCTTCCACTAGACCATTGCTGCCAAGTCAATTTTTTTTGCGGCCCGCCCCGCTGCCAAGTTCATTAGTTTTATGTATAATATAAATATAATTTTTGCAGTTGAATAACTTAAACCCTAACCGTTGGTAACAAAGGTGGGTAAAGTACATGACAAAGTGAATGCGGAATGTGGAGGAGGCCGTTATTAATTATTTGTTATGCTAAGAATATAAAGCTACGAGGTTTGGATACTTATATGAAATGACATATCGGTTAAGTGTTTAATTCAAAAAATATTTGACGGATTTCTGAAAATTCTAACACGGTTCTAACATAATTTTAAAAATGATAAATACAATAATTTTCTAAAAACTCAAATTTATTGTATAAATTTTTTTATTATGATTATAAAAGTAAGGAATAAATATTTTTTTCTTAAAAGAATCTGAAACACATAAATATTTATTATCAATTTATATAATTATAATTATATAATATATAGATGTGTTTTAGAATTTAAAAATGATAAGTATTTCCATATCGGGTAGTATGAGTGTATCCGTGTGTACATAGGTATAAAGAGATATGCTAATTCCATTTGTACGAGGTAATATTTGAAGATACAGAGACACACGACAGCAAAGTTGAGTTGAGTAGTAATGTCCGAGGTTGATTTTGAACCTCAACATCCACGCCTCTTCATCCCCAACTTTCTCTCCCTTGACGAATGCAGAGTTAGTTTCTTCCTTTCATTATTTTTTCTTTGCTAAAATTTGGTCCTTATTCTTTCTGATTTTTGATTTTGGTGAAGGAATTGGAGTTCATCCACAAGAGTAGCAGCACCGTGGGTTACAGACCCAATGTCTTCTCCACCACTCTCTCTCATCTCATAGCTACCAATTCTTCCCATTTCGTCTTTCCTTTTATACCCATTAGAGGCATTACATCAAAACTTCATTCCCCCCACCCAAAATGTGTCAATCTCTTTGAAATTTATTTCACTGAATTTACCTTATTTGTTTTCAAATTTGGTGGCAGAAAGGTTGAAAGACAGGCTAGAGGAGTTTTTCAAGTGTGAGTATGAGCTCTTCATTGAATTCACTGGTTTAATCAGGTTGGTTATCCTTTACCTTACCTCAATTCAATGTTTGGCTTCTATTCTCTGTTAATATGCATTTTTACCATATTGTTTGATGGTGCTATGAATCAGCTGGAGCAAAGGAGCAAGCATTGGATGGCATAGTGATAATAACAGGCCCTATCTCAAACAACGTCACTTCTCAGTGAGTGTCATTCAACCAATTAGCCCCTTTTTAAGATAGTGAGTTTTGGTTATACTCTACACTCTCTCGCATAACTTTTTTCTCCCTTTTGGTAATACCATGAAAGGCAGTGTGCTATTTAAATACTTATGGCAAGGATTTCAGTGGTGGGATATTTCACTTCCAGGATGGTGAGCCCACGTCAATTGTGCCAAAGGCCGGAGTGAGTTTTCCCTATTTTTTATAATGTTATTTAATAATTAATCTGCTGTGGACATTCCCGCGGTTGCATATGTTGTTTGAATTTTTTTATTGAACTATGATGTGTTCATTCATAATTCGAAGTAGGAAAGAACAAGTCTTTCACTCTGTTTATGTTTCTTGAACTTGAGAATGATTAATTGTCTATTTCAGGATGTTGTGATGTATACAGCAGATGACCATAACATTCATTCTGTCGATGAGGTATATTCAAGTGTCCTCTTTGCGGCGCTTAATTAGTTTGTTGTATTCTTAGGGTGTTTGATAGAATCAAATCTTCATTGCTTCCTCCCTAACCTCTGAGCCAGGGCCCTAAGAACAAACATTCTTTGTGAATTAACATGATTTGGCTTCTTATGTTTTCATCATTTCTCTCATCAAAAACCTTAATCAAAAGTTGATCTTGATTATTGCCATCCCAACAATTAATTTCCCTAATTCAAGCATGAATCATTTCCCTTATAAAGAGTATAACGATAATGAATATCAATTAGTTTTTTTGGACATGGATATGAAAAAGTCTGACTGTATCTGCAAGAAATTGAATTGATAACACATTACCTTAATTCATTATGACATAATAATGTTTTTCAACAGTGTGAGTGTTGTTATCAATACTTAACCAGTAAGAGAGCTTATACAGTTCTTATTTAAAAAATTGAGGTTGGTACTAGTTCATTGGTTCCACTTTCATGTTGTCTTTGGCAAAATTTTTAGGTGATGAATTCATACTTGGGGGTACATAGATCAGGGTAAACCTACTAACCCAGCAGGGAGGATTCCACTTGATTTAAATATTTCATCTTTTGACATTTATATTTTACACCTATTGGTAAGGTTTCCTCTTGATTGGACCTATGCTTACCCATGGAGTGGTCCTGGATATGTTTAGAATATACAGACCATCATCTTATAAGCCTTTATTTGTGGTCTCTTAGTTTGTTACATCTACAACATATTATTGTATATTCAAAGATCAAACTTCAGTATTATTTTTTCTTTCAGTGATGAGAAGTCAATTTTCTTTGTTTATGAATATGGATTGTTAGCTGAATAATAAACGTTTTAAGTCAACATTGATAATCAACATAGAGGAAATCATCAAAATTTGTGGTGGTGTTTGTTTGTTCCTTTTAAGTTACCATTTTCAAGAGTATAGCATTAACTATAACTATCTTTTCTTCCATCCTCCCCTGCATGGTAGGTTTATTATATCATTTTGATTCTTGAAATATAAGTTGTGTAAAAGGAATTAAAAGACACTTATGCATTAAAAGGAATAAAGAAGACTCTGCGTGATTCTTAATGCAATAACAAAATAATGTGTGTTTAAGCTAAAAAATGTAAATTATACAAATCTATAAGTGTTGAAGTTATATAATATATACAAAATTGTATAACTATATACTTCCCCCCCTTTTGTTATAATTTAAAGGATGTGGGGGTGAAACATTGGTGATTTTTCATATAATTAGATACAAGTTTAAATCTTAGAGTCTTGACATACACACCCACAGTTTTGATGATAAGAAATAATACTATTCTTGTGTTAAGAATGCTACTTAGTGTGAAACATATGATATAAGAATGTGCTAGACACATGCATAAGAATCTTATATGAAGTCTTTTAGAGAAGAGTAGACACAATGTATAAGAAGCACTAGACACATGCATACAAAGCTAAGATGCAATCTACAAGAAGCGCCATATGCAATCTATACAAGAGCTAAAGAGACAGACCCTACTCGAAGAGTAGATGAAGCTTTTTACATCACACAAGTGAAAATGAAGTAGACGAAGCTTACATGTGGAAATCACAAGATGCCTTTGCAAATGCAAGAACGTGAGGTGATGTTGAGAGTGTCAATATAATTTTGAGTTTTCTTTGTAACTTTTATTATATTTTTAATTAAGTGGTTGAATTGTCACATGGGAAAATTACAAAATCATTCATATTTTCATGATGGTAAATAATGATGCATAAAGTGGGAATTAGAAGTAGCTCTAGTGACATTAAAGGCTATTTAGTGGAAATTAATGTAAAATGTAGAGGGTCTTACAAAATTTAACCTATAAAAGGATGTAATGTAATCAGGTAGACATGAATTATGAGAGAAATTGAGTTTCTCTTTGTGAGAACTTTATGGAGTTCTAAGAACCCAAATTTGATTTTATAAAGGTATCTTGTGGTGATTAACCCCACGACTTATCACTCACCTTGTCATCTTTCTTGAGTGTGGTGCCAATGTCCTTATCCAAATTGAATATCAGAACGGTCCCCCCTTTTGTATTCTCATAAGTTGTGGTATCAAGGCTCATGTTCTAGGAATTGCGAGGTTGCACTCCGGTAAATTCTTTCCCCGATTTTTACCATCCTTAATGTTAACTTATTGTCATTTCTCTTACGCTAAACCATTGCAAAAGTTAGGCCTTAAAGATTCATATGGATGTCATTGATGAAGTAGAAATCAAAAGCCTTTGAGAAGTTTAAGCATCGGATGCTCCTAATGCTTAACCAAATTGAGAGAAAATGGTAAAGTGTTTATTGTCATTTCTCTTAGGCTAAACCATTGCAAAAGTTAGGCCTTAAAGATTCATATGGATGTTCACGATGAAGTAGAAATCAAAAGCCTTTGAGAAGTTTAAGCATTGGGTGGTCCTAATGCTTAACCAAATTGAGAGAAAATTGTCAATTGTTTAAGAACTAACAATGATTTGGAATTATGCTCTAGATAATTTAATGAATTCTGTAGAGATAAAAGCATAGTGAGACAGTTGACTAATTGTCATATGCCACAAAAGAATGGAATTCTCGAGAGGATGAACAAGAGCTTGTTGAAGAGAACAAGGAACATGTTATCGCACTCTAGTTTGGACAAACACTACTGGATTGAGGTTGTGAGCACATCATGTTATTTAGTGAATCGTTCTCCGTTTGCTGCCATACAATACAAAATTTCAGTTGAGATATTGTCAGGCAAGCCAGTGAACAACTCAACGTTGTGGGTATTTGGGTGTCCAACTTTCTACCATGTAGACAATCGAAAGTTTTAGCCTAGATCCAGGGAGTGTTTGTAGAGGGAAGATATTTTGAGTTTGATCACATTCTGAAAGAAGAGTGATTGTTAATAGAGATGTTTTTTATGAAGTCTCTATGACCTAGGAGAAATTCAAGGAGGCATCAACAGACGCAGCTAAAGAGTCAAAGAGAGTCCAAGAACAAGTGGAGTTCTCTTTGAAGGAATCGCTTGATAGACTTGTGGCGTGTATAGACAAGGATGGTCAAACAATTCAAAATTGTGTCTTGTGATATTCATGTGTATACTACATCTACTTCTCATGTTGATGTCTTCTAGAATTTGTTTTGTCTTCGGATATTATCTAGTCTTCATTTTAGCTAGCAATGTAGTCTTCATTTAATCTTGGAGATTGTCTAGTTGCTTGAGCTCCTGGATAGATTATGTGTAGCATCATCTCAACTTTGTTTGAACATCTAGCTTCATGTCGCATCGTCTAAGCTTCATGTGAATGTCTAGCTTCATGTGAATGTCTAGTTTCGTGTAGCATCCACTAAGCTTGGTGTAGCGTCTAACGCTGTGTGTTGCATCATCTAAGATTTGCATAACATCATTTAAGCTTCATGTAATGTTGTTTAATGCTTCACGCTTTTGTATAGACTTTAATCTTTCATCTACTTAGTAGTTTTGATCAGATCAACCAAAACTTATTATTACTTGTTATCATCAAAACCAATGGCGTATTAAACAAGACTATATTGATTGATATAGGATTCGTATTAGGTCACCCATGCCTTAACAATCCTGATTTAGTGTAATATTTCCTTGATTGCATTGTTTCCTTTTATTTTTTGATCCTAGTCCATGAAAGGGATCGATTCAGTATATAACTATTACACATCATCCATAACACGAAAAATTATTTTCGTTCCCTTTCCACTGAGTGCAAAGAGTAAGTAGGCTGCTTTTATCTATATACAGTCTGTTATTTTATGTTTTAATTGCATTTATGACCCCCCCAGGCACAAAACTGTTACAGGGATTAAATAAATTGAGACTGATATAGGTAACAGTTGTAAATAAATTTGTTTTGGAAGAACTAAACTGATGTGAAATCACTCTATCAGGTAGCAAAGGGTAGTTCAATCTTCAAAAAAGTACGACCTTATTAAATCTTTTTTTCTGATCTGAAGTTATCTTTGTCAGATAACTGAAGGAGAAAGGCTCACAGTTGCTTTATGGTTCAGTCGTGATGGCTCCCATGACGAGGACAAGAAGCTCATTTCTCTTCTTTCACAACACCTATTGCGTAAGAACGTGGCTGATTCATACATACCTTTGCCCGCATCCGATAATATGTACTGGTTTTCTCATGGCCAAGCTTCCGATCACCAGTTTGGTTTTAATATATGCTGGGCTAGACTGCATGTTCTTGGATATGACATATATATTTCTCAAGACAGTGGCTGTGAGTCTGATGTCTCTGAGTTACTGGTAAAGCCTGTGCATTTAGTGAGGGGAAGTGAGTTGCTAGATCAGGAATTTGTCAATATTATGCAGGCACTTCAGGTATTTTAAATAATCCTATCTGCATTTCCCCCGTTAATATTAAAAGATCAAGTGTAAATGCACATAATTATAATACATCAAAAGCCTATACAAACTGACCATGATCTTTGCTCTTCTTTATGACCCTCTATAAAATTAGTTTTTATAAATGCCACTGGTACTCTTAGTCTTGCCGTGCTATACAAGGCAAACAATACTAACTAGAAGTTTAGTTTTCCAAATGGGGAGACTCATGTGTCTGAAGACTGATTTTTTTATAAAGAGGAGTTGGTTTACTTGATGAAGAATATCAAAATGTTTTGTGTAGAACAGTCGGACCATCTGTCAACATATATGTGTGGCAAATTCTTGCTTTTTAATATACAGAGAATGCTTTCTGGAAAGTATAGGGCTAACTGTCAACCTGGGTGCATCATGTCAACTAAGACTTTTTATATATTAACGTTAAGAAGAATTAAACTTAAATTTAGATCGTTTTTGGACTTCTGTTGTGAAGGACGTGTTTCTTTTCTTGTGAGTACTAACTATTTTGGCATGGTAATAGAAGGTTCCTTAATATTTAAGAGACTTAAAATTGACCTTTCTTTTCTGATTAATTTTCATTTTATGATCTAATCTGATTCCTTCATTTTAATTCAACTATGTCTATTACTGTTGTTTATGCATCATTGGTTTCTTTCTAATAATAATATATTGATTTTGGAAAAATTTCTTAACTACAGTGATTGTCTTTACTCTAACAGGTTGTGCATTTCTATTGTTGGAAAGGTTCAGCTTTACTGAATAAGGTATCAAATATAGACTCCAAGGTAGTAAAAGTGACAGATGTGCAGAGAGAGAAAATCAGTGGTCTGAATTCTGTACTTTCGAATGATGATGATTTTGCTTCCAAAGTTTTCTATAATATGCTTTCGGAAGAAAATGGGTGCATTCGCTTTGACTGGTCAGGAATTCTGGCTGCAGTAGCTGCTTGGGAAGATTATGCAGTGAACTTAAGCCAACAAATTCATTTACAGTTTCCTTACTGGAGAATGTATGAATCTATCTATAATGTCCAATTAGATGAGTAGTATCCATGATAGCACTATTCGAGTCAATGTGCTCTCGGAGAAATGAGAAATGCGACGAACAGATATTTCAAGATTTATCATAAATGTAAGTGTCATTCATACTTTATGTAGGTTGGGTTGTTAGTCTCTGCAATTAGGACTGGGAGTATCCTGCTAAGTGGTGCACTCTTGTATTTTTCTGCATCAATATTCAATACTAGGTTGAATAAACTACAAACCAATGTATACATTTCTTAAATATATGCACGAGTTTAGGTGCAATTTACATACTGAAAGCTCATTAACACTTTCCTAGACATCCTTTTTTTTTTTTCATCACAAATAGTACATTTGTAAGTTGTCCGAAATTTCTGCCTGAGGGGAGCTCTATTTTCATAACACAGATTGTAATATGTATGTCTACTTTAGGTTATTATATCCAGGCTGATTCTTTACGGTCTTTGGATATGCTCCATGAATGCAAGGGTTTGCCATAAACATCGTAAAATATGATATCTGCATTGCTTTCGGTGATCTGCATAGACATGAAACCTTGCCCATCATAATACAATTGCAGTTCTTCCAAGCTCCACGGCTTGACATCGCCTGACCACGCCTTTGATCCACCTCCACTTGTTAGAAAGTGAATTCCACTGGATTGTTCATGCAAACCACAGAATCATGGATGTCAGAACTGTGATGATGTTGAAGCTAACCATTTAATAGTAAGACATGCTTACCTATTTTTGTCAATTATGTGCTCCAGGCAGTGGTCGTGTCCATTTATGTATGCATCAACATTGTATGCCTGGACCAATAGTGAACAAACTAACTGGTCAGAAATTGTACATTTTCATGCCATGATTTCAACAATGATTAGGTAACTGAAGTTTTAATATGGTCTCAGCTATATGTTTCGTTATGATTTATGAATCTGGTTAATTGGCCCAGTTAGACCATGTCCATGTTTCATCTTTATGACAAGTAGGCATTCGGTAATTGTTTTGCTAGATATGTTGGTGTCTTACATGCAAATGTTTGGAAATTAAAAAAAGTCACATCAATGTTATTGTCTTTATCTTGCTTACGAGATTATGCAATACTCGTTTATAATTGACCAACCAAAAACATGAATAATCTAAATGAGTAGTCTACGTATCAATAAGAATTATTACTTAATAACAGTGTGTTTGGATTAAAAAATTGAACCTTAAATGAATTATATCAAACATTATATATGGTCTTGTATGTTAAAAATTGATTTGTTTACCTCCAAGATGGGAACAAGTATCTGTTTGAGCTCTTCAGTGTTACCATGATGCCCAGCACTATTGATTGTATGGTGACCCACCACCATCTTCCATTTTGCCTTTGATTTAGCCAAAGCTGAATCAACATCCTACAGAAACATACCAAGGACACTCCATCATTTCCCTCCTTTCAAGTGCTAATGCGCAGTGGCATGAAAGACATAATAATGCAAATTCAATGTCATTAATCTTTTACTTATTTGAATCTATGTGATGTTACAAGTTCCTTAGCCACGTCATTGTTTTCTACTGAGTTCATTTTAAAATCTTGAATACGAAAATGACCCAATTTTAACCAGACACTATTTCTTGACAACAAATTTGGATTTGCAAGCTGTAACTAACCACCAAGAGTTGTGAAAGGTAAGACATGCGAGGAAGCACGCCTTCCCAGTCATAGGTATGCTCTCCTGGGTCCACAAAGTACTCGTCCACAAATGGAGTCGTATCCACGAAGAAAAACTCCACAATTTCTATACAAAAACAAGGGCAATAAGCACGAGTAAACAAAAATGGATCATCTCAACTGTTATCTCTTAAAACACAAATGTCTGCATTGATTTCTTTTGTGTTTAAAACAGCTTATTATAATCTTATTCAGAGAATCTAAAGTAGCATTTTTTCCCCTTTGAAATAATCAAAATCAAACATTCATTAAACGAATTTATACCTCCATCGAGAATAAAAGATCTCAGACAAAGCCATCTGCTATCTTTCTGTTTTAGAGCAGGACTCAGTTGTGCCTCAACATCACCTCTGTAGTCATGGTTACCCAGAACTGCCACAGTGAAAAGGAAGATCAATTTGTTTTTAGACAATTGCACACCATGCCAAAGTATTTGTAATGTTAATTGTTTTCCTTCAATATTGAAACTTAGTTAACTTACCACTGTACCATGTCTTTTGCAAGCTAGGGGCAGTGTATATGTCAACAAATGAACTGTAGAATGCTGGATCATCAACCCCTTTTAGCCCATCTTCATAAAAATTGTCCCCAGTGGAGATCACAAAATCTATATCTAATTTCTCCCCCACTATTCCCATCTACAAAAATCAAGCAATTGATTATTAGTCCATAACCAAAAGTAAAAAAAAAAATGTACTTAAAAATAACAGAGCTGTCATGAACTAATCTAAATTACAGTATTCATGTGTATTTTGTTTTATTCTAATGGATAGGTTCATGAAACCTATATTTTCTATTTCTGCAAAAATAATAAAATTACTAACTTCGTTTTAATGAATATGAATATAATTACTATTTTATACTAGCGTCTAGTCATACTTTACTATATTATTAAAAAAATTCAAATCAACACATTATATAATGGTTATCATTGTCAAGTTTTAAATAAGTTAAGATGGTATTTAATTAATCAGAATTTTTAATATAATAACAATTCATAGGACCAGTTATATTTTCTTTTAGAAGGGCAAAATATTGTACAACACATGGGTTAATCATAGGCTCTACAACATAGTGGGTGGAGTGAATAATAATTTGTTGATTTTGAAGTGTGGACCTCATTAAGAAAATCATATTTGGAATATGCTTGTCCCTCTGAAACTCTTCAAAGATTCCAAGTGACGTGTATTGCAATAATTACTAGCATCATTATGTTCTATTGGAATATACCTTGGAGTACACACACATACGTAGAAATTGGGTGTTCTGTTGGAAGATGGATGGGTATTATCTCCAACATATTCAAGGTGAAGATAATAGGTATTAAAATAAATAATAGGTATTGGGTAAAGTCTTTGCAATGTGCAACTGAAACCATTGGTCGCACAATGTTGCCCAAATGCATTAAATACGCATTTAAAACTTTACCAAAATAAAAAAAAAATAGTACAACTTTTTTAATTGTATTAATTATTTAATAATTGTGTGCTTATTAAAGAGAAATTAATG
>Ga0123341_1001119_pt1 | contig 19262 bp, 11 predicted proteins | sample Turbeapinknodule_FD_89959 | JGI IMG/M metagenome (GOLD analysis project Ga0123341, IMG submission 89959) | Root nodule microbial communities of legume samples collected from Mexico - Turtle bean Mexico pink nodule | ecosystem: Host-associated > Plants > Roots > Nodule | place: Mexico: Nepantla...
ATACTATTTTATTCTAAATTTTAGAGTTCGACACGGATTATACAATTAAAAAAAATCTACACCCTGTGTAAGGATAATTTTGAAATTGAAAGATTTATTTAGGTGAAGAAAAAAAGTATGGTAAGAAATTCCTTGGAAAAAAGAAACTTAAAGGGAAAGACAAACTTAACTAATCAACTTTTTTATTTGGATGAATCATTAATTACAACATATGAACATTCTAATCAAAATTATTGGGCGATTTCGACCTTTTGCTTTTATGCCATTGTCTGCATTATGCAGAGTTAACAATGTTATATTGAAATATTTGATTTGGTATTAGTATCAAACCTTTATATATTACTATTGAAGCATGCACTTCGAAACATTAAATAAATTTAATGATCATAATCGTTATCTAAGAATTCTAACATTTTAAATAATGTCTCATCCTTATCATTAGATGATAGGTTCTGAATAAGAAACAATGTCACAAATTTTGGGAAATACCTTTCTGTTATGTATTGTAGGATACAGTGAGAAGATTTTATATCAGTGTTCATTTACATTTCAGAACCAAAAGTGTTAAAATTGGAAAAATTAAACAAATAAACGAAGTTACATATTTGAAGTCATAAACTGATGAAGTCTTTATATAGCTTGCACCACTTAGTATGGGTTAACCAAAACGTATTAATATTATGAGATCTTAAGACAGTGTGATGAAGTGCTGAAGAGAACTGATCAAACTTGGAGGCCAGTGCTTTGTGTCTCTAACATATGAAAGGTCTGTAAAATGGGGATCAAGAAGAGTTGCAATGGCAAACTGGTTTTCAGCAAGCAAAGCAGCGTGCTTATCTGCATATAAGGCTGCTGCAAGAGCTGCATGTATTTCTGTAAGGGGGGAAGATGTAGGATTAGAGGAAAGTGAGCGTTTTCCATTTGCAGCATGATCATGGGGTGCAAAAATTCTAAGAATATACCTGGATATCCTTTTAGAGATATTGAAACGTCCTCCATCTCTGCAATTGCTTCTTCTCTGTCACCAACTTCATACAGGGCCATTGCTCTTCCAACCCTTGCATACTCTGAGAATGCCAAGTCTTTGTAGCTTTCAACAACCTGAAAATAACAGGCAGGGATGTATGTTAAGAAACATGACACAGTTCAAATAAGAAGAAAATAATTGAGAGAATTATGAAATTGTATTATTTGCAATGCATAGGGAGAAGTGTATAAAAATGAAGGTTTATATATATACTAATAAGCCAACAATGCTAACCAACCTCTATCTCCACTAACTATTTCTAATAATGTATATCAGATTACAGCATCAGTCAGATGATTTAACCATGGGATATGAGAATAAACTTGTTGAAACTTAGAATGTGATTTGTGATACCACGAAATAGTTCAGGTTGAACCAACAAATATAATTAGCTGAATGAAGTAGCAAGGTAGATGAGTTGATGATAAACAGTCCCTTGAGCTTGGAATCTTAATGAGGTGTTGAACTAAGAAGCAATCTGGGGGTGTCATTAACTGGGCTTTCTATGAACTAGATTGGAGTCCTTCACTCCAAGCCTGTGCAAAGCACACTTTTACCGGGTTTAGCAGGTGATGGAAGAAGGTACGGCAAACCTCCCATTAACATAAGAATACTGCATTTGTTTCAAACCAAACTCTTCTAATTTCCAATTCTTGGTATAAATTTTGCACAATACTCAATCTATTACGAGTACTTCATAAAATTGAGATTGTATGGTACATCTGCCTTGCTTCCAATTCAATATCCTTTCTGTTTTTGGTTCCAATATTAAAATTTGAATCTGTCAGGAGTATAGTGAAACCCCATAATGCCTACATAATGCAATAGTTATATTTAAAAAGCTACTGCGTAGCATGGCCACTGATCAAATATTATATAACTATGAAGTTATGACCAATCCTTTACCTCTCTATATCTCCGTATAAATAAATATGGCTGGCATATTCAGTTTCCAAATTGACCAAATTGAACCCAATCACATAAATATTTGCCTTGCCCTTCCGTTTCCAGTGTTCATGTGAAACAAATCTCATCTATTATTTCACTCTTAAAATTTACAAATATGGAGTTGTCATTCAGATAATGTAACAAAGTGACTGATTTACATTTCATGTAAATGATGTTGTATCCAATGAACAATGTCATTGCTATGCTAACTGAACAACATGATCATACATCAACAAAGTTGAAGAATAAGATGATAGTTTTAACTTCAAAAATTAGTATTTGTTGGTATTAGCATTACTAGCTGAAAAACTTTACTGGGATAGCACATATCAATTTCTTTTCAGGCAATTCTATTCACAAAGGTGGATTTCCCACAAAACACTTTTTTCGTTGAAATGATTTATTTCTTAATTAAGGTTTTGATCAACCAAGACAGATACAACTCAATCTTGCTGATAAAAAAAAGGAAAAAAGAAAAAAGATATAATACAACTCAATCTTAAAGTGAAAACACACTTTCAGGGGAATCTCAATAAATGAAGAACATAATAAACAGTTCTATCATAGATTCATGGAAAGCCTGAGATCATCATCAGACTCATTACTACTCTGAAATTCAAAAGTAGCAACCTAAATGGAGTAATCTGAATTAGTTATCAAGAAGTACAGACATTTTATTCATTAAGACCCTCTGTTAGCTCCTAGTTTTTCAAAGAGTAAACAGTCTATGCACTGTGCTATCTAATCAGAGATCATAATGCAGAATAAGTTTATTGATTTTTACTTTAAAAGTCGTAATACCACATTTTTTTCATTGTGTCTGATAATGTATAGAAATTAAATAGTTTTCAAAACGCTATTTGTTTTTATCCTTTTTTAGTGTGCAAAACAATAATAAAAAAGTCAAAAAATACTAAAATAAATAACAATTTAAATGAATACAGATAAAATCTGAAGAGCAGAAATGCATAACCCTAACCCATATAATACTAAGAGTAGTTTGGAAATGAAAGAAGAAAGGAAAGCTAAATAAGTGCACATCATAACCTGAGAAAAGTAACCAAGAGCAGCAGTAAAGTCGCCCTGAGCCTGCAATTCCCTCCCTTTCTCCAACAAATCCACTGCTTGAGACACTCTCTGTGAAACTAAAGCACTTGCTTCTTTTTCAGCAGCACTTAGAGGGTCATACATTGTGGCAGCATATGAAGAAGAAGACCCATGTTGAAATTTATCAATAATTGCACCGTTACCATCCCCAAAGCTGGGAACAGGAAGGAGAAGGAAACTAGATAGGGGCAGAGAGAAGAGGAACAAACGCCTATTTGGAAGTTGAAGAACTCTGCTCTGAGAATTATAGATTTTGGTTTTGGGGTTCCGCAGAGGAAGATGGGAAATGGGTGTTCTGCTGCATGCAACCGCCATAGTTGTGTTGTTTTGTGCTGTGTTGTGAGTTAGGAACCAAAGTCTAATCTAAGGAATCTCCGAAACCATGACTGAAGTGAATTAAGCGCGTGAGATGAGATATTTTGGACTCCTTATCAAATAAATATTCAATGGTTAACAAACGATTCAATCTTGTATTTTACAAGTTGGTGCTATTTTATTATAGATATATTTCAATTACTCTATAAATACAGTGCTTTTTAACAGTTTATAAATTATTTGATCCAAGGCAGAAGATCTAATTATAGAGTGGTATAATGTATGGAATTGAGATTTATTTGTAAGTATTTCAAAAAATATAATTTTTTTTTAACAAATACTCATTGTATCATTTGAATTGAATTGAAATTTTAAATGTAAATCAATCGTCCATTTATTATTAAAAGATTGTGACTCCCTTTGAGTCTGAAAATTTAGTATTTGTTCAATGACCAAAACTATGTTAAAACATATATTTGCCGTTCAACTGTAAATTACCGTTTAAAATAAATTTCGTAGCTTTGATAATAAATTTTAAAATTATAGAAAGGATAATTCTCTATTAATTGACAGTATTAAACTGTTGATATTATTCACTAATAAAAGATATCTTTAATAATATAACTTTTAAGATAACTATTATAAAAGTAAATTAATGTATTATGTATGTCAAATTGTTATTAGATAACAATAAAATAAGAGTTTTACAATATCAGTTCCTGTATTATTTATCATCTTTAGAGTTTAATATACATGCTGTCGTTACCTAGACATTATATTGCTCAAGCACAGCCACATCAACATTATATTCAATTTTTAGTGGTATAAATACTATATCAGATTATATCTACAATCTTTTTTTTCTAATTTCCACGTCTATATATGCTATTAAATATGACTCAGACAAACAAAAAATCCACAGAGAAAATAAAACTGCAGACAACCAACCATCATTATATTACATCTAATATTCAAGAAAAAACAAACCCTGAAATTTTTTAAAAAATTGGCTTCCTATGATTCTAGACAACCAGCAAAGTATGTTCAGATTCTTAAAATGGATGCAGCGCCCTTCTCTTTGAGATCCTCATTCTTAAAATGCAGGTTTTTAGTGAAATAGTTTCTTCAAATCAGCAACAACTACTTGTAGATGCATCAGATTGGGGTGGCCTGTCCTTAAAAATGTTATTTCGTACACCCTTTGAGCCATCGGCTATGAGGCTAGGTGTATCCAAAATCTGCACACACTCAAGGGAAAAAAATAAACAAAGCAATATCATGGTTATCATTAGCTATTGGTCATCACAATTCAAAAAATACAATTCATTTCAATGTATCACCTAAAACTAAATTTTCTGTTGTTCTCAACCTGTGTCTATTATATCTATAAATCATCAGGCATTAAACTTGTGAAAAAACTACCCTTTTGTGTCTATTATATGTGTTGGAGATCCTACATCGATTAGAGATAAAGATATTTCATAACTGATAAACAAAAGCTTTGACTAGTAAACGATTGGTTGAAATGGTGTGAAGGTATGGCAAAGATAAACTGACACAAAAGTTAGAAAGTTGTAGCTATTAAGAGGTCTTCCATATAAGAAAAGGAGTCTATTCTCAACTGGAAGTTAAGAGGTCTACTTGCCAAAGTCTCGGTTGAAAAGTAGTGTAGTGGACATTTTTCACTTTACCTATAAATGATACAGAATGTATACACAACACTACATCTTAGACTATGATCTTTGAACTGTTTCACTATCTCCTTGTGAACATGCTTGTGGTGTTCAGGTAACCTATAAAGTTGATCAAAGGGTGCATGGAACTCACAATTTCCATCCCCAGATACTTTGACTTCACATTTGCCTTGTGCGTGGGACTATATATTTGTTGGGCTTATTAGGTCACCTGCTATCGGACCAGGTGCAAACCTCACCTTATAAGCCGGTTTTATGAGGTTGAATTAGGCTTAAAGTTCACTTCTTAATATGGTATCAGAGCCATATATAGTTTATCCTAGTGAGTGTTTATGTTGGGCCTATCATGTCACCAACTATCGGCCGCTATAGGACCACCCATATATAGTCTCACGCACGAGTTGGTAGTCTCGGCGTGAGGGACGTGTGTTAGAGATCCTACATCGACTAGATATAAGAATATTTCATAGTATATAAGTGAGTGCAAACCTCACCTTATAAGCCGAATTTATAAGGTTAAGTTAGACTTAAAGTCCATTTCTTAATAATATCTATATATCTAAATCAAACATTTTTTTGTGTTCAAATCACACACACATAGAAAGGGTAAGGAAAAAAAATTACCATAGCCTTTTAAATAATAGTAGCATTTTTACATGCATAATTTGGGTATGTCTCTTAGCATACCTTCAAAACAAGCTCTTCAAAGCATTGTTGAACGTTAACTCGAGTTTTAGCACTGCATTCAGTAAAAAGGCAGCCATATTCCCTGGCGAAGTCTATTCCTTCTTTCTTTGTCACAACTCTATCACCCTCCTGAAAAACAAATGTCACCATTATGGATATCCAAGCCCTCTAATGGAACACAAGCAATGACTATTCAATAATACGATGCAGAAGATAGAACAAGAAAAAATTAGGACATGTAGCTGACAAGACACTTGCAAGAGTTTAAGCTAGATTAGTATAGTTGAGCGGCCAAAATGGGGTCCATGCAATTCAGGATCTGTATTTCAATAAATACCATAAAGAAAAGTATTAAACCTGCCTCTTTGTCTTGTTTTCAGAACATTTCTATATAATTTCCACTAGTGATATCCAACAATCATTTTTTAACATTACTTTAAGTAAGACAAGCAAATATGCTAGAAGAACCACAACCAAAAAACACAAAACACATTAAATTAAGACAAGTACTTTAGATCAAAGGAGCTCACAAATTCCTTTGTAAATATGTAATAGAAACTTCTCTACAAAGACATGCTGACACCCTTCTATAATTTGAGTTTAAATCTAACTTAACTTTACAAAATCAACTAGTTAACACTAAATCTATTTGTAAGGTGAGATTTGCACTCTTGCACTAACCACATATCATTGGTCGTTGTAAGGTGTCCAACACACCTCTTCATATTGAAAATTAAATATCTTTGAGTGTGACGTTTGAAGGACTGAACCTCTGTAGTTGACCCGGATAGATAGTGAGTGACCCAATACATCAACAATAATCTTCAAGATAAACTCTTAATACCATTTTATAATTTGGATTTAGGCCTCATTCAACTTTACAAAATGGTCTTATAAAATAATAAAATTTACATTCCACTAATAAACTTTATTTTAGCCATACCATTGGTCAATAAAAGATCTCCCACAACCCCTAGTGGATGACAAGGGGAAAAAACTACGTTCTGTAACACATGGAAGGAAGGAAACTTTTAATTAAAACTAGGGTACTAAAGCCCATTATAAAACACAATGACTCCCATAAACAGAAGAAAACAGTAGCAAATGATTTTGCCCCTTACCCTTGCAGAAAATCTCAATAATGAAGAGAAAAAAATCTGGTTCAAAGACATTTTATCCACTAAACATAAATGTGTTAAAAGATATTTGATGTTATTTTCTGTGGAAAAATTTCCTCAATATTTGAATTGAAATGGAATCCAAGGTCTCAAGAAGGAAGAAAACTTATACTGGACAAGCATTGATTAGGAACAACTCCCGCATGGAAATTCAACACTATATAATGGAAGCATACGATTGTAAACCTCTTAAATAAAGATACCTTGTCGACTTTGTTTCCAACAAGCATCTTGATGCAATCTTGATTTGTTGAATAAAGGTCTATTTCCTTTGACCATATATCAGAAAGATTTGTAAATGTATCTCGCCGGGTTACATCATAAACTGTATCAGTTAGAGGAACAAAATTAACAGCTAATCCAAAAGTCAAATTTCAACACTACATTAGCTTGGAAGGAGCACCTCCCGTCCAAAGACCATTAAACACATTACATCTAATCAGATATCCAGCCATTTTGGTGGTGAATCCAACAAATTAGAGAATGAAAATTGAAGTTTGGTCATTGAATTATCACTAATCAACTAGATGACATCAATTCACTAACAAACCAACTCATTCCAGGATTACTCACTAATATTAATACCAGCGCTCAAAGCAAATCTTCACAGGCAACATGAAAGATATTCAACTCTCCCAAAAAAGCAATAAAATTTGGATTTGATTATAATAAACATAGATACAGTATGCTGAGGAATCAGGATCACTAAGTCACCACATGAAAAAAAAAATTAATGATGGATGAAATAAGAATGCGATTCCATAACCTACCATGGCAAAGTTTTGTCTTTAACTCCTCCCAGCAAGTAACTGACTAGCTCAATACATAAAACAGAACATGCTAGATTACCCCGAGATTAAGGTAATATTTATTTTTTTTTTTAAAAAAAAAACAGCTTACATCAGTCTTTAAAAAAAAGCCAAATCCAAATTTAAATAAATAATTATTGGTTTAATATTTTATTTCAATGCATGTAAAAATGACAGACCATTAAGGTGAAGTATAAATATATGCTATTCGAAGTGTAGACACTGAAAACCATACTTGTTATTATCCTTTCACTGAAAAAAATGGGAAAGATTTCAATTTACAGGAATTCACCGTAAGACAGTACCAGCGTAACAAGAATGTGAACACTGAACAACATTCTATCCTAGAATACATTGTAGTCCAGGGTCCAATTCAAGGTAATTCACATTTTCACCAAGTCCAGTAAATGCACAATAAGGGAAGAGGGAAAGCAAAATGATGGAAACTGGAAACTTGCCCATGATGATTCCTTGTGCCCCTCGGTAGTAAGAACTTGTCAGGGTTCTGAATCTCTCCTGACCAGCTGCATTATATACATATATACACATGTATAAAAAAAAGAGTCAGTCAAATATGGTATTGTCCACAATAACTCTAACAAGGCAAAAATCCTCCATGAGTGAATAAGCAAGAGCTTCAACAAAATGAAACAATAATTAAGAAATGACACTATATGTGAATACCAGTGTCCCAAATTGCAAGCTTAAGCTTTTTACTCCCCATTGTCACATATTTGACTTTAAAATCAACACCTGCAGGAGGCAGCAGCAATTGAAATAAGACGCCGAGGTGCAAAGAAATGGCTATTGTAATATAGAAGTCAAAGGAGAAATAAAAGGACCAATAGTGGGGGAAAGATCTTCAAAAGCATCAGTGGTGAAACTGAGAAGAAGACTACTCTTGCCAACCCCAGAGTCTCCAATCATCAACAACTTGAACAAATAATCAAATTCTTGTGTCCCCGAACTCAAATCCATCGCACTCAACTGAATCAATCACACGCGTCAAAAACCCTTCATCACCGACAAAATAAGAATATAAATTGATTCAGTTCATGATGAAAAAGAAATGTATCGAGGAATTTGTGAATTACCTAACGAATGAAATCCAAAGGAAAAAACAAATTGAAGAAGATAGGTTAGCCCAAAAGTTGCGAATTAGACATAAAAAGGTGTGTGCAATTCTGTTTGTGTCTCCCGAGAATCTCCTTCTGTTAAGAAAATCACTACTGTTGTTATTTACTTCACCAACAAGCATAACTGAAATTGAAACGACACTCTTTATTTTTCACTCAAAAAACTTGTTTTTTTCTATAATTTCTAGAACACTTAAAATTATAACTCATAATTACTATTTAAATAAAGACTTTTTAATAGTTTTAATAGTCACTTTTCGTACACTAAGACTGTCTAATTGGTATTATAAATGTTATTTTCTAACCAAAATTCATTAGTTATATACTAAAGCATAAATCATAAATGGAAAGAAGATCGCACCTAGATGAATATCAATTTACAACATGTAAATCGAATATCAAAATAATTAATTATGTACAAAATTTCTAAATCATAAACTTATCCAAAGCAGATAAAAAAGAAAACAAAATCTATATTTATAAGATTCGTTTACACCCACAAATACATATTAAAATTCAAAATAGATAAAGAGATTTTTTCAAAAAGATTTGTATGAATAATTTCTGTGAGATTCTCTTCTTAGTGTAATACTAGTGTTATATGTAACTGTCCACAAATATATTGGTGGAATAACTACTCTCTTAACACTTCTTTGAACTAAGATCAAACAAAGATGGTGGGTGGAAAATAGGTAATGTGATCTGCAGATCAGTTAAGCAAGAGTTACTATCTCTAAATTTACCTGATAGGGGTTAAGTTTGATGATGGAGATAAAAAAGAGTTAGACAAATCAAGAATCTTGACTAGTGCAACATTACAATAGTAAGACAATGTTTGTTGGGTCTACTAGATAAAATATGCATAAAATTCTAGGTTGTGTATGAGAATCATTCATCGACATGATGTGGAATCGAAGGTAACCCATGAAATGATATATACCATGAAAGTATATGTGTCCACCTGTCCTGAATAACACATATTCATTCATGTGGGCAAGATTGGAGATCTACTATCTAACACTTAGAAAATGTTACATATGAGTGAGTTTCTCCCTCCTTCTAAGTCAAAAAACAAAATATCTTTCAGTTCCATACAAATCATATTATTCATTTCTATATAACTAAATATATTTCTCATAAATTAAAAAAATTAAATAAATTATCGAACAATTGGTTGAGATCATATTCTCTTTATAGTCCTATACTAACTACCTTTCCAAAATTTCACATGAAAGTGAATAAAATGCTTCTGATCCGGTGATGCTAATCAGCTAATTTGTTCATGCTGCCGTACAAGTACCTCCTGATCTTAAACAGAATGTCTAATTCAAACACGAAAAGAGTGGCTGTGAAAGTTACTTTTTTTATTTTTTTATACTGCCATGAACTAGCATTATACAACATAAAGTTACTACAAACATAGTAAGACATCGCATTTACAATAATCAAGAAATTGTTACAAGCAGCAAAGTCTCCCCACCCCAATCCAATGCACCAAGAGCTTACGGCCAGAATCATTTTTTCTGTCATCTGGTTTTCATGTATAAAGAATGGACCAGAATCTTTTGGATAGTTTGTGCTTCAGAGTCCATATCGAAGTCCATCCACGAACGACTGGGGAGACGGATATTTTAGTTCTGTAGCTATTTACAAATTCAACTCAAATGAGTCTCATTCTTGGAGATCCACCAGGTGGTGTATTGGCTTTGTACCGAGATGTTTCATGCCGAGGATCAAGAGTCAACGTGGCATTTGACCTTACGGGAAACGAGCATGCGTCATTCAAAGTGTAACTACTTTGTCCCATTATTGTATAAGCTGGATGAGGAGGAGAAAAGAAACAGCTCTGGTGCGTTGGCCCATACCGTCGCAATGGACTTGAAGAGGGAGATACAGGTAAAGATGTGATCATTCTTGTGCTATCTCTGAACAAAGGGAATCACAAAAGAATTTCAAGATCTAAATCCGTTCCTTAATTATGGTTAACAGGTGGATATTTTACCTTGGACTTCTTAACGCACGTGGGGCTGCAAGAGCTGGCTTTGATGCATAATCTCCATCGAGGGAAGTTATACTTGTTCGGTTCGAATGGGACTCTAACACAGGCTGCAAACAGATAAAAATGATGAAAACGTTAACTCTTAACATTTATTCAGAAAGTCCAACTTTGAAACCACATTATTCAGGGCAAGAAATGTGTGTTAAATTTTAGACATCTTTATTTTGTTTTTGTTAGAAATAGGCCCGAGACATGTAACAGGGAGGTAACATACAAGCAAAAGAGTCCTGGTTGGGGTTTGTTCCCCAGATCAACTAGTTTCAAAGGAACTTGGTGTGTTCCTAATATCATGAATTCATGCTTTAAATTTTACGAGAATTTGGACAAACTGACATCACAAGTTTATTAATCTACAAAATGAACCCTATTTGAAAAAGAAAAATCTTGACTAAAAAACTAGTGGGATCCTTCACATAATTCTGACAACATTTAAGTCCCCTGTAATATCTACTCCACTGCAATGGTCTATTCATATTTTTCCTTTTCACTCAAAACCAAGGAATGACTTCCTTTGTTTATTCTCCAACTTCAACTTTTTCTGGCTTTTCTACGAACTTAACCAATACATGTGATATGCATCAAAACAAGTCAACATCATTCAAAAGCAGGAAGAAGATAAAATTCCAAAGGAAATGTATGTAGCCTAAGTTATTATAAACAAACACAACAATGATGTGGACAACCAATTAGGGGAAGGTTATTATACCACTTCATTTACTTTAGAGCTTAATAGTACTATACATAAGATGGAGTACAAAATGCATCTACATACATGACTGGAAGACCTAAACAAGCCAATATATGATATCCAGACATTGAATCATAGTGATTTGGCATATAGATAATAACTAAGTCTATTGATATATCAAGTATTTGTGCATCATCTTTATATATAATCAAATACTTTATAACATCTTCAGTCATCCAAACTTCAGGACAATTGCAGCATGCCAGGAACTAGTATGTAAGAAGTAACACAACATATCAAAGAAAATAAATATATAGCCAAGACTGTGTACCGGTGTCCGGCTTCCATCAGACACGTAAGGGAAAGCATCTCTAGTTATGCTGACATTTGCAGCTTTTGTTGCTGATTGATCTTGAATGAAGGGATGGTAGTCTAGTAACTTTTGGGCCGTCGGGCGAGCTGATGGGTCTCTTTGTAAGCATAACTTGATGAAATTTTTTGCATCACTGGAAAGATGCTCAGGGATTTCTGGCATATCTTTGCTGTTGCCAATTTTAAATATGGCAGCTACCTATTCAATCCAACACAACAACAAAAATGAGCCATTCATATTCATCAAACAGAATCATACAAGTAAAGGCTAGCTCTGAAATATCAATTATCTTACCCCTTCATACTGACTCCATGGAGGTTTAGATGTTGCCATTTCAATAATTGTGCATCCCAAGCTCCATATATCAACCGGAAGACTATAGCCATTTGTATTCATCACAACCTAAAAGGGAAATATCATTATAAAGTGGTTACGGTGAGAAAGAAGAGAAGAATATGCTGACTTAAAAAAAAAAAATCAACATTACAGAAGAATAGGAAAACAACTTACCTCAGGTGCCATCCAGTATGGACTTCCTTTGAATGAAAGCATTGAGGCAGAAGAAGTTATCTGGTCAAGAACCATAAAATGTCAGAGATAATGCATTAAAAATTAATAAAAAATACAAAATCATTGTTTAAGCTCTCTAGATTACATTTTCTTTGTAGCAGTAAAATAAAATCTAGTAAAAAAATATAAAACACTTCAGAGAAACAGAGTTTGTGTTTGAGGGAGTGGAATGCATCGTGTAAGGGTGAGATACTGGGAGTACACAAATGTGAGATGGAGCGTGTGCATCCAACAGAGAGGAGATGTCTCTGCTACTAGGAATCAGTAGACTTGCTACTTTTGACCTTGAGCAAGCAAAATAATTTTAAGTAACAACTCTCACCTAATTTTACTATCACATGCATAATTAATTATTTTTTCTAACAAAACAGTAGATGTAGTTCACTTTTGAAGTGAGCTAGAAGCAATTTGTTGTTTACAGGATAAGATGAACATACATGTTTAGCCATTCCAAAGTCAGCCAATTTGATTTCACCATTAGGATCAACTAGAATGTTTGCCCCTTTAATATCCCTGCCAAAAGGAAACCACGTTGATAATATGAAAGAATAAAGAAGCTTAAATGCAATGTTATAAATTGAGTAGGAATAACAGATTACCTGTGTACCGTATTTCTTCCATGCAGATAGGCAAGTCCAGAGACAATCTTCCTGGTATAATTTTGAATAACAGGTTCCTTAAATGGACCATACTCCTGAAGTAACTTTTGGATAGAACCACCAGAGACAAATTCCAAATATACGGAAAGTGATTCTTCTACCTGAAAATGGCATATCTATAAGTTATATACATGATGGTGGAAACTCTTCAATTTCTCTTTTCTGAGTGCACACAGGTGTATTGGGTATATACAGTTTAAAATGATTTTAAACTTTGAATGTTGTAGCATACCAGTTCGCTCCCGTAGTATTGAACAATATTAGGGTGTGAAAGTTGATTTAGCAAATTTATCTCCTGTAATCAAATAGAGAATTTGTTATAACCTCGTGGACTACAATATCATAATTGGACATATTAAAGCAAACTCCAACACAACAGTACAAAGAGCTGCAAAATTACTATATAATGTGTTAGAGCATCATGTTTAAATCTAGATAAAACATCAGATTACCTGGTTAAGTTGTTTGAGGCACTCTCTTGATGTTTGATCATCAGAGACAACCTTGACTTCTTTTATTGCACACATCTGCCCATTTTCACTGTCGAACGTAGGAAGTGGAATATAAATGGTTTCAGTAATTTGTACAGAACATGGACATTGAGTCAGAGAGTACACACTCCAAAAGATCAATGATGAAATAACTACGTACATATAATAGAACTATAATTGTTGATTTGAAAATCAAAGGAATAACTACTTCGTAATTTATTTATTATACTTTAAACTCAGCCATTAATTTTTCAATCAGTGGTAATAACTCTACTTTGATTATTGGTCATGCATTACAAACATGGGGTAGCAAAATCACAAATTCAAACACTGCAAATTATGCATGCCACAAAGCTGTTCCAGGTTAACCCAAAATAATATTGACAGTAAATTTCCTTTATTTGACGGCTAAAAATTAATAAAGTTAGTTACCTATTGAATCCCAGATACACATGCCCAAATGTTCCTCGTCCTAGAAGCTTTCCTTTTCTCCATTTGGACACATTGCTGGTAGCATTTTCCAACAGTCCATTTGGTCGTGTGATGGAATTGGAAAGCACAGAAGAAGGACTAGTTGGAGAGCCAGGAGGAAGAGGCAACGGATGACACTCACTCCTTCTCTCGTCTTGCTTCCCCGTAGGAGAGTCAAGACTCAAAGCATGCAACCTTGGATGAAGCGGTGAGGTAGGACTAGTAGGTCCTCTTGACCCAGGACCAGGACTTTTTGACCTCACATTGAACCTCACCTCATCTTGTCCTCTGCACAATAAACAAAACATGAATTAGTTCATCACCAGATTGGAAAAACGCCCTGAACATTCCATATTCGCTCTGTTCCTCACACCATCAGCACCAAGAATTGCATATTATAATCTCAACCATTTGTCACAGCCACATGGCCTACAACTCCTAACAACAAAGGTTCCTAAATCGGTTTTCCGCAGTGATTTCATCCACTAAGTCAAGACTTATGGGTTCTTTACAACTGTATCACCTTCATATGTCTGCAATTTCCTACTCCGTCCAAGATTACGACAAAGGTTTTAAATTATGATCACAATCATGATCCTAATATTGCAAGAAATTGCAGTTAAACGCGACTGAAATGACTACGATTGAGACACCCGAAAACCTTGAAGTTGCAACTGAAACCGCGGTGTCTAACCCTTTATGCAACTAAACCACGATCTCGACCACAATCTAAACCCCCCCATAATAACAAGAAAATTCAAAGCAAAAATTAGGGAGAGGAGGATCTAAGTGGATAACTATCTATCTCTGAACAAAATTTTCCATACACACACACATATTTATATATAAAGAACAAATTGTCACTTTTCAATCACAACCGAGAAAGAACAGAAACAATCTTTAACAAAAAAATAAGCGGCAATTTTTTTTTTCCAATTTTTTTTTTTTTTAAAGGAGCCAGAGGAGAGAGAAAGAAAAGGGAATGGATCAGTAATCAGTGTACTTTATGCGATCAATGATGGGAAATGGTTACAGAACTACTACTCCTACGAGACACGGTGCCAAAAACCGGGGAAGGAAGGAATCAGAAGCGGAACAACCTGTTGGCATTAAAGTGAGGCGAAATTGGGTGATCGTCGAAGGAGGTGGAGGAGCTGACGCTGGAACCCGACACCGAGAGAGATCCAAACGTTTGAATTTGATCGGTGTGAGTGTGCGTGGGACGAGGCAACGGAACCCCTTTGAGCTTGTCGTCGAAGCTCTTGGGCTTCTTCTTGTTCTTCTTACTCTTACTGAGCTGAGCCCTCCGAACGGCGACCGGAGATTTCATGAAACTCAACGGAAACCCGGCACGTGGCTCTTCCTCCTCCTCCTCCTCGGGCTCCTCGTGGTCCTCCTTGGTCTTGCTCCACTTTCTACTCCACCACGCCGGCATTCTAATGACGTTCCCGAATTTCTGAGAAAGAGAGAGGAAAGAAGGGTTTTTATGTGATGACTTGAGTTATCGTTTTGTGAGAAAAAAGAAAGAACCAAAAAGGCTAGTCCTCAAAGGGGACACACCCGGTGGGGGTGGTTGGCTTACAACAACAAAGATAATAGAAAATTGGAGTAATTATTAAGTCACTGGATGCCATAAACGACCGTGTTTTGCTTTAAGTATAACCCGTGTGCCGTGTTTTCGTTTTTGTTATTATCTCTACAAACAGGACCAGTTTCAATTCACTTCACTAACATCAAATAAATTACATTTACTCCCATATATTATTGCACAAACACGTGTCCCACCTTTAATTTTAATTTTAATTTTAAAATACTAATTCAAAATTATACTTTTTTTATCATTTCTATATTTATTTTAATATTTAATATTTATCCACTGTTATACACACACTTGAATAACAATTTTTTCCAACCCTCCAAAAGTGCATTCACACACACACGAGTATTTATCCCGAAAGCGATGAGAATCCACATTGGTGATTGTGCGCTGCTTCAGTTCTCACGCGCTTGAAGAAAAAAAAACAATTAATGGTGCAGTTTTTGAGAAAAACCTTGTATTTGTATGGAATCTTTTAATCTTTTACTTCATATTTTTAAAATGTTAATATTGTGTGGTAAATTTATCTGTACGAATTCATTTGGCAATTTTAAAGTAGAAAACAAGCAGTGCTGGTACCAAGTTGAAACTTTATACTATTTTTTTTTAGATCTTTTTTTTTTTACTTGGGTCCTACTAAAGGCTAACAAGTTGGTAGCAAAGAGTGAAGATTGGATGGGGACAAATTAGGGGAGGTCTTATTATGAAAGGATTATGTTTATCTTTATTTTATTTTGTTTAGAAGATCCAATCATAAATGTACACACATTTCATCTTACTCTCTCACTCACTTTAATGTGACAATGTCTATGTAGTGTATCAAACACCCCACACCTTATTCTCCCCCTTTTAACCTCGTTTTTTGTTATTATTACAAACAAAGAAGATTAATATGTACTATTTTATTATATTTTGTAAAATTATTAAAAATCAATTAAAAATAAAAATATTTTATAATATATAAATAAAAGTTCATGTACGTTTCACGAGCTATGTAACACAGACACTAATACGACACGGATACGGACATGAAGATATGTATAATCTCTAAAATGTAGGACACGGGGACACAGATCTATATATTATATAATTATGAATTATATAAATTGACAATAAAGATTTATGTGCACAAGTATGTCCCTGATTATTTTTTGGTGCAAAAATATGTTTTTCATGACTGGTTCAAAGGGTTTTGTTTCTTATTTTTATAATCATAATAAAAATTTATACAATAAGTTTGAGTTTTTAGAAAATTAATGTATTTTTTTTTTTTAAATATTGTGTTAGAAACGTACTACAATTGTCAGAAATCCAACAAATACTTCTTGAATTTAATACTTCACGGATACGTGTCTTACAAGTGTCATACGAGTGTCGGTGTCCGATACGAGTATCCGACACTGACACGTGCCATTTAAGAGGAGTGTCCGATCTCCATAGTTCACAAGTCAATTTTGTTGAGTTAGTCTTAAGAATCACTTCTTAATACAGTATTAGAGTCATTTAAAGTCTATCTTAATTAAAGATTGTTATTGGTTAGTCAGGTTACTTGCTATAGGACCATTATTGAATCACTATTACTACCGGACCGTTGTTGAATCACTAGTTGACCATCAATAATATATAAATTCACAAACGTGTTAACAGGTCTCGACGTGAATAATGTGTTGAAGATCTTATATCGATTATAAATAAAACATTACATTATATATATAAATAGATAGATGCAAACCTCATCTTATGAACCGATTTTTATAAAATTGAGTTGTAATTAAAATTTATTTAATAAAAATAAATGTTTAATTAAAATCAATATTATGTGAAATTTTGTTTTGAAGAATCATCCATAATTATGATAACGAGAAATATGTGTGAGGAGTGAGTATAGTCTATTGTGGAATACAATACATCCTCCTTGAGCAAAAAAACGAAATGGAAAAGTCCCTTTTGAATTAGATTTTTATTCCAAAGAAAAAAGTAGGGTCCTTCTCTGAGAAACACATGTGGTACCATTCGTGTCATCCCATGCACGTAACGTGAAATTAATTTAATAAAATATTATTTGTTTGATAAAACTTTAAATAAAACAACACTTTTGATGTTACCCATTATGCCGCCTACATATGGATAGCGTGATCGAAATCTCGAAGATTCATCTTTTGTTGAATGTGATATTTACACGGGAGAAAGTATAAGCCAAAATGATTTACAAAATATTCACTACTTTTTAAATTGTATAAAATTTTATATATTTTATGTACCTTAATATAATATGGTTTCTCGATCTCTCAATCAGATAATATCAATCTTTGTCCGTGTCACTTCAGCTTTAAACCAAATTGACCTTACATATAAATTGTTTGAGTAACAAACTATTAAAATGGTAATTTAATTAAAAATCTTAATCAAAGATCATAATGCTAAACAGACTATAAATATGGGTTATCAAAAGGATTGTGTCTAAACAAGGTCCATAACAAGGTTCATAAAAAAATAGTATAAATAGATGGCTAAGAGACAAGTAAGAAGTAAGTTAATAACATTTATGACTCATTAATACACTACACTAACTTGAGCATTGAAATGTCTTTGCACGTACCCTCCTTCCTTGTGCACATACTAAAACCTAATTAAGAGGAGAAGATTGAGCTTAGCAGAAACATTGCGCATCAAGGTTGTAGTATACTATCTCATTTTGGTATTATAAGAATCTTTTGGCGCTCACTGTGGGACAAGTGAGATTACAAGAATATGGAACTCCGAAGAGAATTGAAAACTTTAAAGGGAAGGGGGCTAAATAAATAAATGTTTTAAAAAAAAAATGTTTGCATGAAACAAAAGTTATGGATCAAGGAGACAATCCCACTCGACTCAAAACCAGGGGAACCAACCAGGTCATGGTCATGATTGACCTCAATCTCATGCTGAACGACAATGGATGGATGAAGTTAAGGGAAAAAACGACTTCATACCAACTAGGAAACAAGCACCATAACATTGCTAGAAAAAGATATGACCAATCATAAATGAGACAACTTCTCATTACTTGAGCTTAAGGTGTCACATGGGTATACCTAATACTCAAAATCGAGAAGACCTCGACTCGTCAACAATATTGAAAGAAATATTTTTTTTTTCAAAAAACTCGATAAATCCTTGGGCATTTGAGCTTGGGGGACCAGTGTACCATTCAACATCTCGACCTCTTAGCTAGATTGGCTCAATGGATGACCATGAATCCCCATTTTTGTCACCTCGTTTTTAAACAAATAAACCATTCATATGAGTTGCTTAAGCAACTTGAGCATCAAAAGTTCCTTACAGGTACACTCCCTTATTTAGTGGACAAAATAATACTCAAAAGATCAAAAGAACACCGAACTAAAAAAAATAGTGTGCATCAAAATTATGGTATATTATATCATTTCAACCTTATAAGAACAAAAAGTAATA
>Ga0123341_1001120_pt1 | contig 19261 bp, 9 predicted proteins | sample Turbeapinknodule_FD_89959 | JGI IMG/M metagenome (GOLD analysis project Ga0123341, IMG submission 89959) | Root nodule microbial communities of legume samples collected from Mexico - Turtle bean Mexico pink nodule | ecosystem: Host-associated > Plants > Roots > Nodule | place: Mexico: Nepantla...
AATAAATAATATTAATATTTAGATACCAATTTAAAATACTAAAAAAATTTAATATTATTTATAAATTTTTATTTACAAATATAAATTCGTAGATAAATTTAGTATTACTTATAAATATTATACACATAATTAGGTAAATTTAATATTATCTACTGATATTATCATAGAATATATATTTACAAATTTTGCATTGTTTACACCCACGAATATATATTCAAAAATAAATAATTTCAAAAATGTTGGGTGCAGTAAGGAATTGCTAACAATAATCTAGGACGACAACAATCACAATTTGACGGCTACAACAGGGACAGCGACACTATGAGAAAGTGAGTGCAGGAAAGAAAAGAGAATAAAAAACAAAAAACTTGAAAGGCTTATGACTAGTTTTGTCTTTTACATCCCCATGGGTTGTATAGTAAACAATGGGGTGCAAAAGCATTCTCCACCGTACTACAAACGGACTTAGTAGGCCCATTTCAACAAGAAGCAGAGTTCTTATGTTAGACTGTTTCTTTCTGGACTTCCATAGGTTCTTTTTCCACCCCATCAAAAAGTGAAAATATTATTTTATCTTTTTCTGCTACCTCTTTAAAGTAATTTTTGAATTATGTAATTCGAAAACTAAAAAAGACTTTCAGATCACATAATAAAAAGATTAATCATGCATCCGAAAAAAAAACTTTTGGATTATATAATCCAAAAACTAATTACAAATTTAAAAAAAAACTTTCAGTAGAGAAGTATTTTTGAAAATATGAATATTTATGGAGGTGAGAGGAGAATATATTGAGTTGCAGAAAGAAACAGCCTCTTTGGTGTCGCTACTCTGTCAAAGAGTTCTTGTTTCACTCGCTGAGTTCACTTCTTGTTTATCCCGAAAGCATTGCATCTGCTTCGTTGACGCGAATGCGACCAAGGTAAACCAAATTTCCCCGTGAAGAATTCTTACTATTAATGTTACACGAATTCAGTGGGTTTAATTTTGGAGAATGTGGATGATAAAATTCATTAATTGGAATTGAAAATGCATGATAGATGTTGAATTGTTGATTTTGTTTTGGGAATGTTAGATGCCGAGAATGGAGGACATTCTGAATCTTCCTGTGCAGGACCCTCTTTGTACCGAGTTATCTGCTGCTTACATAAATTGGGTTAAATTGGAAGGTGGTCGCCAAGGTGGTGACGATATTGCTCTCATTCCTTTTGCCAGAGTTGATGATTTTGTCAAAGGGGAATCTTCCAATCCCGAATGCCCTGCGAGTTTTCGCATAGAATCAAGAAGGAAGAGAGCTCAAGGAAGCATTGCCAAGCCAAGGGTTGATGGTTACCTTGAATACACTCTGTAAGATTAGTTTTCTTTCAGTTCAAACTTACAATACTTACTATCTGTTTAGTTTAATTTCTATGTATGGTTGGTGTAGAAGTAAAATTGGGTTCAACAAACTTATCATAAATGCCATTTGAGATTGGATGACAATATGGGTCTGTTTGGGAGAAATTTCTCTATAAACACTTATTGGCTTGTGGATTATGCTAAAATGCATAAGCTAATCTGTAGAAGCTATCTCATGAAACTTTTCTAATTTTTTTTAACTTAAGCATAAGCTAAATTTTATTTTTCTGTTGGAAGTTCTTATAAAAACTCTCTATTTATAAACTATTTATTCATTTTTCCGTCAAATTGTAGATCTTTTTGTTCTTATAGTTTATGCGATTTAAGCCTCAGTTGACTTAAAACATCTGAACGGATTTGGCTAATTGGCAATATGAAACCATGCATTGATATTTAGATACTGGTGTTCTTATGGTCCTGAAGACTACAGAGAGAGTGACTCAGGTGTAGGGGATGGTATGAGCACCAAGCCTGCTTCAGGGAAGGGGAGCAGGCCGGGGAGGCGTCACATGATGAGGGGGTGCCTTTGTCATTTCACTATTAAAAGACTGTACACCAGGCCCCTCCTTGCGCTAATCATATATAACCAAAGAAGGCATGTAGATAAATCAGGGGCACCATGTCATGGATTGCTTGACAGGGATGCCGTGGGGACGAGAGCTATGTATGCTCCTCGAATTTCTGATGACTTACGCCAGAAAGTGATGTCTATGCTTTATGCTGGAATGTCTTTGGACAAGATAATACAACATCATACAGAGGAGATGCAGAAGCAAGGTGGCCCCCAAAACCGTGATGATTTTCTCACTCGAAATGATGTGCGTAACATGGAAAGGACTATTCGTAATTCTTCACATGAGCTACACGAAAATGATGGATGCAGTGTAAAGATGTGGGTTCAGAGGCATCAGAAGCATGTTTTCTATTTTCAAGATAACTCAGCTTCAGAACCATTTGTGTTGGGTATACAGACAGATTGGCAGCTGCAACAAATGCTCCGTTATGGAAATAATAGTTTAATTTCCTTTCATTCAGGTTTTGGCTTGAAGAAGCTCAAGGTATTGCACATTGCTCGTGTTTACCTTTTCAACCGAGGAACTTACATTTTATTACTAAGTTATCTGAGTCAGGACTAGCCAAAGGGTATAATATTTAGCTTGTTTAGATGGGAAAAGGGCATGTTTAGAAGAAACATATATTGTACATCTTGAATCTGTCTCGGTCATTAGTAATAACCAATTTCATCAATATAATGATGAATAACACACACACAACTAGGCCTTCTTTAGTTATGATTAAAAATTTGTTATGTCAGCAGAATATTGCAGGACTTTAGAATGTCTCATACGTGTTTTTTATTGTCCCTGACAGTATCCTGTATGTTCTTTACTTGTTTTCAATTCATCTCAAAATGCAATTCCGGTTGCCTGGATCATCGCCTCATCTTTTGTTGGTAAATCTGTTCATAAATGGATGGTATTGCTATCTGAAAGATTACGAACCAAGGATCCCAGATGGAGGCCTGGTGCTATTTTGTTGGATGATCCATCTTTGCACTTTTCTATCATAAGGTAAAGAGATTAGTGTGGTTCTTTTTAGTTTTGTTAAACTTTTCTTTAAGAGACCCACCTGAATAGCAAATGGAGTGAGATCTTGCTCATTGCAGAGAGGCTTTCCAGTGTCGTATCCTATCATGTGCCTGGCATGCTCGCCGTACTTTGATTAAAAAACTTCTCAAAAAATGCCGCAACTTTGAGGTGCAACGGGAGATGTTTATGCATTTGGGATGGATTCTGTACTGTACAAAATGTGGGCCAAATGCTATGGATTCTGTTGAAGAGTTTATGCAAATTTTTGTTGACCAGTGTTCCTTTATGGACTATTTCAAGAACCATTGGCAAGCTAGTATAGGTATTGTTCAATTGATGATTCATTTTGTATTCATTGAGGAAATATCTGCTCTTGCTGTAGTAGCCACACATCATAATCAGTTTTGATCTGAAACACTCCGATTTAGATTTTATATCCAAATTCATTTCATTCTGTCTCACCTCCAGATAAGTGCCTTAGGTTTTGTTGGGTAATAGTTGCGTTACTGTTTGTACAACTGACCAATTATTTTCATTATGATTAGTGGAGTATCCAGTCGTTTGAGTATTTTGAGAATTAATACTGTTTCTTGTTTATCGTGGCACTGTGCTTTCTCATGCAGATATGTGGATTGATGCCATAAAGTCATTCCCAGCGACAACACCTGAACCCCATGCTGCAATAGAATCCTATCACCTAAAATTAAAATCTGTGCTTCTGAAGGAGAATTATGGTAATTTCTGGCCAAGAGTTGACTGGTTAATCCATGCTTTAACTACTGAATTTCTCTCGTTATACTGGTTGGATCAGTACAGTTTAGAGACAGGGTATTTTGAGAATCTACAGGGCAATTCTTTCACCTCTAATGCTTGGCATCATGCTCTTCATATTCCTGATGTTGACGTGATGCTGGATGAGCAAAATCTCCATCTTGCCAAAGTTTTATCCCAGACTGACAGAAGCTTGGTATATACAGTTTGGAATCCTGGTTCAGAATTTTCACTTTGTGATTGTTCCTGGTCTAGGCTGGGAAACCTCTGTAAACATGTCATCAAGGTGGCAAATTTCTGTAGACATCGGCAGGTTGTGAAACCATCATTGTCTGCTCAAGTTTATAAACAGGCTTTGCTCACCCTTTTCGAAAATCCTCCTAATGATCCTTTAGTTCTGGACCATACCATGCTACATGTGGCCCGTTTGCAACAAGACATTAAGGCCTTGGAAGACTTTTCCAACAGTGGATTGCTGCAGCCTATATCTCCTGATTTAAGTTCTCAAATGGCTGAAAATCCTCTGCTTTTTCAACGCATCCAGTGACTGGCCCATTTTGAAAATAGATTGACTATGTTTGGGTTGAAGCTCAATTTTATGCTTATCCACTTGAGGCTATGTCGTGAGCTGTTATCCTTGGGTAATCAATTTGCAAGGATAAAAATTGATGTAATATTGCCTTAAAGGAGAAGACTTTTTTGCAGAAGTATCTCTCTTGAAGTGCTACATATGGTCCAAGCCTTTCTTCGTATGTAACTGTTCTTTTATTGTCTTGTTTTTTTTTTTGGGTGGGTGAGGGGCGGGGCGCTGCTGTTGGGGTGGGAGTGTTGCAAGATTTATGTTACTAAAACTCGTTTAGGAATGTGTCGTCGGTTTTTTGCTTATACATTTGTGTATGCATTGTTTCTTTCAAGTAGGCTAAAAGATTATTGACCTTCCAAATACAGCTTAGGGTGGAGTTTGACCCATGGTTACTGGAAGTTTGAGGAAGCTTCTCTAATGCATATTTGACGCTGTTATCTGGCAGGTTAAATATTTGTCAGATGCTTTCACTACTTTGGGGAGGATGAACTCCAGCTTGCCCAAAGAAATGAAAAGGAAGGAACAAAACAGTCAGGGTCTTGTTGAGGTTCTTAACATGCATTCAGACGTTAAGGTGTTTTGCAGATCAAACCATCATGCTATCAGTGTAAGCAATCAAATCTAATATAGAAAAACTATTTTAATGCTTTGCTTTATTTCCACTATACATTGTTTGTGTGTGTACAATAATGACAACAAGGTTTGAATTTGGAACCTCATACAACCCTCCTAAATCCCCTACTGATAGGCTAAGCATAATGGGTTATAATCTCTATAACTCTATATCACTTAGTAAATATTTCTTTCTGGTGTTCCTTTTAAAAATCCTGAATGTTCTTGGTCTTCTGACTGCTCTAATTGGGAATTTCATCCATTGTTTTTGTATCAGCGTGCCCTGAAGGTAGCTACAGACAATAATCCAAGTTCATGCTATGCTACAGAATCGAGAAAAAAGTTATTCATGCTTGATGATGGGGCTATGTAGATATTCCACGACTAGATGCATTTCCCTCTGAGCTTAAAGTTGCTTTGAAATCTACATCGTTGTCTTCATGTTAATCTTTCAGGAGTCCTTTTACTTCTGTGCTACAATCGCCAACTCTGTGGTGGTTGCCTGGCACCTGCATGTATGGAGTCATTCAACTTGTACACTAGTTGAACAGGCATTTTCATTAATTTCATATTTGATTCTCACCATACAATATTTATGGATTTGATATGTCTCAATTGATTCGATGATTTTCAGGGCGTGATTGTTGAAGTAGATTTTCATGTGGTTCCCAGGCTCCCCACAATTTCGGTTATGGTCTCTTGGTTGAAGATACACAGGTGATAAATCGTTAAATCTCACATAATAAAAGGTGGAAAGAAATGTATTAAGAAAAGACATATGCGCAGGCAATTAGCCCATCCACCCTACTTAAGTTCAACAAGAGCATCATTGAAAGAGATATTACAATCTCAAACCAAAATAGAATTCTATGGTTGAGGTATCAACCATTTGCACAGTTTCATATCTGTTGAAATTTCTTGTTACTGTTTTTCTCCCTATCCAAAGGGAAACGCTCATTTGGGGGACTTTTGACTGGTTTAAGGTTTTTCTTAGAATTTATCTAAAAAGTGTAAAAAAGGTGAATTATTTGGGTATCTTAAATTTAAGAGGGTAGCAGTACATTTGTGTCCTAAATAAATCAATAAAAAAAAAATCCGTTCCTTATTAAACTAAGAATGAAAAATAAGTAAGTGTTAAAGGAATGATCAAAAAAGGAATTATGTGGATTATTATCAGTGACGGTAAAAGTTAATATCCTTGATATTTTTTTCTTGCATCTGACTGATAAAGACATGTTTGCATATCACGCCATCCAATAAATTTTCTATATCTCTCAGCTCCTCGGTATATGAGACAACGATAGAATTGCATGAGTAATATTTTGTCGTTATCCTAAGATACAAATGGCAATAAGTATGATTGAATGTACAACCAAAACTAGAAAGTTTGTCAGATTTTTTCCGTAAGTTACACAATCTTGTATAAAATATAGTTGGACGAAATCGTAAGAATTCTTACGCAAACCAAAACTAAGACATTTCTTGTGTCGCTAACTTGTGGTAAAACAATTTCCATTAACAAACCTTAGTTTGATTTCACGCATCTGCATAAAATTGTTGTGCATAAGTTAGTCCTGATTAAAATTATGTAACGATGCTTGTATGCATATAAAATAATTGCAAGTATTAACTAAAGAAATTAATTATAAAAGTATTTAAAGTAAAATAATCTTGTTTCTCATACATTTTTTACTTTATTCATGATAATATTGATCTGTTATTCCTTTGAAATGTTGTTATATAAGTTTTTGTATCTGAAACTTCCTGCTTGAATGAATATTCTATTTCCTATCTCTTATTTTTCTTCATAACATGGTATCAAAAGCTTTGAGTTTCACCGTGGCTTTTACCCCTTTTTCTTCCGCAATCTACTCTGAAATTTTTTCTTCCTCTTCCTATTTTCTTCCTCACACCTTTAATGCACCAGTATATCCATCAAACTGGATGAAGATAACTTCCTGTTATGATAGTAACAAGTGTTTGCCCGACTTGAAACTTACCAAGTTCTTGGAAACTCAAGATTACCCTACTAAATTTTTTTCCACTGAGCATGCTCTCGATAATGTCATCAACCCAGAGTTTCTGCTGCATGAATAAGACCAGTTGCTTATTGCGTGACTACTAGTTTCCATGAGTAATCCCCTTCTCATTAAGGTGGTTGGCCTCAACACTTCTTTTTCATATATGGAATAGATTGTGTATCTACTACTCAAAATAGAGCCAAGATCAAAACACTCAAGAATGATATATCTATATCAGTTTATTTGCTTGATATCAAGTAATATGTCGACTTATCAACATGACTTATCTTTACTTTCCTCACTATCACACCCTACTAACATGCAAACCAGTGCCTCACCATCACCATCTGTTCAACGAAATTCAGCTCCACCATCTGCAGATAACACTACTATTGATTGTCCATCGGTTAAAAACAAGCATCACATGCTTACACGATCTAAAGCAGCAGGTATATTCAAACCCAAAATATATATTGCCATTAAACTCCTGATTTCAATGAAAAAAATGTATTGTACATGTATGTAGGATCATATATATTGCCATTAAACCCAAAATATGTATGTAGGATCATATACATGCAATAACCTCCTGATTTCTCTTTCTCTAATCCTACACATGTTTGTAAACTTAATTACGCTATTTATGGCCTTAAGTAGGCTCCTCACTCTGGGTTTCACAAGTTAAGCCAGACTTTAATCTTGATGGGTTTTAACTGAATAAAGAGTGATCTTTCTTTGTTCACTAAGTTTACTAATCTATCAATTATTTTTATACTTATCTATGTTGATGATATTATACTCATTAGTAGTTCCTCTACTAAAATATCATCTATTACATTACTTTCTTGATATAAAAGTGGTTTGGCATAGGGACTACAATATTCACTCTTAGACCAAATACATTAAACAAGTTCTTCACAAAGCAAGCATGCATGAAACTAAATCCTAGCCGTAAGCATGCATGAAACTAAATCCTAGCGTACACATATGACTCCTTCAATGATCCTACTCTATAAGTCCATAGTTGGTGCTCTTTCCTACTCTGTCAACAAAGTCAATCAATACATGCATCAACCTCAAGAAAGTTTTCAAACGAATTCTCAGATATCTTGATGGCATAATTCATTAGGGTATTCTCTTTAAAAAATCTTCAACTTCATCTATCAATAGCTTCATTGATGCAGATTGGAGATCAAACTTGGATGATAGGAAGTCTACTACAAATTTTTGCATGTATGTTCGCTCCAATATTATCTGTCAGGGATCTCATAAGCAACAAGTGGTTTCTAGAAGTAGTACAAAAGCTAAATATAGGAGATTACAACCGTGTTTGCCAAAATTACGTGGATCATGTCTCTTATTAAAGAACTTTGAATTTTCTCTAATATTCTAGTGGATTATTCAGTTAATCTTGAAAATGTTCTTTTTGCTGCCAATCTTGTCTCACACTTCAAGGCCAAACATATTGAGTTCGATATACATTTTGAGTGTTATCAAGTTCAACAAAACTTATGGTAGTCTCGATACTAATCTTAAATTCAAAGGGAATGATAACATTGATAATAACATCTAGTTATGTTATATTACTTTTTTTTATTCCTTTGTAAATGTTTTTATGTAAGTTTTTCTGTATGAATGAATATTCTTTTCCTATCTCATCTCTTTTCCTCATAACAATTTCTAACTAGTAAACTCTTATTTGATCTGCGTTTCAGCTTTCAATAATTCATTAGATAAATCTCACAACTATTGTCACTGGCAAATACTATCTTTGTCACGAAACACACGAATGAGAGTATGATAAAGGAAACTTTTTCCACTTGGCTCATATAGATTGGCAATAGTTACGTAATTAGATAACTACACAATAACCTAGGTACATATATTATGAAGTAGACTTTAAGTCTAATTTAACTCCATAAAACCGGTTCATGTGGTGAGGTTTGCATCCACTTATATACAATAAAATGTCCTAATCTCTAGTCGATGTGGGAAAAATTTATCTTCTATTAAATTTATTACTTGCTTTATAAGAAGTTTAAGAAACCTACGTCTTCTTCATAACATGATATTCTTAACACATTAGGGCAATCCTTAAAAACTCTTATTTGGAAATTCTGAGAAAGAGAACAGAAAGAATGAAAATTTTATGGAGTCCATGTTTAATGGTATGTTAAATAAGAAGTAGAAGAAAACATATAGATAACAGTATTTTGTTAATTGAAGAAAAACTTTATTTTCTTTTTGTTTTATCACGAAGAAGAGTATCGGTTTAAATAATGTGTAGAGGAATGAAATTTGATTTTGTGGATTCTTATGATAAATTTTGATTAGTTGCTAAAGAGAGAAAAAATGTGTACTTATATAAGAAAGGCTTAAGTTAGTAAGAAATTTTTATAAATAATATAAAAAATAATTGAGTATTAAGTAAATATATCTTTTTATATTTATTACATATATTTATAAATTTTTAGACTTCCGATAATAAAACTAAATAATAAAAAATATATTTGACTGTACATAAGTACTTAAATACTGACATTTTATTCTTAATCCAACACTCAACACTGTTTAAGTCCTGAGTAACAAGCAATTATATTCAATTTTGATATTAGTGATGATTAGTATATATCAATTTGAATATCTCTCGAAGATGGATAAGTAGATCTATAAGTCTACGGAGCCAAAGAATTCAAGTAATTATTTAAATAAACATATGAACAATGAACAATAAATTCTCCATTTCTAAAATGAGTTGAATTTGGCATGTGGATTTATTAAAATGAAGTCAAATATTTACTACTGTTTTAGTAATTCCTAGACTAAAAAATCTCACCTCACTTTACCACGTCAAGGAATATTTATATACATTGTCATCTCATATTATAAATTAATTTTTTTAATTATTTAGAAATAATTAATTATATTATATATTTTATTAAGTTTATTTAAAATAAAATCGTGTCGTAACATAAATAAATCATTTGCTATTTATTATATTTAAAAATTTATGTTGATAATATTTTATTATAATTTACTATAAGTTTATTCCTATGCTGATGAAATTAAATTATTATTGTTGTTAATAATAATTATTACTGATGAACTCTAACACTAACCTACTTCATGTAGTAACACTCTATTTTTATTATATTTTATTTTTTTCTAAAAAAAACAAATTTAAGGTGAATTCTTTTCTTTCACCAAACAAATAATACATTATAAGATGATCTTTTATATTTATTTAACATATCTTTTTGACATTTTACTCTTTTTCCCATAAACAGATCAAAAGGAAGTTTCACTCATTTCCAATGGAATAACTTTGAGTGAGAGAGTGTAGTAAAGTAGAATGTTAAAGAATATAATTCAATTGTTTGTGTTTGTGTCTTGTCAAAGATAATCAATCTTTTTGGATAATTTTAAAAACTATTACAGACAAACCGACCATGTCAGAAATTCGCGGTGCTATTGTCGGATTATCGGATGATGGTGTCACTCGTGCAAGACCTCACAGCTAACACACATGGCATTTAATCCACGTTGCTCTTTTAAATATCACAAGTGTCTTCTCTAAATTTCATACGTGTTATCTTCAAACATGATAATTACACTTAATTAATTATCATGAAAATTTTAAAAGAAAATTTAAATTAATTAAAAAATACAACAAAATTAATAAAAACATTCATATATCATTTTTAATTTTTTCTCCTTATTACTAAACAATTTATTTTTTTCAAAATAATTTAAATCAATAATAGTGAATAATTAAGAATAAACTCAATTAAAAAGATACCTTAATAAAATAATTGTGCATGCTACATTAATAGTGTTGTATGTCTTTCAAATTTCTAATCCCTATTACCACATTAATATGAAGTAAGAAAGTAAGTAGATTCATAATGATTGTAGCAATCTTTTTATTACAAGAGGGTCATTTTATTATAAGAGGATCATTTAAACAGATAAGTTCATAAATGTTATCTGTCTTTGAATTTGTTTCTTTAACACCCTCAAAGTGGAAAGAAATAAAAATCATGACACATTATATATAATAAATAAAAAATCCATAGAGAATTTTAAACCACAGACAATTTTATATTGATTAAATTAAAATTTAATTATTCTCATCAGAAAAAAAGATGTTGAATTCATAGTAAAGTTTAGCATTGAAAAATCATTCTTACATATTAAAATATTTGAAATGTAAAATATCAAATGCAGAGGGGTTGTCTTGGAAATTCAGAAGTCTCTCGAAGGACTCATAAGTCCCAGACCTATAAATTGAAATGAGATTTTTTTGTCACTTCTTTATATTACTCCTCTACATCCTTTTTATGCTGGGTAAGGGGAGAGATACCAATCTCTGCTTCCGATTTGGGACTTCACTTAGTATCTATAATTTTGAATTGGATCGCCGACCTCTCTCCGGCTCCCAAGTTGGTAGTACTGCCACAGATTTTTCACCATTTTTCTTCTTTAGTAGTTTGTGGTGTTTGATGATTTTATGGACGGTTAGTTTTGGAGTTGAATGGTGTGTTGTTAAATGCTTTGAGAAGCATTGATTGCATTTATGTTATTGTTGTGTATATAATTCAGATTGTATGATGATGTGTTTGTGCAACAATGAAATTTCAGTGTCTGATAGCGTTTTCTGCCTTGGCTATCACCTCCATTAATCCCGTGAGTGTATTCTGCATTCAAACGCAGAATGAGAAACAGCTATTTATAGTGATGTGTATTGAGTGTTATACCTGTAAGAGATAGATTCTGCTGCTCCAACAATTAGAATCGTCCTTTCCGCTTGTGGAGGGTGACACTTGGACTACTTAGTATTATGTTAGTTTTTTCATACTAATCTTATGGAGATGTTCTATTGTAGAGAATCTCTATACCTCTTCTTTGCCAATGGACGGTAAGGTATAATATATAGGATTTGTGTCTGCAAATGTTTTGAGGGGGAAGAGTGATGTGATGCTGGTGATGTCGGTGGAATATTTTGCAGGGGATTGTAAATTCAGGGGATGCCCTTTATCAAACATTATCCCTTTATTTATATGAAGGGTGGAGTTGCCCAAAAAGCACCATCTTTATTACCGTATCCTTACCTTTTGCTACAATACCATTTTTGAAGTTTGTCTTTAATACCTTTTACTAGCTTCGACAAAAGATATATGATAGAACTTTGGTTTTGTTGAAGCATTTATGGAATTTCCTTTTGCATAATTCATGACGATTATGCATCTCTTTCTTTGCCTGTATGAACAGTGAAAGGGTTGGCTTGATGCTTCGGCTGTTCTAGAAAAAACGCTTTCTGGTGAGTCCCACTTATTTTTCTCTCATGATTTAGAAATTAAAAGCACAGAAAATTATGATTTTTAATAAATTCTAACCAAGTCTTAGGAAGAGTAGCATTCCTCATTATGAAAATACCAATCTTGATGTTCCTTTTTCTTCCGCCCCGCCTTTCATCTACGGCCCAGTGAAGTTTCTATAGGAGACAAACCTGTTTGGAATATGGGCAAGGACATCATGCTTTTGAATCTTTAATATGGATTAGTCCTTGCAGTAGTGTGAACCTTCCTTTTGCAAAGGGGTAATGACCTTGAACGAATAAGTTGTCAAGTAAACTAACTAAACTGACTAGAAGAAGAAAAAGAAGAAGATTTTGTTTTTAATTTAACCAAAAGGGATCTATCTAGTTGCAGATTGCATGAAATTTTAGTAATAAGTTAAATTATTTGTCCTTTAGTTTCATTGAATTTTCAAATCGGCTTTTTTGGTATGTCAATTTTTGATAAGATTTTTCTATACAGTCAATTATAGCAATGACAAAACCTATATGAAAACATCTATGTGAGTGCTTGAAGGGATTTATTTGGTCTTGTGACCTTAGAGGCTTTTTTTCCAGCTTAGATGGTTTTATGAGCAAATTTATTAAAATAGGTTTTTTTAACCTAAATTCGCTGTTAAGTTTTGTATAACTAAGCTCCCATTTAATAAACATGTTAGAAACTTGATTAAATTGTTCTTCCAAAAGTAATAGTTAGTAAAATCTACCATGGTAAATTTCAGTTCTTGGAGGAGTCATGCAGAAAAATTTAGCAAGGTAGGGACCAATTGAAAAAGTAACCTTTTAAATATTTGCTTTTGGTAAGTTTCAGTTCTTGGAGGAGTCGTGCAGAACCGCCGAGTAAGGAAGGGCCAGTCCTTCATTGAGAATAAAATTAAGACATATTTACTCCATCTTCATTATTTGGAAGGCATGTTTGATCGAGTGATTTATTGCTTTAAACATGGTTGGAGTGTCTATTGGTTGGCTCCAGTATTCTGGGACTTGGTTCCAGAAGTTCTTCAAGAAATCAAGTGATCATTCTGTTGGTTGCAATCAATTGGTTTATGTGGAATTGTTGTGTATGCTCTTGTTTTGGTGTGTTCCTTCTTGGAGTATCACTGATTGGAGCTGGCCAACTTGAATTCAATTTTGTTGTTGCTGCTTTCAATTGATCTTCAGCAGTGTAGAAGAAAGCAACAGTGCATTCAGTGTTTACCTGGTTTGATGGGGGCAACGACATATGCCTTCTAGAAGTTTCGGGCTTATTTCTAAATAATTTATTGCGTGCAGGTCATCAGGCTTACTTACTGCCTGCTTCTAGATTGCTTTTAATCTTATTTGAAGATAGCTAGCATCATGGGAGGGGTGGCAGTATTGCACTCTGAGTCTCTGCAGCTTGACTGCAAGGACACGAAGCATGTGACTGAGAAAGATGTGTGTAATCATCTACCATCAAATGAAGAGCACATACTTGGAGAAGAATCAAGTCAAAAGATCAATAATTTGCGTGAGAGAGGAGATATGGAATATGGGTAAAGTCTATGTTCCTACACTATTTCTATTTACGTTTTTGCATTCCCTTTTCTTTTGTAAAAGACATTGGTTTCTCCTGCAGATGTCAACATTACCGGAGAAGATGCCGTATTAGGGCCCCCTGTTGCAATGAGATTTTTAATTGCCGCCATTGTCACAATGAGGCAAAAGTGAGTTAATTTCCCATTCTAGTATTTCGCTATAGTTGTTTTTACTCAAATACTTTATCTACCCTTGTTGTCTTTTTGACACAAATGATAAGGTTCCATCTTATTTCAAAATTAGGAAACTCTCCTTTTTTTGTCTTTTTTTTCGTGTAATTGAGGCAATATGCATTGAACCACACGAATGTGTGATTTCAATTTTTCTTGCCCCTTCATTTTGGGGTCATTTTGTGGCCCTGCCTACAAGTAGAGATTGTGTAAACTGGAACAGCAAATGACAGTAAATTCGACCTACTGTTTTTTTTTCTCTCTCTTGAGGTTTTAATGTGTGATCCTTTCTCATAAACTATGTGTAAGTGCAAGATAACTTACAACTGAGAATAGAAGGGAAAGGTGTCATTATGTATAACCTTTATGTTTGGCATTCCTTTTAATTTTTGGTGCTTTGTTATCTTGTTATTTTCTAGAATAATATCAACATTGATCAGAAGCACAGACACGATGTTCCCCGCCATCAAGTTAAACAGGTATCCTTATTTATTTTAACATAACTTATTTGGATATCTGCCATTCTGTGCTCCATATCCTTTTGTCATTTCATGTTGAAGCAGTGCTAATTAGTAACTCGATAAATGCAGGTTATATGTTCACTTTGTGGGACCGAACAAGAGGTGAGTTTAGATTTTCTTGCTATCTTTCAGTGTAATCTTCCACAATGGTATATTAATAATGGTAATGCAAGATTTACCAATTAATTGGGCGATTAAATAAGTTTTTGTCGAATAATAGAGGAGCGATGACCTATGAATTTGATTACATTTCTAAAATAATTTTATCAATGTACCAAATTTACCTTCACTGTTAATGAATTTTAATTTTTTTCTCATTATCTATTAAATAGAACACACATATTCCTTCATAATATTTAATAGGGACAAACCAGGGTATTAATAAGATGTGTGTAGCATATTACTTTATGAAATATCTTTTAGATGGTTTGGGCAAAGCGTAAACAGTTACTAGTTTTGTTACAATCTTCTAGATATGACCGGGCAATGTGCCCCTTAAAGTTGAAACTACTGAATATTCATACATTGTTTTTCAAACCCTCCTTAAGATCACTATGAATATTAATTTTGCATCATTAAGAATATGCTATGAAAGTAGTTTTCTCTTGTGTCAATATATGTTGCTTCCAGGTTCAGCAAAACTGTATTAACTGTGGCGTTTGTATGGGCAAGTACTTCTGTGGGACGTGTAAGCTCTTTGATGATGATGTGAGCGCTTAATCCAGGAACTTTTTTATTTTATTTTATTTTTGTATTGTGTTTTGTGTCTTTATATCTATTTATTCTATCTGTGGGATAGCCAGATTCTATTCTCTTTACTGAGGTAAGTGGTTTGGTGATGGATTTTAACTGATTATATGAACTGTTAACTATCCAGATTTCCATTATGTTGCATGCTTAGTAATGCTGATTGTCTTTTCACATATTTGTTAGATAGAATTTGTTACATTATTAAACTGTCTTGATTATTTTATCTGCTGCAGGTATCTAAGAAGCAATATCATTGCAGTGGCTGTGGAATTTGCAGGTATGAACCCCTGATTAGTTACCAGTATTTTTGAGAGAAAAGTATGAACTAGAATTAAAATTAGTTTTTTCACACGTTATGCATATAAGCTAATTTGTCTATAAACTATAATTTATGAAGAAATTTATTATTTCTTCTAGAAGTGTTTATGAGAATCAAGTTAAATTATCTGAAATATTGAACCCTCCAGCTGTATTACTCAGGGTTAAACCTGCATCTTGTGCCTGTTCTTTACATATAGATTGACTCATCAATGTACTTTGCAAACTGTTAGATTGACTTTATTTAGTATCAAGATTCAGACTGATTGAGTGGGATATGTTTTGATACAGAACCGGAGGATGTGAAAATGTCTTCCACTGCTTCAAATGTGGTAAGTGTATGTTTGTATCCCATGTTGTTTTAATATGTTGGAAATTCTGTTTTTTTAACTGCAAGTGATATTTTATTATTCTGTTTTAATTGTTTATTTAATATTTCTAGGTAACTGCTCATTAAATTAGTTAGGAGTTTGTTATTGCAAGTATTATAAATGTAATTGTCAGCAAAGATAATAAAATATCTTCCTCTTAATTATTCTAAAAAACCAACAGTTTTAATAAACACTAAATGTCAACACAATGGTGTCAAAATGATTTACATACTGGTCATGCTTTCATGATTTCTTTGCACAGGTTGTTGCTACTCAACTCAGATGAAAAACAGTCACCCTTGTGTGGAAGGAGCAATGCATCACGATTGCCCCATTTGTTTCGAGGTAACATTTTACAAATCTCTTATTTCAGCACCTCCGAGACTATTCCCAATTTGTTGAGTTTCTGAAATTGACAAAGTGCAACAAATTTGGTGATTACAGTACTTGTTTGAATCTGTGAATGATGTCCTTGTTTTGCCTTGCGGACATACAATACATAAGAGCTGCCTGAATGAAATGGGGGAACATTTCCAGTGAGTATCACAGCTCGTCTCCTCTCTTGTTCCACATCTATCTGCTTGAAATGAGCTGATTTTGTATTTGATTCTGCATCAGGTATGCATGCCCTCTCTGCTCCAAGTCAGTTTGTGACATGTCAATGATTTGGGAGAAGTTTGACTTGCAGATTGCTGCTACACCAATGCCTGAAGCATATCGAAACAAAATGGTAAGTAGTATCTCTATCTTTTTTTTGTTTTCGTGTGATGGTGTTGTATGCTGTAATAAGATCCTCATATTAATAAACTATGCAACAATGTTGTATAATGAATCAATAGTTAACTTATAGAAATTTGTTCTGAATTAAACACTATAGAAAAGTTACCTGACCTCCTGATTTGTGAAGAACTAAAGGTGATATTCTCTCAACAGATTTGGATTCTTTGTAATGATTGCACTAAAACTTCTCACGTCCAGTTCCATCTTGTTGCTCAAAAGTGCTTGAACTGCAAATCCTACAACACACGACAGATAAGAGGCTGAGGAAATGCCTTACATGTGGGAGTTTTTATTTCAACTACAGGCAGACCAAAACACATGCAAGAAAAATACGGTTTATCATGTGGGTCACCAGTTATGATGTTGGGGGCAAACTAGTTAAGGTTTCTTCACTATGTAACGTTTGTTTGGGATAATCTCAACTTTCAAATTTGCTGTTACTTTATATATATATATATATATATATATGTTTCTACGGTCGAAATCTTAATTATCTCAACAGTTGAGCTATAGTCAATTTTATATTAGAACATCTATGGAAGTAATTTATTTGAGTTGTTTAATATATTAAAAAATGTGATTTGTGTTCCTTGTGTTTGTATTTTAATGAAATAAAATTTTAAGGAATTATTTAGATTTAATTAGGGAACATAATGAAATTATTATTATTATTAGAATTTTGGACAACATATTGTTTTTTATTTGTAAGGAGCAATTACCTGTAAAAGTTTTTTTTTTTTTTTTAAATAACTTCAAATGTCATAAGAATGTTTTAACAACTTCAAGCAACAATTGTTAATCCCACTTTTTTTTCAAGAAAATGATGACATGGATAGTAAAAACTACATACAGAAAACAATGAGATAAGTTGGGAAGTGTTCCAAATGATGAGAATGAGAAATAGGGAGAAGCATGTTAATGTTTAAATTCTTTGTTAAGTGTTTTTCAGTTAAAGAAGTGTTATTTTCTCTTATTCATCCATTCTTAAGCCATTAAAAAAATACTACATTATTTCTTATGGGGTGTATGTTCTAGTATGAAATTTCATGGTTCTGAAAACAAGTTTGTATTTTCTCCTAATTTAGTAAGATAATAATAATAATCTTTTTCAGGTTATTGGGGACTAATTTAATAAAGATTTCAATGCATATTCTTCTAATTTTATATTTATACAATTTGATGATTCTTATGTTTCTGTTGGAGATCTCACATCGACTAGAGATAAGGACATTTCATAATATATAAGTGGGTGCAAACCTCAACCTCATGAGCCGGTTTTATGGGGTTGAGTTAGGCTTAAAGTCCACTTCGTAATATGGTATCAGAGTCATTTCGAGCCTATCCTAGCGAGTGTTTGTGTTGGGCCTATCGTGTCATCCGCTATCGGGCCGCTATCAGACCACCCATAATATATAGTCCCACGCACGAGCTTCTATCTGCTTAAAGTCCACTTCGTAATAGTTTCTAATAGAGTGATTATAGTTCCTGAATTTTATCACATGGAAATTGAGTGCCTCTATCATCCCACATCTAATAATCCCACATCTAATAATAGTAATTAAGTTTATTTATATGAATCCTTATACTCAATTTATTTATATCAATATCCTCACATCTTACATGATTTTTCACTTTTCTTTCATTATCTGCACATGATTGAAATTCAGTAGAGTGATTGCAGAAATGGTAATTGTCTTCATAATATAAAATAATAATAGCATAAAACGAGTTAAGAAAAGCATACTAGTTTTATTTATCTAATTCGAATTAAACATTATTTGATTCTAACTACACTGACTTAGAAGATATCCAACCACCTTGAAGAAGAAGTTTAGAAATTCAAAGAGAATAAGATCTCAATTGCTAAAGTTAGAAGGAGGGTTGATCAAACTCGTAGTCTAGTGAGAATAAATTTGATAAACTATAGTACAAGATTGAGTGTTGGTTCATTAAATTCTAGTGACTAACGAGAAAAGGAAACCTAGTTTTCTAGATTTTTACCTTTTCACCCTCTTATTTTTCTCACGTATTTTCTTTAAATACTCATTTTGTTTTTTCTCATTTATAACTTCTCCAAAAATTCCATTATTGTGTTGTTTTTCGTAGGGTTATGTTAGCTTTTGCTCAACAGAAAATTTATTAGGTTGTGAAAAAGATGGTAATTAAAAAAAAATTATAGATAATTATAATTAGAATGTTTTTCATAGGTATTATGCTAGCTCTTGTTCAACAGGAAAATTTATTAGGTTGTGAAAAATGTGGTAATTCTAAAAAAAAATTTGTAGATAACTATAATTAAAATAAAAAAATATAATTATTCATTTATGTTTTGTTTGGATTTGAAGATAGATTTGAAGAAGTGAATTTGAGGTGAAAGTGAGTAAAAAGTGAGGTTGTATAAATTATGGGAAAAATGATAAGAAATGAAGATAAAGTTTATGAAAGGTAGTGAATGGTGTGATTGAT
>Ga0123341_1001121_pt1 | contig 19256 bp, 10 predicted proteins | sample Turbeapinknodule_FD_89959 | JGI IMG/M metagenome (GOLD analysis project Ga0123341, IMG submission 89959) | Root nodule microbial communities of legume samples collected from Mexico - Turtle bean Mexico pink nodule | ecosystem: Host-associated > Plants > Roots > Nodule | place: Mexico: Nepantla...
ATTTTTTTTTTCTAATAAAATTATTACTTATAGATAGTTTATCAAAGTTAATCTTGGTTGAATGTGACATTTTTCTATATGACAATTTTAGGTAACGGAGATAACATGTTGAAATGTTTGTTATGTCCATTACAAAATAGTAATAAAGATTATATTTAATTCTAATTGTTTTGAAAAATTAAAAATAAAATTCGTGGTATCCACATTAAAGCATCTTATAATTATTAGAAAAAGACAGAAGAATTTGTTCAGTTAAGTTATTGTATAAAATGTGTACCAAAATCATTGGCAGATGAATAAGACCTATATAAGCAAAGAGATAGTAGTTATAGGAGTGATTGGTGTTCTCTTATGATAAATCCATCTCGAAATTATTCTAGATTTCTGAAGGATTCCGATTGTTCTGAATGAAGAATATGGTGAGAATAGAAAGAATATCCCTTCAGCTCTGAAGTTTCACGATGTTCCTCCCAAACATGTGCAGCAATGAACCTTAGTATAAGGTGTCTCTTCTTCTCAATCCTATTGCAGTCAGTGTCCTCCGAAAAGGTTTCTCATTCCTTCCTCTTTATCGTGCACATGTGTTTTTTATTGTCTCAATTTTTGGATAATTAGGTGAGGTAATAAATGTGTAAAGAATATATATATAGTGAGCGTTTATGTTCTCAATACTTAGTGAGTATATAATTATTGGATGATTTGTTTAAGTATATCTTAATACAAGGTTGACGCGTGATAGGATGTGGCCGAGTTTCGTTTTGTTGCTTAAGCACATCAAATGAATCTCTAACATGAAAAACCATGTAGATTCTAGGGTTCAATCTAGGTTTTGTGTTCATTTTTTTTATTTTTTTTTTATCTGCAAGGTTGTGTTCATAAGAAGCAAGGAATTTTGAGTTTGTTCAGGAAGAAAGCTCACTTAATTTTGAGTTTGTTATTGATTAGTTGATTTTTTGTTTCAGGTCTATATCATTTTGCTCAATTGATTGAAATTACTTGAGAGAAATAGTAGTTAAGTTTTTTAGGAGACTCAGAAACACTTTCATTGGAAAATGATAGTTAATTTTGTTTTTTTACATTTTTGAATAGGGGACATGTCCTTGTCGAACAAATTGACACTTAAAATTAGTTACTGCAAATTTTTTAAGTCTCTTGAGCGAATTATGATATATTGACCAATATTCTATCTTCATCCACCTAAAACAAGAAGATTAAGCAAAATTAGTGAAAACTTATATGATTAAAAATAATTGACTAAATATTCTTTTCAAAAACACTAAAAGTAAAAAAATATAAATTACTAAACTAAAAGGAAATATATATATATATGTTCATCAATATTCCACACCCTCCCAACTAAACTTGTATTGTGAGGCTCCGATAAATCGAGAAGTAAATTAGGGAAGACGATTTCTCGGGCAGGTTAGACACGTCTTAATATCATGATTAGGAAGTAAAATCTAATTAAACACTAAAAATGTGATTAAGGGAGTGTTGGGCCTGCATTAATCCTAGCACAGAGAAAAGCCCACTAGAAAACTATAAATAGGAAGAGACACACACCATACAAGAGGAGAAACCGGAGGAGAAGACGGAAGGACCTGGAGGTGGAAGAACTTGAAACTTGATATGGGATATTCGGCCTTGTATCTTGTAAGAACATTTTGGCGCCCACCATGGGGTCGAAAGGAAATCCTATCGAGAAAATCACATGGTAGCCACGAGAAACATGATGGGAAACGAGAAGTCAACCGCAGTGAAGAGTCACTCAGTTGACCCGATAACCATGATGCTAGAGATGAGAAAGGAGTTCAAAAACATGAAACGCAAAAGTGTGAAAGAGATAAATGTACTAAAAGCCGAGAATGAGATGATTAAATGAAAGCTAGAATTAGGATCACTGAAACCAAAGGAACTTCGAGAGCCAGACAATGTCAAGAATGGAAGGGGAGAATAGCTCGCATCCCCATAGTACTAGACCGACCACGTCTGTTAGCGCACTAGGAATGTTATCTCCCAAGCATCCCTTCACCGAAACAATAATGGAAGTATCCCTGCCGCTTACTTGGAAGAGTATAGCATTGGATAAATATGAGGGTAGTACGAATCTAGACGAGCACATAGATGCTTATGTAACCTAGGTCCTTCTATACACAACTGAGAATGCCCTCCTTTGTTTGTGTTTCCTACTTCACTAAAGGGAACCGCCTTGAACTAGCTCACTCGACTCCCCCTGCTGTTCATAGAATTCTTTGATACCTTTGTAGCTAACCTTCATCGCCTTGGTGAATATCCGATAAGAGAAATCAGAGTTGCTTCGAGCGTTCATGGAACAATTCAACAAGGTAGCCCTTACTATAAGAAGTCTAAGCCCATAGGTTGCCTTATCCCCTCGTCACGGCCCTCAAGCCATGTCCATTCTCCGACAACTTGTGCAAAAAACGAGCTGAGAACATGGACAAGCTAAGGTAAAGAGCAAGCAAATTTATGCATCTGGAAGAACTCTGAGAGTTTAAATCCAAAGTTACTTGGAATACCAATGTCCGGAGGGTGAAAAGGAAGCCTTGTGGATGATTCCGTTGAGAAGACCAAGAGAGTTCCCAAAGTCGATATGCTTTTTGCAATACACCTATTTGATAGTGGAATGATCTAGCCTGGACGAAGCATAAATGTCGATCTGATATCGACAACAAAAAGTGTTGGGTTTACTAGAGTCTAAGTTCAAGAGGGGGGTAAATTGGACTTATAAATTTTTCGCAAAGAAAAACTATTTTAAGAAATCCTGACAGAAAATAACATATTCATTCAGAGTAAAACAGATTTATTTTCCGATTCCAAGTAGTAGTTCTAGAAATACAATAGATTTGTTTTAGAAACAACAAATTTAATTTCGAATTAATAGTTCTACACACTTGCAGATTTAAATGATTAGCAACAGAGATATTAAGTGAGACCTTAATTCTGAAAAGAAATTTTCAAAACCTTTTGAAAGCAGTTTCATAAAGATAAGGATCCTAGACAAGATTGCTTAGTTGATCTTTAACACTTGTATTACTCAGTCAAAGATTACATATACTATGAATGTTAAGCAAGATCAAAGCCTTATCAAAATCTTGAAAACCAGAATATGATTTAACCCAACAACAGTTAAAACAACATATTCAATTTTAGAACAACATATTTATTTTATCACGGATTACCAAATTTTAGATTTAAAGTAGTGATCAAGAAGAGATAAAGGCTCACACAGTTTTATACCGGTTCACTCAACAAGAGATACATCCATTCCCACCTTATACCAAGATGGATTTCACTAATGCAAAACAATCTTTACGAACACTTCTTGGTTCTTGAACCCTCCAAGAACAAGATTACAAGCTGAAAAACTCTATTTTAGCAACACACGCACCTCTAGAAACACTATCAAGAGGCACAAATACAACCACTATTACAAAAGAAAAATATAGGAAGGAAAACACTTGGACAAAGAGTTTGAAACAGGACCCTCACAACTACAACAAAAGACTTAACCATGAATCTTTAACCAAAAGTCACCAGCACAAGAGCACTTTAAGTTTTTAAGAAAAACTTTCAAAAACTAAAGTGAATTTCAAACTCTTAGTAAAAGAACTTGAAAATTGTATGCAAATCGTGATTGCAAGGTGCGTTTTAACATGAGATCAACCCCTCCTTTTTTAGGTTTCAGCTCAAAATAGATTGTTAAAAAACAGTTAGAACTGTTATAAAAATAACAGATTGAAGTTCAAAAGAACAGATTGTTTTTTGAAAATACACATGGTGGTAACACAACCACTTTCTGATTAGTTGATAACGGTAACTGTGAGCAAGATTGAATTTGAAATCAAACTAAATTTTTGAAAAAGCTTAACAGTTTTGCACCAATACAAAAAGAATCAATTGTTTTTTCAAACAAAAAATTGATTTTTGTGAAGTAACTAGTTTTTGAAAAAACTTGAAACTTATTTTGAAAATACATTGTAAGAAACCCTTGTGCCTGAGCTCATCACTATGGTTATGAGATATAAGGTAGATCATAGTGCAAAAGGCTATTTAAACAACTTCTAACCTAACAAGGACCACAAAGACAATGTACATAAGCCTTTAAGAAGATTTTCTTCATCAAACACTTTCTTTATCCAAGTTGAGTAGAGTCTTCATCTATCTTCAACAATCTCCCCTTGTTTGATGGAGAAAAATCGCCATTGCTTTGAAGGGAGACTCATGGCCAAGTCAATAGCTTCTGCAGTTTGATAAAACATACCAGAGCATGCACAAAAATTTGCACCTTAAAAAAATAACAGAACATACAATACCTACATACCTAAACTTCTTTTCCCCCTTTGTTTTCATCAAACAGGGTTGGTTCACACAAAAAGCAAGCAATAATCATACACGCAGAATAGTTCAGAGAGAGTTTTAAAGTGCCAAATCACATTTCTGTCCAGAATAAAAACCAATGCATAAAAATTAGAAAAAGTCTAAAGAAACAGTTTATAAAGCACATAGAGGGGAAAATCACTTGTCCCTATAATAGAGCTCTGCAAGTTGCTCTTGAACACCTTCAAGTTGATAATCTAGGTTTTGAAACCTAACCTGTGTAATTTCAAAATAAGCCCTCTAGTCAGTAAAAAGAGTATCCATGTGATGAAGAACTTGCCTTTCAAAGCTGGATAAGGGTTCACCCACGATACTGAGGTTCATGGGATGCAACAAGTGCATTCATGTCATTAGAAACAAAATCTTATTTCATGGAAGGGGTTGGTGAATGCATCATGTGGTTATGCATCTCATAACAAGATGTCTCAGCAGCCTCCACTGTCTCATCTTCCGCATGTGGAGCATCGTCATCTTCATCTGCAAGGCCACGATTTGATCATGTTCCATTCTTGGAACAACATTCCTCCTGTACACCCATGTGTTTTCCTCCTTCTGAAAACCCATCTTAGTGAGAGTGGCATTGTCTATCTCACTCTCAGCCTTAATAGTCTCATTTCATTAATTTGTGGTGTCAACCTCAAAAGAATCGATTAGTTTAGAGACAAAAATAACATATGGGAATTTGTAATCTGTGAGCCTTTTGGATTTCAACATGTGTTCTACCATGATGTTGACCCAGTTAATTTTAATTCTATTTATAATACAATAAAGTATAAATAAATCCTCTTCATGAATAACAACATGGTTACTACCTCAGGGTGTTAGTTGCCATGCAATGACATAAGCCAGGATGCAAGAGGTTAATTTCAGATTACCTGCATGGAACCTATTCACAGGTTGAGCTGGATTCCTTACACAACTTCTGTAGAACTGGAATTTGTTGAATTTCTGAATTCCAATTGTGTTTCCTTTGCTCACCTTCAGTCCTGAATATTTTGTCCACCTATATTGTTCCAAACTTCATTTGAAATGGTCAGTTTGACCCCCTTCACATATGAACCAAGATTTCTTCCATCTAAAGTAAGATTAGTATAGAAAACCTTTACCAAATCTGGATATATATTTCCAGTCATTTTCAGAAAATGCTTTAGTCGTTGGTGTTGATCAAGAGTGATCAAGTGCTTTGTAGAATCCAAATCCAAGATGTTTGATGGAAGGCTGGTGTTGTTGTTGTGTTTGGGTGGGATCTGGGTAGAGTAAACTGTTATCCACTCCCTTGTTGAATCTAAAACTAATGTGAATTAAAACCTTTTTGAAACTAAGTGTTTTTCCAACTAAGTGAAAAATAACCTGTTGTTTTGTCGAATCAACTGGTTGTTTTGTCGAATCAACTGGTTGTTTTACCCTTAGGAGTTTTTGAAAAAGGTTGAAAGGTGTTTGGTTTGGTTGACTTAACTGTCAAACCAAAACAATCGGTTGTTTTGTGGTTTCAACCGATTGTTTCTTTCAAAATCCTAACAGAATTCAGTTTTGAATGTTGAATCTGTTTTAAATGTTTTCTAACTGAATACGCTCCTTCATTAAATGCTTTGCCTAATCTTTGGAAAAAAATAAATAGTTTGTTTATGTTTTCAAATAAGTAAGAAACAGTTTTGAGGAATTCAGTTTGATAGATTTGATCTTAAGATTTCAAGATTCACATCAAACTTTGGATTTTCAAGTGAGAGTGAAATAGGATTGCAATTGTATTCAATTCAGATAGTACTGGGATCATGTGTAATCCTTTCTAAACCTATTATATTTCTAGTGTTATGTTGTCAAGGAGTGTTGTGTGTTCTTGAGGTGTTCAAGATCAATACTCTTGGTGTGGTTTGCCAAAGGTAGTGTGTTTTTTTAGGGGTTCAAGGTCACTACTTTGGTGTGTTTTGTTTTTGTAATTTGGTTTGATTACATAGTGGTTTACCCAGTGGTTTCTAGGAACTGGATGTAGCTCTTGGCTTAAGAGTGAACTAGTATAAACTGTTTGTGTGATTCTCTCTTACTCTGAACTCCTTTAAATTTTGTTTTAATCTATTTGTGTTTTTAACTGGTATAAACAACCGATTGTTTCGAAGAAACAACCGATTGTTTTTCTGTTGCTTTGCTGTATAATTGTTGATGTTCTAAGCCAACTTGATTCCTGTTCTGGATTTATACATAGATTTTCATTAAACCTGAAAAAGCTTTCAAAAACCTCCTTTAAACAATTCACCCCCCTCTTGTTTAAGGCCATATATTTTAACAGTTGGTGTTTAAGGATAACTTTTTGTTATTCCAAATTTTCACCTTTCAGCCAAGAAAATTCCAACACCTTTGGAACATTTATTTGGTTCCTGCTCATTTCGTGCATGAAGGTTGTCATGGCTTCAACATCTCCAGCAAACCATTTTCAAGTATACCATGGTTACTATTGGGTTGCTCTCGGGCTCTTCTCTTTTTGTGTGAGGAGGATGCCATTTTGATGCTGCTTTAACTGCACAAAATGAAGAGAAAAGTAAAGGAGCTAGAGTCTGTGTTAGATAAGGAAAATGAAAAGCTATTAGTGCAATACTTGATATAAAAACTATTACAAAGTAAAGAGGTAAATTGTACAGTTTAGAGAAAATGTAGTCAAGTGTAGGAACCAATAGATTCAGGCATAGATTTATATAGAAAGAACAGGTTCAGGAGTTGGAGTGTGTGTTTTGAGAAAATATCATGAAAACAGATGTTTGTACATATTTTATTCTTTAATGTACAACTTTCAATTAAAGAAAATAATATGTTGGAAACCATATTTCCATTTTTAAATTCATGACCCAATCAATGCAATTCATGACCCGATGAATGTAGCAATTCAGTTAAGATTTCCTAGAAAAAGTATTCATCAATCTGCTGGTCAATAACCACCCCTTAATGTCAGTCAAAGGTCAAAAGAAAAGAATTTGTTTCTCTTTCCTAGTCATACGTGTGATCCTGAACCAGAAAAACAACACGTTAAAACAAGAAACAACAGGTTATAATTTCACCGCTGAGACCAATTCATGCTTATTATGCCTAATTCATTTCACAGAAAATGGAACCTATCTTTAGCAAGAGGCTTTGTGAAAAGATCAATTATTTGCAGTTCAGTTCCAATGAATTTAATTTCACAAATCCTATTGACAATGTGTTCACGTAGAAAATGATGTCTCATCTCAATATGCTTAGTTCTAGAATGCTTAACAGAAATTTTAGTTAAGTTAATGACACTAGTATTATCACATAAGAGAGGTATCCTACTCAACACAATACCAAAGTCACTTAGTTGTTGTTACAACCATAGGGTTTGAGCATAACAATTTCCTGTTGCAATGTGTTCTGCCTCAGCTGTGGATAAAGCTACACTTGCTTGTTTTTTGCAATGCCATGATATTAGGCTTGATCCAAGCATATGACAAGTTTCACTTGTGTTTTTCTTGTCTATTTTGCAACCTGTAAAATTTGAATCAGAAAAACCAGATAAATTTAAAGATACATACATGGATACCATAGGCCAACTTCTTTGGTTCCTTGTAAGTATTTCAAAATCCTTTTAGCAACATTGAAATGTGATTCCTTGGGAGCAGATTGGAACCTGGCACACATATACACAAAAAAACATGATATTAGGTCTACTAGCTATTAGATACAATAAAGAACTAATTAAACCTCTGTATTTGGTTTGATCAACAAGTTTTCCAGTAAGGTCTTGATCAAGGTGAAAACTTGTAGAAATGGGTGTGTTGATTGCCTTGCACTGGTCCATCTCAAACTTTCTCAGGAGATCTTTGCAATATTTAGCTTGATTTTTAAAGATCCCATCTCTTAGCTATTTAACTTGCATACTAAGGAGATAATTCAACTCCCCCATCATTGACATCTCAAATTCACTCTTCATAACCTCTACAAATGCTTCACATAAACCTTCATTTGTAGAACCGAAAATGATATCATTCACAAATAATTGTACAAGTATAATGTCTTCACCATTTTCTTAATTAACAATGTCTTGTCAGATGTAGCACGGTTATAGCCCTGAGATAGTAGAAAATCACTCAATCTTTCATACCATTGCCTAGGAGCTTGTTTAAGTCCATATAGTTCCTTTTTGAGCTAGAATACATGATCAAGAAATTTATAATCCTCAAATCCCAGCGATTGTGAAACAAAGACCTTTTCATTTATGTAATAATTTAGGAATGCACTTTTGACATCCATTTGGAATAGCTTGAATCTCTTTATGCATGAGAAGGTTAAGAGAAGCCTAACAACTTCAAGTCTTGCTACTGGTGCATATGTTTCATTATAATCGATTCTGTCTTCCTGGGTATAAACCTTGCTACCAACCTTGTTTTGTTCCCTGTGATTACCCCATGCTCATCCATCTTGTTTTTGTACACCCACTTAGTCCTTATGACACTCATCTAGGATGTTCTTGGAACTAAAGACCATACTTCATTCCTTGTAAACTGATTCAACTCTTTCTGCATAGCAAAAATCCAGATGTTGTCTTATAGAGCTTCATTCAGATTTTTAGGCTCCACTTGTGAAACAATTGCCATTGTTTCACGGAAATTATTCACAGACTTCCTGGTTGAGACCCCTTTTTCAATGTTGCCAATCACATTCTCAAGTGTTAAATCTCTAAGAGTCTTTCATTCTTTGGGCAAATTTGCAGTAACAACAGGTTCTTTGACAGCACATGAATCAGTTGTATCTAAATCAATAAATTGATTCTTTTGAAGTACAATTATTAAATCATCTACTTCAAGTTCATCCACAATAGGTTTAAGCAGGTAATTATCAAATTCATCAAACACAACATGCATGGATTCCTCCACAGTTAACAATCTTCTATTGTAAACCCGATAAGCATGATCATTAATAGCATAACCAATATGTATACCTTCATCAGATTTAGGATCAAATTTCCCCAGATTATCTTTACCATTATTTATGATAAAGCATTTACACTCAAACACTCTAAGATGGCTTATATTAGGCTTTCTACCCTTATAGAGTTCATAGGAAGTTTTCTTAAGAGTTGGCCTAATTAAGGTTCTGTTTAGCACATATGAAGTAGTGCATACAACATGTGCCTAGAAATATTTGGGAAGATTGGATTCGTTTAACATGATCCTAGCAAGCTCCTCAAGTGATATATTTTTACTTTTCTACTACATCGTTTTGTTGGGGAGTCCTAAGGGCTGAATAACAATGTTTGATCCTATGTTTTTCACAAAATTTATCAAGCATTTTGAAATTCTCCCCCATGAAGACTTCGAATTGATTTTCTGCTGTGACCATTTTCATTTTCAAATATTTTAGCCAATTTCTTGAAAGCCTCATAAGCATCATTTTTAGAAACAAGAAAGAGAGTCCATGTGTATCTTGAGAAATCATCCACAATTACCAAAGCATAGTAGTTTCTAGCTAAGCTAGCATTTCTAGAAGGCCCAAACACATCCATATGTAAAACATCCAAAGGTTTATTTGATGAAATTATGTCCTTTGATTTTAAAGAGGCTCTTGTTTGCTTACCCTTCAGACATGCATTACACAATTTGTTATCTTGGAAATTTATATTTGGTAAACCATAAAGAAGTTCTTTGGATTTCAATTTGTTTAAATGATTTGAATGGATATCGGCTAACCTCTTATACCATAGCCATGACTCATCATCCTTTGATAAAAGATATTCATTTTCATAGCAATTATGCATGATATCTAGGAGATAAATATTGTTTACCCTTTTACCCGTGAACAACACCTTACAAGAAACCTCATTTGAAATTGTGCACTTGATGGTTTCAAAGTTAATTTTATAGCCCCTGTCACACAATTGGATGATGCTTAGAAGGATATGTTTCAGTTCTTCCACATATAGCACATTTTCTATTAATGTTGATCCTTTGGTTCCAACATTTCCTCTTCCAAGGATTCTTCCATGATTGTTGTCCCCATAGGTCAAATGCCCTTCAGCTTTGAGCTTCAAATCCGTGAATTGAGTAAAATCACTAGTCATGTGTTTTGAACAGCCACTACCAAATACCACTAGTTTTGTTTTCTGCTGTTTTTCTGCATAATAAAGATCAAAATATATATGGTACCCTTTAGTGTTGGGTCCATTCAGCACCTTTCTTTAGGAAGGCATTTGACTAGTCCTTTAGGAATAAGGTAATTCTTAAACTTACATGTTCTTGATGTGTCACCAAATTTCATACAATAGAAGTAGGAAGGAGTAAACTTTTGTTTTAAACTGCTGAAAGAAGAAAAACCTGTTCTTGTTGGAACAAAAAAACTTGACAGATTTTTAATATATTTCTTTCTTCCTGGATTGTATCATATCCCATTTTTATTAAAGACAATATTTTGTGATCCTAAGAGGGTTTCAAGATTTTATCTTCCCTCAGTGAAATTGGACAAAGTTTTTAACAAATATTCAACCTTCTTTTCCAGATTCTTAAATTTTATACAGGCTTTTATAGATGCATGTAGACATGTTAATTCAAGGCTAACCAGCTCAAATTTAGCTTCAAACAATTCTTTTTCGAGTGATTTAACCTTAGGTTCAAGTACGTTATTTGCACTTCTTAGTTTATTGCATATAACAGCTAACCTATTTGCTTCATCAGGGGTTTCTTTGAAAACAATTAATAGATGATCATAGCTTTCTAAATTAGGGGAGTAATCACTAACCAAATTAGAGCTTGAATTTTCATTGTTCACCATGAAACACAAGTTTTCTTTTTCACTCTCTGTTGATGAATCACTAGATGAAGATACTTCCTTGTCCTCCCAAGAGATATATGCTTTTTTTCCTCTACTTCTTTCAACCTTCTTGTTGGGTTGCTTGTCTTTATTTTGACTGTTTGGGCAATCAACTGCTATGTGACCTGGTTTACCAAAGCCAAAGAAAGTACAATTAGATGAATTTAAGGTTTAGAGTACCTTTTCTTTGGCTGAGTTCTGTCCCGAATTTTCCTTTTCAGGAATTTGCTAAATTTCATGGTGAGAAGACTCAAAGTCTCATCTTGTCCAGAGTTCTCTTCTTCTTCACTTGTATCATTCTACACACCGGACTTCAATGCAATACCTTTGGTTTTCCTTTGATTCTTGTTCTTTTAATCTGTTGAGTTCTAATTCATGTTCTTTAGGTTTCCCGAAAATGCAGCAGTGGAGAGCTTGGATAAATTCATGTTCTTGTTACCTTAGGCTGTCAACTTCTGTCAAGACATTTTAAAATCTTGATATTTAGTTCTTATCTATCAAAAACCTTTTCCAAGTCTAGTGAGATGATTTATAATGTGTGTAAATCGTTTTTGCACGTCTGCAATAGTCTCTTATGGCTGCATCCTGAAGAGCTCGTATTCCTGGATGAGGGCATGCTTTCTTGCCCATTTTACATCATTCGTGCCCTCATGGATTACTTCCAGTATTTCCTACATTTCCATAACTGATTTGAACTAGGAAACCCTGAAGAATTCATTCATATTCAGGTTAGAGGTGATGATGTTTTTGGTTAGAGAATCATATTGTGCCTTTTTCTTTTCACTTTCACTCCATTCAGACCAAGGCTTTTTCATTGTTTCATCTTTGATTACCTGCACATGCACAAAAGGTCCATTTACCTTTGCATACCAAATTCCCATATCAATAGATTCCATAAAAAAATTTCATCCTAATTTTCCATAATACATAATTCAATCCACCAAATATAGTGGGTTTATTAATAGACACACCCTCAGCAAAAGACAATTTTTAAACTCATACATTTTGAACAAAAACTTGAGTAAGCTACAAGTCCTAGCTCTGATACAAATTGTTGGGTTTATTAGAGTCTAAGTTCAAGAGGGAAGTGAATTGGACTTATAAAATTTTCGCAAAGAAAAACTATTTCAAGAAATCATGATAGAAAATAACATATTCATTTAGAGTAAAATAGATTTATTTTCTGATTCCAAGTAGTAATTCTAGAAATACAATAGATTTGTTTTAGAAACAACAGATTGAATTTCAACTTAACAGTTTTGCACCAATACAAATAGAATCAGTTGTTTTGTCAAACAACATATTGATTTTTGTGCAGTAAACTAGTTTATAAAAAACTTAAAACTTATTTTGGAAATACTTTGTAATACTTTGTAAGAAACCCTTGTGTTTGAGCTCATCACTATGGTTATGAGATATAGGTAGATCATAGTGTAAATGGCTATTTAAACAACTTCTAACCTAACAAGGACCATGGAGACAATGTACATTAGCCTTTAAGAAGATTTTCTTCATCAAACACTTTCTTTATCTAAGTTGAGTACAATCTTCATCTTCAACTAAAAGAACCCCTACCCAACCCAATGTGGACCAGAATCAACATTGGCGATACCATAGGAATTTTGGGCATACGTTGAAAGATAAAATAGAGGAGCTGGTATAAGTCGTCCATCCGAGACGCTTCGTGAACAAGGAATAAAGAGAGGAAAGAAGGTACGTACAGGGAGACTCGAGGACAAATCACAACAACAATCGACCAAGGTAAAAAAATGCTCGAGTGCAGGATGAATGATCAAGATAGAGGTCGGATCGGATCCCTAAAAGTGGTTATCAATACCATTGCAGGAGGTTTCGTGGTATGTGGTACCTCGTATTTGTCCCGAAAACGTCACATACTGATGTGAGTTGATTTTAGGATTGTTCATTTTATGGTGTGACACTTTACTTTGATTGAGATTTTTGGAATTTAAGAGTGAAAATCTTAGGAAAATCCCCACTGTACATTAACTTAACCAAGTGGTTAAGTAGATGAGAAGGTTCATTTCACAAAGACAAAAGGAAAAGACAAATTATAAGGTGAAAATGATGCTAGAAGGTGCGAAATTAAAGAACAAGGAAAAGAAACCAAAATAGAATTGCCGAATGGAAACAAGGAAAACCAAACAAGAACATTATACAAAGAGTAAAAATGGAATGACAATGGAAGAATAAATGAAGGAAGGAGAAAGCTCATGTGAAGGATTTGAGAAGTGGAACACACCACTTGGAGTGTGATTGGCCTCCAAGATAAGTGAAGATAGCTGCCACTTGAGAGCTCTCAATACTCACAAGATAAGACATAAATGCTAAAAGGAATTCAAACCTCACTAACACCTCACACAATTTGTGCAGAGTAACTTTTCTTCTATTAATTTCAACTTGTAAAATACACTAGGTAGGCATCCAATTTATAGGTGAAGAAGCCTTGGAGAACAAGCTAAAGGGGTAGGATGGGAAAAGGGAAAAAATGGGCAGCCTTAGGGTTTGACTAAGTCAAACCCGCATCCTAAGCTCGTCCTTCTAGAAACTAGGTCAAAATGCCTTCCAAAAAGGCTAGAAAGAAGCTAAATGTTACCTACACCCCCTATTATACTAAAGGCACCTTATTCTAGCCTATCTTTGCTATTTGAACCCCTATAGTGAGCCCAAATTATTTACAAACATATTCTATTTTTTAAGAAGACCAAACGGAAGAACTTTTGATATTCGGGTTTATAACTTCTTTTTTTGTTGATTCTTTCTTGAGGCTTGGTGGGGCCTGGCCTTGTATCTTGAGATGACTGACCCTTTTGGGAAGTGCTTGTTGTGTCCTTAGTTATCTGTCGGTTTGTATCATGCTCCCCAAGTTCAGAAGAATTCCTCCTCGAATTTAGAACTCCTTCAAATAACATTGTGAGTTTGTTCATATGATTTGTAATTGGTAGGTGTGAAGCAAACTTATGTTCATTAAGCTTAGGGAGATTACATGGTTGAATTCTAGCTACAGACCATGTTTAGAAATAATATTTGGGGATGAAATGATTTTGGGAGAATCCTCTTAGAAGGTGATAACATTTAGGAGGTTTTTGAATATCATCCCTAAACTTCTTAATCAAATATGTCAAGTATTTAGAATGTTTAGGCAATGAAAAAGACAAGGAAGGAAAACACCTTTGAGGTGAACTGATGATACCCGTGTTATCTTGTCCTTCGTTTTCTCTTTCATTTTCACTTTTGGTTTTTGTTTTAATTTGGTCTTGATTTACTTCTTGTAACATTGTGGTTCTTTTATTTGGACAATTGGCAGCTATGTGCCCAAAACCTAAACATTTCAAACATTTTGTGCTTGAAGTTTTGGTGGGTGACTTAGGGGTAGAGGTAGAAGGATTGTGTTTAGAAACTTTTTGGTGACAAGTGGTTTCTTTTGAAACATTGGAAGGAGAAGTTTTTGTAGAAATGTCATTTTTATCATTCCTTGAAGAGTTGTATAATTCATCATGATGAGTAGTTTTGAAAGTTGTTTTCGTCAAAATATGAGAAGAGTACTCATATAATTCTACAACATTTTTAATTTCTCTCCTTAAACCATTCACAAACCTAGTGATATTTGACTCTTCACTATCATGCATATTTATCTTAGTCAAAGTTGTTTCTAGATCTTTAAAATATTCATCTACCGTCCTAGGTCCTTGATGAAGACGTTGGAGCTTCAACAAGAGTTCCTTCCTATAAGGAGGAACAAACCACGTGCGCATACATGCTTTCGAATCATTCCAAGAGACCACGGTTGGCCTCTTGTTTAGCCCAATGTCCATTACAGTTTGTTGCCACCATTGGTTGGCATAGTTTAAAAAAATTAGGGAAGCTAATATAAGGTTTTGGTCCTCGGTGACCTTATACACATTAAAGAGATGTTCAACTTTAGCTTCCCATTCTAAATACAAAGTAGGGTCATTGGACCCACTAAAACTAGGTAACGTTACAAAATCAAAAGAATGTTTTGGTTGATGGAGGTGTTGATGGTGTCGTTTTGCAAAAGTGTGCACTAGCCCATCATGTTCTTGACTCCCATAGTGCATGGATGGTCTAGGTGTTATTGGTGGATCCAATCTCCTTTCTTGAATTTGCCTCGCTTGAGCTTCTTCTAGTCTTTGCAATTTTTTCGCTAGTTGGCTTATTTTCTCATCTTTGTGGACAAGTCGCTTCTTGACCTCCACAAGTTCTTCCAAAAGGTGGGCTTTGTGATATGATTGCGGTTTTGAAGGTTCACCTAAAGACAAATTACCCATAATTTTTTGCACAAAGGAACAAACAATTAGTGAAAATAATTTAAACACTCCTCACGTTTGAGTCACTTTTGGTGAAATTCAAGAAGAGAACACTCAAAGAACTTCAAAGAAATTCTTCCACTAACAAAGGTCTTTCTTCAGGTTGAAAACTCTCAAATGAAAAAAATCAAAGCCTTCAACACTTGATCTTAGAGGAAACCAACACAAAACTTAAGGAAAAGAAAATAAAAGACAAACAAGAAAAGCTTAAGCAAGAAAAGCTAAACCAAATTTGAGAAAGAGATTATGACAAAACTTAAAGAAAGACAATTAAGAAAAAGGCACACAAAAAGGACTCCAAGATACTTAATAAGGTTTTAACAATGAAACTTTTTCTTTAGAAATTGCTAAAGTAAAAGGATAAAAATTCCACAATGGTTGAAATCAGTTTGCCAATCAAGTTGAATCTAAATTTGAAAAATTTATTGTGAGCCTCGAAAAAACTTTATTAATAAAAGATGGCTAAATATAAAATGTAGTTGAAGACCAATAACTAGAAAACACAATCAAGAAAAGAAGAATACATATATCCATTTACATTTACGTCATTACTACAAGAAAATCATTTAGTCACTATATTTAATAAATTGGATATTATTTTACTTGCTAGCTAATTAGATATCAATTTATAAAATTTTATTAATGATAGAAACTATTTTAGATAAAAAATAATAATTTTTTTAATATATAAAACAATATCTAATCTAATTTAATTTAGTTTATATAGTAACTAATTATTTTTTATCTCAAAAATTGATTTTTATTTAATATTTTTCTTGTGATAATCATCAGACTAACGATGTAATATACAAAACCAACTAATATTATTGTCTTTAAAATAAATAACAATAATTTATAAGTGACGCCTATATAATTAAAGCTGGACCTAAATGATAATTCAATACATAATATAAATATCTACTCATGGTTGACTCACTAAAATACATAAACATCTCTCCAAGAAACCACACACATCAATAGTCACATGCTTAGATAATTCAATTAAAATCTTAAAACAGTAAAAATTATATGTTAACTATACCTTAACTACTAGTATGATCTAAATACAAAACTAAATAGTTCATATGTACTTACATGATGTAAAAGAGCAAATAAGAACGATATTTAAATCTTAATTATCCATTGTTATTTTCAAGGAATCAATATTTTCAAATGTAAAGGGGGGAAGTTGTTGTTTTCTATCCCCAAAATTTATATCCTAGTTGGCTTAATAAGATTGGATGTAAAGTTGTGATAACAAATACAAACTCAGAGATTGCAGTTTTTTTAGGCTTAAATAGGAATGAAAATGAGGATGGGTGTGTGCAGGTGTTGGAGATTCCACATTGACTAGGGATATGTCAAATTCATAATTTATAAATGAGGCTCAAACCTCACTTTACTAAGTCGATTTTGTGAGGTTGACTTAAGCATAAACTCACTTCTCAACTTCTTGTCATCCTCAAACGGATGGACAAACTGGAGTTGTCAATAGAGCTCTTTCCACTATGCTTAGCTTAATCATGAAGGGAAACAACAAATCTTGGAATGTGTACCTTCTCATATTGACTTTGCATATAATAGAGTAGTTCATAAAACTACTAATATTTTTCCATTTGAGGTTATGTATAGATTTAATCATCTTACTCCTTTGAATTTGTTACCTCTACTTAATCCACAAGAATTTGTGCGTAAGGAAGCACTAACAAAAGCCGAATTTGTAAAGAAAATGGATGAGAGGATTAAAAACCAAATATAGAATCAAACAGAGAATTACATGAAACATAGCAATAAGGGGAAGAGAGATGGTTTTTGAAGAGGGGGATTAGGTTTGGCTTCACCTCAGAAAGGATAGATTCCCTAATCAGAGGAAGTTTAAGCTTAGTCCTTGGGGAAATGGTCGGTCCTTTCAAAGTCCTCAAGAAGATCAATAATAGTGCAATCAAATTGACCTACCTAAGGAATATGGAGTACATACTACCTTCAATTTTATGGATTTAACACCTTTTGCAGGTAGTGAAGATGAAGAGGCAGAAGTTGTGTTTTAAGGACAAATCCTCTTCAAGAGGGAAGGGATGATGGAAGAAGGCCAAGCTCAGGACCAATCATTATGTCCATGTCAAGGAAGATACAAGAAGACTAGGACTCTGCTATTGATGACACCCTCCTCTACATGTTCAAAAATTCCATAACCTAGTGTAGTATTGTATAGTAGAATTTATTTTCTTGCCAAAAGTAGAATAGAAATTTTACATGTAATTTTTATTAATTGTAATTTGGGTTGAATTAGGAACCTAAAAACCAACCTAGGTTAATTTACCTAAGTTAAATTAGGGTTTCTAGAAAACTCCTAAATTAACCTAGGATGATCATAAACCTGGAGAGAGTCACATGAAGCACACCTTGGTCATGCTTGCCTTGTGACTCCAAAATAGGCGCCATTTTCAAATCCTTTCTTTTTGAATTTTCCCACCCTTTTCTATGTATAATGGTCGGACCTCTATGCTATTTAAAGAGGTGCTTGGCTCATGAAATTATAAGATCAAATATATTAGTGAATTGTGTAAGAATTGATGTCTTAAACAAAAGGGGGGTGAATTGTTTGTCAAAGATTTTCGCAAAGATTGATTAAGAATGAACCTTTATCAAACAATCACACATAAGAAATTAAGGAAAGCAATCAAACAATGATACAAAAACTATTTTCAGAATTTTAATTGGTTAAAATCACATTTTAACCGGTTGTTTATATCAGCAACAAAAGCAGAATTAAAACAAACAGTTATAAGAAGTTAGAGATAGAGAGATTTACACAACAAATTTTATACTGGTTCACTCAACCTTGAGCTACATCCAGTTCTCAGAACAACCTCTGAGTTCCACTGGTAATCACTCACAGATTACAACACACAACCACAATGAGGTGACCTTGAAAACCACAAGACCCACTCACCCTCTTTGCAACACCATACAACTCAAGTAAGAACACCCTCTGACTTTGCAGGATTTCACACACACTTACAAGTTTATGAAAGTACAATTACAAGAATCATGAAAGGAATAGAAAACACCTGAGATTACACAAACCAGGAAGTCATATGATCAGATCTTGTACCATTGCAAAGCCAAATAACAATCTTGCAAACCTTTTGTAAACTTCTTTCAAAAAAAAATCTCAATCTCTCTTTGATTTCAAATTGAGTAAAAACTTGTTGTTTATTGTTTTTAAAGGAAGGCTATTTTATAGTATTCAAAAACTAGTCATTCAAGGCAGCATTAATGAGCCAAAGAAGTTTTGATACACCCAAAACAGATTAACAGGTTTTCAAAAAACTGTTAGGAAAATGTTACAGTCAACCGGTTGAAAAGTCATTTTAACCGATTGAATTGGTTAGGCAGTTACATAACCAAGTAAAAAACAGTTTCAAAACCTTTGAAGAAGTCAAGTGACAAACAACCGATTATATCGATAATTCAACCGGTTGTTTTTCATTTTTTCTTAGAAAAACACATTGCTTTTTTAAAACACATTGCTTTTTAAAAACAAATTGTTGCCAAGTTTGCATGCTTTCTTACTCCCTTGTCTAAACTTTCTAGGATAGAAACCTTGATCTTCTTCTTCACCTTTTCCAAGTGATATGGCCCAACCAATCACTCTCCATACTGTTGGGTTTAATAGTGCCAAAGTTCAAGAGGGGGGGG
>Ga0123341_1001122_pt1 | contig 19245 bp, 16 predicted proteins | sample Turbeapinknodule_FD_89959 | JGI IMG/M metagenome (GOLD analysis project Ga0123341, IMG submission 89959) | Root nodule microbial communities of legume samples collected from Mexico - Turtle bean Mexico pink nodule | ecosystem: Host-associated > Plants > Roots > Nodule | place: Mexico: Nepantla...
GAATTAGAAGCATACCTACAAGAATTGATGGCTTCAATAATAAATAGTTGTTTTTATTTCTGATAATAGTTTGAGTTGTGAAGTTGCAACCAAACTTCTTGAAGCCATCAGAAACCCTATCATTGACTTTTCTCAAATTATATTATGTCATCTTGATGATGTAACACTCAATATTCATTTCTTTACGTCTGCAACTTGCTTTCTTGGTTAGTTCCACTTAGTATTTAAAAAAATAAAATTTTATAGTAAATTATAAATTTTAAAATAATTTCATTTTCATAAATTTTAAATAATTCTTTAATTATCATTTTTTTTAAGTGGATCACGATGGCTTAAGAAGAGCATGTGAATGACTGTGATATTAGGGCCCTTGGTCCTTAGAGAGGCTACATTATTGTAGAGAGACTCTCCTGGGTCAAGCAATTTTTTAGAATATTTAAATTAAAGTTATTAATAATAGATATAAATAACTATTATTTATTAATTAGATAGTATGATACTCTTACTTGCACTATTAAGAGCAAGTGTTGGAGGTCGAAAGCTACAAAGACTAATCACGGCTCAACACATCAGCACACAACCCTATAATGGTAGGAGGCACTTGACCACTTTTTTTTTTTTTTTATGGCATAATGGATGCCATGCTCCCACCTAGTTGGAAATGCCTAACAATTGATCAATATGATGGAACCACGAATCCAAATGAGCACATTGGTGTCTATGTGACCCAAATTAGCTTGTACACTATGGAGTATGGAGGATGGTGTCCTATGCCGCTTGTCTCCCACATATTTGAAGGGACGACATTGAGTTAGTTCACTCGGCTTCCACCCTTCTCGATTGACTATTTCAATATGTTTGTAGTTAAGTTTGGAACACATTGCGACCATCTAACCACATCACTTGACGTTCATTGCCCTGGAAAAATATTTAGGAGGAAAAGGGAGAGTTATTGAGACATTTTACAAAAAAATTTGGAAAGGTATCTTTGAACATCTGCAACCATAACCCCCGAAGTAGTCATGCACCATATGGTCACAACCTTAAGATTGAGACCTTTCATAGACTTCCTGTGCAAAAAAAATAATAATAGTGGTTGGCCTAGACGAACTATGACAAAGAGTCGTGAAATTCTTGCAAGGACTTATAAGTAAAGTAATGGCTGAGATGATACTTAAGAAAAAGCACAAAAAAAGGAGATATCAGATCAAAGTCATCATGTGGTGAGGCAAAGAGAACATTGGGGGCAAATATCCTCTTTGTATTCCTCCTTGAATGCAGACCGAACTAGAATCCTTGAAGACGTCTTTAGTATCGAACTTATCTCAACTCCCAAGAAGGTACCCACCCTACCAAATGTTGACACTACAAACACTATAGGTATCCTGGAATTTTGGTCATGCCACTGAGGAGTTCTTGGGCTTAAAATACAAGATTAAGAAATTAATATAGGCATGCCACCTACAAAAGTTTGTGAAGGATTTCAGATATCAGATAGTCGGTCACTTGCCCAGGCGAAGGGAAAATGCACTCTCCCGAGTCATGACGAACATAACCATTAAAGCGGTTTTGCACGAGATGACAAAGAACAACGTGGGTTGAACCAATGTTCCCAGTTAGCACAAAAAGAGAGGGACCGAAAAGCACCTCTATGAGGTGTCATTAACACCATTGCAGGAGTTTGCTAGGGAGAAGCGTCGACTTCCAAAAGAAAATGACATCTCTGGATAGTACAATCATTAAATGTTGTGACATCATGCCCCCTGAAAGTGAATGTCGCATGTTACCTTCATTGATGTAGATTTGAAGGCCATAGACCCTATGCTGGATGACCCAATGGTCATCACGATATAAATAGAAAAATTTGCAGTTATGAAAACCCTAGTCGATCAGGGAAGCTCGGTGGACATCCTCTATTAGAAGATGTTCCAGAAGCTACAAATCCTCAAAAAAGGACATGCACTCTTATGATAAGATTGTAGGGTCTCGTGAGAAAAGGTAGATACAACATGCTACATTGACTTGTATACAAAGTTTGATGAAGGTGGTCTATGAAGCAAAACTATCAAGATTCATTATCTCATTGTCAACGCTAACACCTTGGATAACACTCTCTTAGGGAGATCATCTCGAAAAAATTTAGGGGCGATCATATCCACACCTTATCTAGCAATGAAATCTCCCTCTGCGTCAAGTGACATCATCATGGTCCATGTCGTAAACCAAAGGATAACAAGAGAATGTTATGCCACCAATTTAAGGATCACACCTCCATCTCTGAACCATGAATGGCCATGACCAAAAAGGGACAATATGGTAGCCATGAATGATTTCGACCCAAGATTAGATAATGGTCTCTCAGTAGAGATCGACGAAGACACACCCTATTGTGGCTCAAGAATGAAAGACAAAACACTAGGTTAAAAACCTCTTTAACCAAGTCTGAGGCTGAGATGCTATCTAAAGTCCTAAAAGACAATGTCTGTCTATTTGCATGGATGATATCGTATATGTTGGGTGTGAATCCCAAGATTTATCACACACAAGCTCTCAATTACAAGGAAGCACGATCAATGTCACAAAAAAAAAGAAAATTAGAAGAAGAAAAGAGGAAAACAACCAAAGAGGAGGTTGATAAGTTGATCAACGTCAGATTCATTCGAGAAGCTTGGTATACTACTTGTTTGACAAGTGCAATTACGGTAAAGAAAGCCAATGAAAAGTGAAAGATGTGCATCGACTACACGAAAACACTGACCATATACATTGAAAAATGAAAACTATACATACTGATAAAGTTCACCCGTCGTTGGGGGAGAAAGAAAAATAGTGAGGATCTTTCTTGAGGGTAAACTCCTTAACAACTTATCCAAGACTTCAAAAACATTTTTTTTCCTTAGATAATCATAGACCTCGACTAGTCCAATAAAAGGGGAACTTCAGCTTATCCCCATCATAGAAAAATCTATGATCTTGATGCTCCATTATAACCTTAAAGAACCATTCCTTAAATTTTTTTGTAAGATAGTGTATGGAGCATATAGGCATGTGCCAAACAAACTAATAAGTGACAACGAGTCAACTAGGTCAGAAGGCCAAACACTATATAAATGTAGGAAAATCTAGTTAAAAGGTTGAACATCTCGCACACCAAGTAAAAGACTCGCAATGAGACCCAAGTGTTTGGATGCAAATGTGATAGTGCGGCATTTAAAACCCGCAAAACTCCCATGGTAAACTCGTTGAAGGAGAAATCAAACATGGACATATGTAAACAAGCATGCGTACTTATAAAATAATTCATCCCGGACCCTTTTGACCATGACAAATATTGTTAATCACACTACAATGCTTCTTGGAGACTATACCCACCTTGGCATTGATTCTCAAGATGGGCACACTAGCCACGACCATGGACGAACAAATGTACTTATTAAAGCACTCGATCACACAACAATCCACATAATCATAGCTCAACCTAAGGGGAAGGTCATTCTTAGCCTACTTTATTGCATGATCTCCCGCTCTACTTGGAGCATCAACCCAACATGATAATCAGTTTCAAAAGCAAAACTCAAACCCCCAACCTCAATCGAAGACTCACCAACATCTTTTGACACCCACCCACTTGAACACACCCGAGGAGGAAGACATCACTAACTTGGTGACACAAAGAATTATCTGCATCTAGCCACTACTCAGATCTTTGATAAAAAAAACCAGTGGTCCCAACACAATGACCCACCACTATTTATAGTTGGTGAAACAAGGGCAGCCTAAGCGACACCACCATTCTCAACCATCATGTAAATTTAAACCAATGATCTACATCATACTGAGCACGAATCTTGAAAATGAAATGATTCAACCCCCCTCGAACCTGGGATAGGAACCTTTTAGACTCTTTGGAATATACTTCTTGAGCTTAGGGGCTAAGGAGGAATGGCTAGCCAAGGATATCTCAGTCAAGCAATAGAAGGAACCATCTCAACCAAGGAAACCCTAGAGGGCAAAATTTTCTTACAAATTCTTAAAGATCTAAAATTGAACTTTTTCAAGGATGTGGGTTAGTGTATATAGTCGAGATCATCTCGACTTTGCATAATTGAAACTATATACATATACAAGATTGACATGGTCTAAGACTTGCACGGTCGAAGAGATCCAGGAAGCTTATCGAATACATGTTGGAAACCAACAAATAATTAAGTACGAGATTAATCCATAATCAAACATGTTAAACCGTTTGTACTACTATAATAACATGAGGTTAGACACCTTTGACCATATCGATCCAGGCCCATCCTTGTGAAGGCACATTACCACTTGTCACCATTGATGTTGCAACTTCTTTGGAGAAATTCATGCTAAATTTCTTAACAAGATCACTACATTACTTATTATTATGAGAGATAAAGAAAGAGTTTACCAAAATAATCACAACTAAAGCATACAAGGCTAATTTCCAGTACAACAATACATGGAATCTCAAATCTTGTAAGCACAATTTGAGAATATGAAAATTTCTTAAAATATCAAAATTTGAATTGCTTTTGTGATTGTAATAGTTCTATAAAAGATTGATATGAAATTTTTATTTATAGAGTTTTGGAAAGTTTGATTCAAAATAGATATTGATACATTTAATCAATTATTTCAATATGTTAGTTGAATTTGAAAAACAGTTAACACTTTTTGTTTTACTAATTATGGATGTGTTAATTAATTATTTTCACTTTACAATTAATGCAAATTAAAACGTTTAATCGATTATGAAATAGTGTAATCAATTAATTTTAACATGGTTTTCCAACTCTCTCGTCTAATCGATTATCAAAGAGATAATCGATTATCCTATTCTAAATTTCACTAGGAACTAATTAATCAATTGTAATAAAACTTAATCAATTAATAAAGCTAAAACCTTTTGAAAATATTTGTTTTTCACTTTTAAAAACTCATTTTATTTTTAATTCGTTTTAGTATGGTTGGTTGCCAATTATAATCTTATGAATACTACCTGTGAAAGACTCAACAACAAACAAAAGTAAAAACTATCTAAATATATATAAACATCTAGAACATCTTTATCTTTAAAGAATGTCATCAAAACATTTTCACTATGAATCACTTTTCAATTCCAACATCTTAAAAAACTCTCATTTAAAAAAATATCTAAAACTTCCATAAGCAATTAAGAAGAGTAGTGAATTATGAAAACTATAGTTGTACTTTTTTTTAAAGAGATTTGAAAACCATTTTTGTTAAATACTAAAATAATTATAAATAAATATAATCAATTATTATGTTATTAATGTGATTTATAAAACATTTAGAACCAATTTAACAAATTATTATTAAATATGATTAATTATTTAAAAGAAATCAAATTGTTTAAGATAAATTATTATTATTATTATGTTTAATTAAATACAAAAATTAATTTTCAATACAAATTTACTGAAAATTATTTTAAAAATTAATTAATATTTACATTTAATCACTATAAAATAGTTGAAAGTACCCTCATCATCCTCTACGTCATCAAATGTAATCATGAATATGTCATCATTAAGTGCCATAGTCATCTCTTTCTTCTTGAATATCTAATATCTAATATGCAATATTGATTTATTTGCATTAATTATCTAGATAAAGATAATAAAATACAAACCTTATCCCATTACATATTTATATCATTATATAAATGAAATTATAAAGAATTATACTTTCAAAATTTAAAACAATTTGAAACAAATTTTAAATATAAGAAAATATGTTTCACCAAGACATAGTTTAAACGACACTTTTTTTTTCAAACAATTTTTATTCAAAGAAGTGCTCAACAATATATCACTTCTGCTATGAAACTTATTGGACAAGAAAGTGGTTTCTCAAGTCTGCAAGTTTAACAGTCAAATATGCTAAAAGTAAGAGGATATAACATGCATTAAGAAATATATTTTTTTATGTTAAATAACGAAAAATGAAATTTATAATATAAAAAATAATTCACAATCTTCATCCAATTATGTAAATCACGTGAAAAAACTTAAAATTCCTTTTAGTTTAAAAAAATTGAAGTGAATTCTATTTTTATCTCCAAGCTTAAATTTTAAAAAAAATATATTAAATTTACTATTCAGGGAATTAAAGTGTAAACAAATATTTGTTCCTTAAATTAAGTTTTTAGAAATTAAAATTATTTTTTAAAAGATTAAATTGTTTTCTTTTTAATTTGGAAGAATAAAAAAAATTAAATACTAAAACGTTATAAAAATCTGATCCAGAATTAAAAGATAAATGAAATTAGATAATTCAAAGAAAGGCTGCGTCCTTAAAAGCTTTTCCATGTATCTTAGTTTTTCAGTTATAACTAGTATGAATTTTTTATTATTACAATCATTGTCAAATAATTAATATAATTGTATTAATAGTATTGCCCGGTCAAATATTTATTTTTTATTATTAAAATAGAATATGAAAAAGCACGTATTTCTTTTACTTAAATGTCCAAATAATAATAAATAAATTATAATTATAATTTTTAAAATAAAGTATCAAATAAATTAAATATATTTTAAGGTTCCTTCAATTGTGATGAGCATTGAATGTGTTGGTGTTGGAGTGTTTGGATCCTTTGCCAGTGAGTTTATATATTTTTGTTGTTGCAATTTTAGTTTTGGATTATGCAATCTTGTAAACCCTAAAAAAAACAATCGATTTCTTCCTGCACCCTAACAAATGTCTTCTTGCACCCCATCATTTTCAAAGAAGATTGCTCTATTCAAAATATTTCCAGAATATATTTTTCAAAATACATTTTATTAATTCCAGATTTACCAATCCAGAAATAAAAAGAAAATGTATGGAACTTCTTTGCTTACGGAACTTCTATTCCAAAAGACACTTTTTGCTTATGGAACCCCTGTTCCAGAATCACATAAAACTACAAAAGGATAATTTCAGTATTTTTTTCCAAAGAATGTAGGGGTGTAGGAAGAAAAATGTAAGGGTGCAGGAAGAAACTCCCCAATTAGTGAACCTACCAGCAGAATAGCTCTACAACCCAAAAAGAATAACAATAATGGGAAGCAATAATAAATTTTCTAGACCTCTAGAAAATAAAATGTCATGTTTAGTGAATTTAAATATAAATGAATTTAAATTTTCCTAGTACTGTCTAATGCTGTTATTTAAAAAAAAACTACTTATATTTAAACTTAAACACTATCTCCAATAAGGATAATTTATAAAATATATTTTATTTTATGAAATCAAGAAAAATAAATGAAATTAATTAACATTCTTTATCAGAATAAAATCTAATTTTAACCAGAGTTTTTTGAATCAGAGGTTTTTCAGCTATAACTGAAACCAAATATAAAAATCTAGATTGCATTACTTGGGACTCAAGAACATTTTGAGTTGAAAATCAGTCCTTCAAAATCCTCTATGATTCACTGTTATCCTATTGTGCATGTCTCATGCCATCAGTTTCCTTAACACTTACCAATGGATGAAGATGGATGAGCCAATAATTGGTGTAACCATCAAAGCCAACTCCACTAACATTTGTAGTGAAGAAAGAATTTCCCAGTTTCTGGAACCAACCACCCAAACAAGTAATAAGTCCCTTATCACTGACTTTCCTCAAATATATCATCATCTTCATGTAGCACTGGACTATTCTTCATGTGTGCAAGGCTTGCTTGGTTACTTCCATCAACCAATGAAGACCTAACTACCTGCAAATAAATCATTTCTTTTCTTCATCAATCCTATAATTGTGTGCAACATAGTAAAACAAAATTTGGAAACAGTTTCCTGAGATAGTTATTTTTTTAAAATATACCAAACATGAGAAACAAACATTCTCTACATTAAATTTCTGGAAAACTAATTTTTTTTTTACTGACTGTCCATTACAGTAATCTAGTTACTTATAACTAAAATCTAAGATTAGTGTAGTCTAAAACCAAGTATTAATAATATTGGAGATCCCACATCGATTATAAATTAGGACATTTCATAGTTTATAAGTGAGTGCAAACCTAATCTTATAAGTTGGTTTTATAAGGTTGAGTTAGACATAAATTTTACTTCTTAATATGATATCAAAGTCATTTAGAGTTTATCCCATGAGAAAGGCTACTCTTTGAGTTGCATCAAAGAGATGTTGAATGTCATTAGCAAAAATATAGGTGCTTAGAATTTCTAAGACATGTTCAACTGATTGCCATGGGAGATCATACTACTCGAGACGCACATAACCGACTTCACCAGAACAAAGCCGATGGTGGACACAGCAGCAGCAGGGCAGTGATTACCAGAGATAGTGGACAGAGGTGACCAGGGCTATTGATACCAACTTGAATAAATGAGATGGAGAAAGTACAGTGTATAAAACTTACACTGTTTTACCTTTTTATTGATGTGTGTGTGTGTGTATATATATATATATCTCAGTGGAAAGAGGCAAGGCACTTAATTGGAACCCTAAACTAAAGCTGGGTACATACAAAAGAAATAATAATAAAATAACATTACATTTCAACACATGCAACATACTAAATAATGGCGACATATAAAGAATGCACCAGGTTGCAAACTCCTATATGAAGACAAGGTGACAGCTAAATTGTTTGTTAACCTAATGGCAAGAGATCTAACTATAGTTATGCGTTCTTGTAGGGGAATTTGATCTCATGGAGAACTAAGATGCAAAATACAATTGCTTGATCCAGCAAAGAAGTTCAGTACTAAATTGAAATTAGCTTCTCCACAAGTTAAAATTAACTTATGCATAGACTCATTTGTACTCTCATAGCTTATTTGTTTTTTACTTGGGAAAAAACTAATTTTAGCTAAGAAGGAACTTATTTCTATTTTTTCTTCTTAATCTTCTAGAAGTCCTTTTGGAGAAGCTCCCAAACAGGTCCTACATGTTACAAGGCTTAAGCAACTTCTCCAGTAGTTACAATTTGGAGATATTTAGGGACTGACCTATCCATGACAACCAAGTTGCTCTTCATATTGCATCCAATCTAGTCTTCCGTAAGTGAACTATACACATAAGATAGATTGTCCTTTCGTGGGAGTAACTGCTCTCAAGAAAAAAAGCGACTAACTTTGCTAGCTCTAGTGACCAACTGATCAATATTTTCACAAAATCTTTCATGGGATCTTGCGTAGATTGTAACAAGCTTGGTGTATGACATATACACTTTAGCATGAGGAGGGTATTAAAGATACGGTTGTGTAAATAGGGAAATATTGTATAGTCTTAATTTTAAGGAGTATGTTTTATGTTTCTTTTGTTTCCTACTACTGTATCATTACTATTCCTTATAAATATAAAATCATGCATGTGCTCATAAGACAAATTCCTATAAATCTTTCTATATTCAAGATACAATATAGTTTTGTATATTCTAAAAGATCAATGATACTCACAACAAAATCCTTGCTTCTTGTTCAAACTCAAAAAAAGAGACATAAGTAGTCCAGCATGTATGCTTTATAGCTATTATGTAACCCAAAAACAAATTGTTGCTTGATCAAATGAAGCTCAACCCTGAAATCTACCATCAAAATGGTAACTGCTTTGACCATGACTAAATCAAACTCCAAACATACCATCAATGACTAAAGATCTTGGCTTTAACTAAGACCTTTGATGTGTCCAAACAACAATTGCCAATCCTAGTAGGCTTCACCACTTTGTGACCAGATGTATTTGGAGACATATAGATTACAAACAGCATAAAACTGGGTACCCAATTTATACCATAAATTTTCTGGGCAAGATCATATGATATTACATTCTCTACCGACAATAGACGAACTAGTATAAAAACATAATCAGGAAGCAAGTACACATGCAGTTTATAATTTTAAGATACAAAACAATATACAGCATAAGATCTAATTTTAAAGTTGATAATAGCATATAACAGGCTCAGATAATGCAACCTTTTCAATTTCTTCTAAAAGATACGTATTCTCCTTTAAGTACTGTATTGCTTTGTCCCTTCCCTGTCCCAACCTGTTTCAAGACACCAATTGGATGGTTAACAATAAGCCATGCAAACTTACATATAAAAACAACCCACCAACCATTTGGACAAAGAATGGGGAATACAAGATAAAGGGAGAGAAGAAGGCATTGAAGAAAAACCAACTTTTGTTTCACAACTGATTAGCTTGCTAATAAATTTTACATTATATATTATTGCATTGTTAAGTCCTTAATTTGGAGGACACACCCAGAGAACAGAGAGAACAATGAAAGAGATCATTAAATAAGTACAAAATAAGTACTAAGATTCAGAAAGTAGAGACAGTACCGATGGTCTCCATAGCTGTACCAAGATCCCTTCTTTAAGACAATATCCGTCATTTCTGCACAATCTAAAATGCATCCCTGCATTCAAAAGAAAGAGTTAAAATAATGATATAGACTAACAGGTCTAAAGCTTTTATGCTGCAAGACTCACCAGCTTACTGATTCCCTCTCCAAATATAATTTCAAATTCAGCTAGTTTGTAAGGCCTTGATACCTACACCAACTTTTGAGTTAGGGACCTCCAGAACATAGTTTAAAGTCAATGAAAATACAGCATAATATTTGCTCAAATATAAAAAATATATCTCCAAATATCTTGGTTTTATCTTTAGAGTAATTTAGACACCTTAGATGAACTCAGGATTGATTTCCATATTTTATTATATCTCCTAATTTGAAATTAGGGGTTAGTGCTTTGTATAATAGTGATATCTCTTAATGTTGTGTTGTATACCATACATATGCCATATTTAAAAACTTATAATAGGGCACACGAGAATAAATTATGGATACAAAGAACCAATCAAAATCCCTAATTTGTAGTAACCTATATTTCCATATTTGCATGTAATAGATGTCCTCATTCAAAAATATTTTAACAACACTCCCACCTTAAGCTGAAGCAAACATGTCATATGAACCAGGCTTGTTAAAACATAGACAGCACATGATCCTTTAAATGACTTTGTGAACATGTTGACCAGTTGGTAGCTAACAAAGTCAGTTGTAATTTCCCTTCACAAACCTTTCTTACAAATCTACAATCTATCTTTATGTGTTTAGTACATTCATTGAAGATCTGTTTTGACTCAATGTGGAGAGCAACTTGATTGTCACAAATAGGTTCAGTATCTTCAAAGTCTCCAAAGTAAAGTTGTTGAAGGAATTGCCAAAGCCATGTAATTTAGCATGAACTTGCTAACAATAGTATGAGAACCACCAAAACACTAGCGCTATTGTTTCAATTGCACACACTAGTAACTCATTTGCTAGCATTTCTTAGTCTTCTTCCCTTGGTCCTGGATTGTTGACTCTGGTGCATTTAACCACATTTCTGGTAATTGTTCATTTTCTCTTCCTTTTCTACATTTGATTATGCCAATAATTCCCAAACCTAGTCCAAGGAGATCAACTCTAACCACTCCTTTCCTTCCTTAACCATAGATTCTGTTCTAAATGTACCAAAGTGTTTTTTTAATATCCTTTTTATTCATCGCCTCAACCAATCCCATCACTGTTTAATTACCTTTACAAAAAACATTGCTACCATGCATGCCTAGAGTTTAGGACAGATGATTGTCATTGAACGAGTCTCATGGCCTCTTCTTTTTCTATACTCCATAAGCATACCTTGCACAGCCAAAGGCTCACCATCACGCTTACTACTGGGGATACTTTGTCTCCCTTATCTTCAAATATTGGTTCCACAGATGAGGTTTCTCAATAGGACCTCATGCATGGACATATTAGAGGTTGGTAGAACCCCTCCGTAATGGTCTTTAAAAGGTTGCTTGGTGAGACCTCGTGTTTAATTTTACTGAAGGTGTTGCTAGGAAGCACCTTTGTAAGTACTACTGTAACTAACCAGAAATTTGTATTGCTTATCGAGGAACCAGGTCCTAGCCACGTTCCAACCATGGGAATTGATTACGATGAGTATGATCCTTCAAAGGTGTTTGATTCCTAGAATTAGGAATGGCCAATTATTTTTTGATACTATCAAGGTTATTTTTCTTATTTTTTAGTTGTAGATAGTTTTAATTCATTACTTGTCAGGGACAATCAGTACTTTATCAACAAATTCCTTCGTTTCCTTTTTAATTCTCCTATGTCTTTGGATGTATGTTGTTACGGTGGAGCAAAGAAAAAAGAATTACTCATTTTCACAATAAATTAGCAAGGAGTTTTGTCTAAAACTGAAATTTTCCGTTAGTTTTTGTGATGTAGTGAAGATGGCTTGTTACATGAAGAATAAGTGGAAGGGCAGAGTCCAGTAAAGGAATTGGGACTGGGGAAGAGTCTGGCATGGCCTCACAGGCAGGAACAGCGGCATGTTCATGCTCCACAATGGATTATTGGTATCACTGGTATGTTTGAAGAGGAAATCCTCATGTAGAATTTCCTAGAAGACGCAAAAGAAGGACAAGAGGAACAAGAACAACCATTGAAACAGACTCAGGAGATAATGTAGCAGACTTAAAAGTGTCACACAGCTGAGGAATCATCGTGTTGAATCTCCTAGAAGACACAAAAGAAGAACAAGAGTAACAAGAACAACCATCAAAAGAGACTCAGGAGATAATAGCAGATTCAAAAGTGTCACACTGCTATCCAGTTTTTATACACAGTCACAATAAATCTAGAATAAATTACCACAAGAAACAGAGAGACTGATAAATGACAAGTAAGAATGAATCAAAATTGCTAACTTTGGAAAGTATAATAAATGTCAAGTTTCAAGGGATTATGTTATGCAGTACTACAAAAAATGAACAGAAATGTTTTAAACAGAAAACTTCAAAATTTACAAATATTGTCGCTTACCTTGCTCTTTTGTACTCTTAAACGAACTTTAAGGCCGATTTCTTCATCTCCTTTAGCCTAAAAGAAATTGAAACCAAAATGAAAATGCAACCAGTGATGCTTCATTCAAACAACTTTGACATCACAGTCAAAAAGATAATTTCAGTAAAACTGCTGATAGTTTGGAGTTGAGATGCCTCTGGGAAACAGGAAGGTTTAAGATGATATAAAAGATTATGCTATGATGGTGTTATTGAGCTTACAGACTTTATCTTCCCTGCAGGACGAACTTCTAGCCGAAGTGACGCAAAGAACTTCAATGCAATTCCACCACTGGTCACTTCTGGATTTCCATAATAGACACCAATCTACAGAAGTAAATTTTAAAAAAAAATCATATTAACAAGAACTAGAGGTTTAAAAAATCAAATATAGATATTGAACTCCATTGATTAAGCGGATGGAATTTACCGTAGTCATAATGAAATGTATGCAGTCATCCAAAAGGAAAGTTAGACTAATCAAGCACAAGTACCTTATATCTTATTTGATTCAAAAATATAAGAGTGCAACCAGCTTTAGATGCATTCCCAGACATCTTACGCAAAGCTTGGCTCATAAGACGAGCTTGTAATCCAATTTGTTGCATTCCAATCTCCCCCTGTGCATTTAAACGAAAAATCTAGTTAAAAAAATGTACTCCTTAAATTATAACCAGGAGTACCTAAAATCAAAAAGTAATTGTTTACTTCAATTTCAGCTCGTGGAGTGAGAGCTGAGACAGAATCCACACAAATGAGATCTATGGCTCCAGATCTACACATTCGGTCTGCAACTATAATATGGAAAGTTCAATCAATTCATAGACACCAAACAGCACCCTGCTATTGCAATATGGACAGTGCAAAGATTATCTTTTCCATTTGAACACAATCACATTAAAGGCAAATATATTACTCTCAAGAGCCATCTCGCCATGATCAGGTTGGCATACAATTAAATTTTCTACATCCACTCCTAATGCTTTAGAATATGCAGGATCAAAAGCATGCTCTGCATCAACAAGCATTGCATTGCCTCCTAACTTCTGCACATCATAAAAAAATAGCATATTGATCCAGAATTCTTTTTTATATTAGGTGATTCTTCATGATCAATAACTAATGATTTAAAAAAACTCCAGACAGATAAGTTACCTGCACTTCTGCAATAGCATGAAGAGCTAGGGTGGTTTTCCCACTACTTTCTGGTCCAAATATCTGGAAAAGATATAGCAGATAATATCAGCTTGACCCATGACATAACAAATGAGTTAATAATGTGTGTGAATGGGGATTTTAAGAAGGTAATATATTTTTATAGAGAATTTGAAATATTTTATGATAAAATGTGTTGTTTAATAAGGAATTTGAAAAGAAATTGAAATTCGAAAATTTTATGAGTAATTTGAATTTCAAATTTCAGCAAAAGTAAGAATTCAGAACTTTTCATACGTTCAAATTTATGTCTCTTCTATTTGTACTCTCTCCTTGGCTCAGCCTTAGTCAAGGCGCCATCAACTCAGTTAAAACCAAGACATTATCGGTTGGTCCAAGATCAAGGTGTCGTTAACTCAAAATCAGTTTGTTTATCAATGTTGGCAAAGATTTCTTTTAAGCTAAAGTCAACCGAAGTTATTTTTCATCTGACCTCGTTTAGGTTATTTTATTGTCAATGTAGGCCAGTGATATTTCCCAATCAATGTTGGTTAGGGTTTCTTTGGTCAACATCAATAGTATTTTTCCACTGATAGCAAACACAATTTTTCAGGGTCTCGGGCCAAAACCATACATGCAAGTTTCCCTGCCTGTGACTTGGCAAGGGAGAAAGGGGCATCACACTTTCGTGTTAGCATTGTCCAAGTGAAGTGAATACATTAAATATGCACAATCATTATAGAAAGGACCACTATGTCGTATTAGTAGTATCAAATTAGGACCACTATGTCATTATAGAAAGGACCACTATGTTGTAAGAAAACTGTTTCTATGAACAAAATGCATAGAGGGAAATTAATTTGTCCGATAAAATATTAAAAGCAAAAGGGAAAGTACTAGCATATGGTGCTTAAAAGTTCCAAGTGAAGAATCAAACTTAGTCTCTTAGAAAAAGATATAAAAGCTCAATACAAGCTATATCTATTAGCTTCCCTGAAAGTTACTTCTTTTTATTAATTTGTTTTTTAAAAATCAGCTGCTTATTTCCTAAAGTGTTTTAATAAATAAGTGTTTGGCCCAACTTTTACTTGTAAGAAGTTAAGCTAAAATTAAGTTGGGTCAAACATACCCTATGTCTCCGTATTGAATCTAAAGTAGATTTCATTCATCTACCATAATCTGTCAGCAACTGGAATTCACCTGTAATTTTTGGTATAGACATTAGACACAAAGGACAGAAGACACATGCAGAAGGGGATACCTGATGGTAAGTCAAATGACAAGCATAATGAGTACTAGAGTTATGAGAAGACCTAATACCTTTATTTAATGAATTAAGTAGTTCTACTTCAGGAGCCAGAGATGGAATGTTTGATGGCGTGGAAGATGAGTCTGAAGGTGGAGTTTGGATGGGTTGGATAAGGCCTCCTTTGAGAAATGAGCAAGGGAGGAGGGGACAAGTGTGAGAGCAATCTGATTGAAAGAATGATTAAGTGGTATTATATCATCGAGAAGGTCATCGTGAACTCAAGAATATAGAAGAGGGTCTAAAGTACCACCAGGAAAGTACCACCAGGAAAGAGATCAGGAAAGTACCACCAGTAGCCTGTCAAGGAAAGGGATAGACATTTAAGGGATTTGGCAGCCAACTCATCTTTTCCTAAAGTATGGTCATGAACAAAGCATGCACATCCAAAGATGTGGAAAGGGAGAGAATAAATATCTTGTTTAGGGAAAAATATAGATTTAAGCTCCTAATTTTGGAGGACTGAGGAAGGCATGCGATTAGGAGTCACAAATTGGATGTTTTGCATGAACTTTGAGTTAGATTACAATCAATAGAACCAAGATAATTAATTAAACCATTTATGATCTGTTAAAAATGTGCACATAATTCTCGGGAAAAAATAATATAATCCAGATTGAAAACTCAGCAGCCCTGAATAAAATCCTCAAATAACACAAATTTGTTAAAGAAACCCTACAAGCACTAAAACATTTAATACATACCCAAATTTAAATGGAATCCTAACCCTGACAATAAATATATATCTCATTCTTCCCAATCCATAAATGTAAATAGGTTATATGACCACAAAAAGAAATGAACAAGATGTATAGAGGCAATACCTCTACAATTCTTCCTTTAGGAAGACCACCACCTAAAGCACAGTCCAAGGTCAAACAACCACTGGGGAAAGTTTCACTGCAGACATTCAAGATGAAATACAAAATCTGTCATGCCATTTGATTCACAGAAAATAGTCACAGGGTATATAAACTGATGTTTCTCTACAATTTAGGTGAGACAGAGAACATATATATGGAGAAAATGCATACACCAAAGCTCCACCAGCACTGCCCAGTCTTGTAACACTTCCCTTTCCAAAGGAGCTGTTTATATCATTCATTGCTGCTTCCAGTGCTTTTTGCTAGAATGGGAATTTATTGTCAGATTGAATACACTTAAAATTAGAAACATATCTCATCAACAATTTATAACTAAGGAGAAACCCTAGTAGAAGAATAAACTACTAATTTTATGACTGACTGACAATATATTTTCATCAGAAACCTAAAATCAATTTAGGCTTAAATATGTTTTAGTCCCAGCAATACGATTAGTAAGTTTTGATTTTAGTTCCCTAAAAAAACTGTTTCTTTGTTTTCCATCCTATAAAATTTGAAAGCACTGAGTTATAAAATGTGAGTTTCAATTTAGTCCCAATAAAATATTTTTCACTGATTTTCATCCCTAAAAAATTCCAAATCACCATTTTTAATGCCTACTATTCATTTTAAGATAGATAAATATAATCTATTTTATGAATCTTAAGAGTTTCTTTTACGTGTTGCATGCTAACATTACATCAGAATACTGGTAATGTGTCACTTGGAATAGTCACTTAACCTTTTGTTCAACACATAACCAGTTCATTAGTGTCATTATACTAGGGATCAAAAGTAATAATTTCCAATTTTAAAAACAAAGACTTTTTTTACAGGGACCAAAAACAAAACTCACTTATTTCACAGGGACTAAAACCATATTTAAGTCATCAATTTATAACAAATATGGAACCATATATCCTAAAATTGACATGCTAAATGAATCTAATGGACCAGTAAAGGAAACATTATACTTCCATGAGTATTGAGATCAGGGAAAGTGCATAAAAGATGATATGGTGAAATTTTCTATATCCTTATGTCTATCCAAAAGGTGTATTGAATATACGATGATGTCAAACATTTCTAGAAACAATAAAATATCATACAACATCGTACCCAGATAGAATAACTCTTCATTCTTTTAGAGTACCATATCTCTTCTATTAAACAACAATTCTAGATAAGCAGAAATTCATTCAATTCCTTCTAGCACTATCCATAAGCCCCACTAACAGAGCATGATGAGATGGCATTGATTAATGACTATAGGTTGCCTACCAACAGTTGACATGGCTATAATGTAGCTTAGGTGGGTAAGGACATAAAATTGATTTTGTTAGGAGGTTGTGGATATTTTGATTAGTTCTCTTCTTAACTTTTATTTCTTATGCCTAACCATAGACACAACCAACTAGACCAGCCACCACTGCTATCATTACCAACTTCCCAGTTCCCATGTCATCTACAGAAAAGGAAGGCAGAGAGGAGGCCAAGAAGGAACGAATGGATGTGAAGCAGGGTACATGACTAAATGAGGAAATAGAAGGAGGATGGTGTAAAATTGAGCCCCATGGTGAAGACTAACTAAGACCATGGTATCTGTGGCTGATTTAAGAACCATATTAAGAAAATGATAAAATTGCAATGCACATTTCACAAGTCAATATTTTCTATGCAAGGATATGAGAATTTCCACATGCATACTCCTCTTCGCTTCTGTTCACAGGAAAACGAACACATGAACAACAGCATACAAATTCATTTTACATTGCTCACTTTGAATTTGGTATCCTTACGGTTTAAAGAGAGGATGAAGAAGAGATTTAGATTTCGTGTAAAATGAACTTTTAACCCCAAGTGATTACTATCAAGTATAAGTAGCTAACTAATCTGTAAAACCTAACTGAGTACAAACAAGTATATAAGCTCTATAAAGTTAACTTAGAGTTAGGTAGGAGGTTAGAAGACACAGCTGCACTACTATAGTAGCCGTTATACCTATACTATTGCTGTACAAAAATAGAAAAGAAAACTATATTTTTGCAGACTAACTATACTCTAATATAGCTCAATATAGAATGTCACAAAATGCAAACAAAACTTCGTTTCAACATTTTTTAGTGATTGTCGTCCCCTATCCCACCTACATGGCTAGAGATTTTCAGAACTATACATACAAAGAAAACAACAAGCCCACCAAATTCAAGTAAGCCCTTAGGCAATGTCTTATGAAATGTCCTTCAAAACCTAGATTTTTGTTAGTCCAATTTCTCTATCTCAAGTTAAAGCAACACAGCCACAGCATAACATCAAACACATATATCCAATTATCACTGAACCAAGCACTTAGTAATGCAACTCAAAATAGTACAATAAACAAACAAATAAAAATCTCTTCCAGGGTATGTTTAAACAGACAATAAAAACCACAAAAAAAGGCCTGAAAAGGTGATATTTTTTCCAAAAGTGAAAGTACCAACAAGAGCACAAACGCAACCACCCACTTCAAAAGGAAAGTGAAGCCTTCGTGAATGAAATATAACCAGGGCCCAGAAAGCAAAAGGGTTCATAACCAATAACAACAGCAGCAAAATGGGGCATACCCTATCAATGAAGCGAGGGTCGAAGTCACCGGAGAGAGCACCATTGGGTCGGCCTTCAAGTTCGCATTGAATATTTGCATGCTTGAAAGCGGTGACAGCACGAAACCTTAGGGGAAGAGGGAACAACAGAGAAGAAAAGAGTGGTGCCTTGAGAATAACACTATGGGGTTTCAGAGGGAACATCAAATCCATTATTGCTGGATCAAAAATGAAGATACAAAAAAACGTGTTTTTTTGTTGTAACAGAGATAACAGAGAAAACAAAAACCTGCTCAGACAAAAATCTATATCTTCGGTCTCGTTAGTTGTTCAGTATAAACATATAAACAGGTAATAGAACGCAAATCATGAAAATCAAATAATTATCTAAGTGCACTTATTAATATTTATAATATAATATTAC
>Ga0123341_1001123_pt1 | contig 19244 bp, 13 predicted proteins | sample Turbeapinknodule_FD_89959 | JGI IMG/M metagenome (GOLD analysis project Ga0123341, IMG submission 89959) | Root nodule microbial communities of legume samples collected from Mexico - Turtle bean Mexico pink nodule | ecosystem: Host-associated > Plants > Roots > Nodule | place: Mexico: Nepantla...
AAATTTTTGTTATTAATTTATATAATTTATAATTAAATCATATATAGATTTTTATTACTGTATTTTATATTTTAAAAATTATATCTATTTTTTTATTCGTATCGTAAGTGTTAGTATCTATAATATATATAGAATAATAATAATAATAATGGATAATGACTACGACGTGGGAAGTTCTTACATGTCACGCATGTTCTCTTATTTTTTTGCTTCCATTCATCTCAACCCTACACGTGTCTAATAATACTTTGCTCAATAATACTTTGCTCAATTAAACATTTACTTTGTTTTTGTCTGTAGGAAAATAACAGTAATTTTGTCGTGATTACGCCAGCTGGCGTGGTGTGAGTTGGCGAATGATGAAGAACTGGGGAAGCAGTGAATAGCTGAAGAAGAAGAAGAAGAATCGCAGAAGAAGAAGAAGAAGAAGACGAATCGCAAAAGAAGAAGAAGAAGAAGAAGAAGAAGAATCTCAGAAGAAGCAGAAGAAGAAGTGAATCGCAGTGGAGTGAGTGGTTGGTTGGTGAAGGTGAGATGACCATCACCATGCAATCGACGCCGGGGAGCTCTGGATATTTGGATTTGTATCCAGAGCGGAAGATGTCCTTCTTCAAAAATCCATACATTCTCGGCCTCGCTGCAGTTGCCGGCATCGGTGGTCTTCTCTTCGGCTACGACACTGGTTTCTTCACCTTCCTCTCCTCTCCACACCATTTTTTCCCCCATTTCTTCTTCCTTTTCATCTCCTCTCCTCTCTTTTTCTTCCAGGTGTCATTTCAGGAGCACTTTTGTACATTAAAGATGATTTTGAGCAAGTTAGAAACAGTTATTTTCTCCAGGTATCTTCTCTTCTCAACTTCAACTTCAACTTCAATTTCAACCACCAATTCAACTCTTTGCTTATTCTTTTGTGTTGGATCATCTCATCTCAGGAAACAATTGTGAGCATGGCAATTGCTGGAGCAATTTTTGGAGCAGCAGTGGGTGGATGGATTAATGATGCTTATGGACGAAAGAAGGCCACGCTCTTTGCTGATGTGATTTTTGCCTTAGGAGCAATTCTCATGGGTGCTGCCCCTGACCCTTACGTTCTCATAATGGGACGTCTTCTGGTTGGTTTGGGTGTTGGCATAGCTTCAGTCACTGCTCCTGTATATATTGCAGAGGCATCACCATCCGAAATAAGGGGATCGTTAGTAAGCACCAATGTGCTCATGATAACTGGTGGACAATTTCTTTCCTATCTTGTAAACCTTGCATTTACTGGGGTCAGTATTCTTTTCTCTGTTGTTGCCAATATATAAGTGTTCTGAAAATGTCCTTCAATCTATCCACACACTTGCTTTTGGGTATTAGTTCACTGACCAGCTTATTGCATTAAGAGCAGGTTCCTGGGACATGGCGATGGATGCTTGGTGTTTCAGGTGTGCCAGCTGTTGTTCAGTTTGTTCTCATGCTCTTCCTTCCTGAATCCCCAAGATGGCTATTTATTAAGGTAAACAGTTCCCTCATTCATTGCGCTTGTCTAGAATTATGATGCCTAAAGATGTTACCTTACCTTCAAAAGCTACTAGTTTATGATGCCAGCATACAATTCTATCTTCATGTACAGAATAGAAAAAATGAAGCCGTTGATGTGCTTTCTAAGATCTATGATGTTGCTCGGTTAGAAGACGAAGTCGATTTCCTAACTGCTCAGTCAGAGCAAGAGCGCCAAAGAAGGAGCAATATCAAATTCTGGGATGTTTTTAAATCAAAAGAAATCAGACTAGCATTCTTTGTTGGTGCCGGACTTCTGGTAAATAAATGTTTACAAAGAGACTGTCCATGCAAAACTTCCTAAAGGACACAAATGCTCTTTTCTGTCATTACATTAGCTAGAACAATTCTGCTTTGCTAAACATATTTACAAATAGTTGCAGAATTGGAGTGTCTTGCTCAAAACTTTGAAGTTATATGAGATTGCATATGCAACGATCCTTGTGAAACTTAAGTTAGCATCAAAGTACTTTATGGTCTGCTTCATATAATTGAAAATTTAGTACTGAATTTGAAATGTTTAGCACTAAGGTTCAGAATCATAATGTTTGAGGCATTTAAAGAGTTGAATTTGTATTGATGATGAAACTACTTTCATTTCATGGTTAGGATAATAATATACTCATTGATCTTTATCTTTCTGACTCTTTTCACTACTTTCTGTAATTTAACTTTAGAAAATAAACATAATTAAATTAAGTTTCAGTTTAATTTATTTTTTTTCATTTCAGCTTTGAATTAGGTTTTCACACTGCTGCTTGTTTTTTTGTTTTTAATTATTGTGTGGTCCTGATTTGGCTTTATTTTCTGGTTTTATGATTGATAGAAGAAAACCACCATCTTCCCTTGTACTATGTTTTTTAGTGTCGGCTAAGTGCATTTTGGAATTAGGTTGTGTGTTTGAAATTTTGAGTATAAAATTACATCAGTTTATATATGTGTAAAGTGTGGTCTTATAGCATCCAATGGTTATGCAGGCTTTTCAGCAGTTCACAGGTATAAACACAGTCATGTATTACAGCCCTACAATTGTCCAAATGGCTGGGTTCCAGGCCAATCAACTGGCTCTTCTCCTATCCCTGATAGTTGCTGGCATGAACGCTGCTGGAACCGTTCTTGGCATTTACCTTATCGACCATGCAGGGCGAAAAAAATTAGCTCTTTCTAGCCTGGCAGGAGTGGCTGTATCATTGGTGGTCTTGGCCTTTGCATTTTATAAGCAATCAACATCTTCAAATGAGTTTTATGGATGGCTTGCAGTTGTAGGCTTAGCAATGTATATTGGCTTTTTCTCGCCAGGAATGGGGCCTGTGCCATGGACTCTGAGTTCAGAGATATATCCAGAAGAATATCGAGGCATCTGTGGGGGAATGTCTGCTACTGTGTGTTGGGTTTCAAATTTGATTGTCTCAGAAACATTTCTTACAATTTCGGAGGGTATAGGGATTGGGTCTACCTTCCTGATTATAGGTGGTATAACTGTGGTTGCTTTTATATTTGTGGCCGTGTATGTTCCCGAGACCAAAGGTTTGACATTTGATGAAGTGGAAGTAATATGGAGGGAGAGAGCTTGGGGAAAGAACCCCAACACACACAACCTTCTTGAGCAGGGAAGTCAGTCCTAAGGTGTGCGTGTGAGAGAGCTTCTTGGCCTAAACACACGATGTATCGTGAAGCATTTTTAGTACAGTTCACATAAACATATTCTGGCTTTTTATATTGTGTTATATTATTAATGTGTATTCATGTGTCTAATCTTCACTTGCCTTGCCTGAACGGAATATCATGTCATCATTTTCTAGAGTTTCACTTTTATTCGATAACTGTGAGTTAGTTTCATGAATCTTATACTCGAAACCTTAAATCCTAAATTCCTAACTATTGAACAATTTCTCTGGTATAGCATTTTAGAGCTATAAGAACTCTTACCTTCCAAATTATGGTGATTTATTTCCACCAGCACAATGGTAGCTAACATGAATGAATGGATAATGTACTTGAAGTTGTAACTTTAGCCAGTACAGATATTTGTCATCCTAATTAATACAGTTAATGTGCCACAATACCTCTGGTACTGACCCTTTACATTGGGGGTGATGATGTGTTAACACAACCACATTAGAAAACATACACTTCACAAATAAAAAAAATATTATTTTAATCATATTTAATTTATTTTTTAATTTTAAATATTATAATATTATTATAATATAGTGTCAAGGATATGATTTTACTTGGTGTCAAAAAAATCTTTTCCTTTACATTGTTTGTGTGATCAGAATTCCTGACATAAAAGTGGATTTTCCAAGGATAAACCTATGCAATAATTATTTCTGCAATTTACATGAAAATTGAGTAGAATCATAGACATACATACCGAGACCGTAGAATTATTGATTGTGACAGACTTTAGAATTATGCAACAGGTGGAAGGGAAGGTGACAACCATGGACAAAAGCTTCCTTAAATGTAGAATGTAAAGATTACAGTAATCTTCACTACCACCCTTGGAGATAAACTTCATTCTCAACACAAAAATAACTTCAATTCCGAACACTTTTCAAAATTATGCTTAGAATGCAACAAATTTAATTTTCCTTTCTACTTATAAATTAGAAAAATCATTCTCAACTCAACTATAACAGTTACAAGACCGGATCTTAAGTGAAAACTGTTATCACTGTTGTTATTGAGTCGTTACTTATTGAAGCAAGACATTGTCTTATTATCCAACATTTGGTGTTTATTCCCTTCAATTTTTTTATGATACCATAATATAAATTATTTAATAACATGTATCTAAAATATAATTCACTTGTTGAAAAATGTTTATTTATTATGAATTTTTATTTTATACACTAAAAAGAGTTCATTTGTTATAAATTTTAGCTAGGCAAATAAACATTTAGTGTAGATATTAGACAATATGTGAAAGTAATGTGGGTTTAAAGGAAGGAGTTGATAGTTAATAAATGAATGAGTGTTACATACTATAAATAAGAAATGGAGAAAAAGTCCATGAAAAGAATCTTAACAGAAAGTGTATAAAAATAAGGCAGTTTAGGAGGAGACCACTTCTAGAGAAAAGTTTCATCCACATAAATATAAAATTTGTAGTAATTCAGTTGCAACAACAGATCCACCATATCTTCATTACACTCTATAGCATCATCATCACCACACATGCTGCTTAATTAAGATCCTACTCCATCGTTAACTATACAATTTAAATTCAGCATTACACAGAACTGGCTGTAGTGCAGTGTTAACTCATCTCTTGGTCACTAGAGTTGCAGTGTTGATAAACACGGTTAAGAGTGTAAAAATTGTATGTATGAGTGTTTATATTGAGAGAAGGAAGTGCTGACATCCTTGATTGTGAACCATAAATGACAAAGAGTTTGAACCTGACAGACTCTCCGGAAACATTTTTCTCTGTAATTGCTACTTATTGCTCTTCCTCTTCACCAGAATTTAACACTATTCCTGAACAGTTCATTCTTTCTGTCACCAAGTTCCGCAAAAGGTTACACTTTCTACTTATTTATCACTATTCATCACAGCACAAGACAACTTTGTTATTGGTAGTATTTCTAGCACTCAATTTTTTTACCTCTCAGTGAAGTTTTTTCGTGTGTTTCGGATTGTTTGATGTATAAGGCAGCCAACAACACTAACACTTGTTTGTTTCCATATGCAGTGCAGATATTTGTATTAAATGTATTTTTATCACATGAAAAGAATAGAAATTCATTTATGCATTTTGCTTGAAAAGTTTGGATCCAAATGATTTCATTCAACATACATGAATTCATGCATGTTTGTAAAATTGTAACTGAAATTATCATCCATGATATGTTCTTCTTTTATTATTATATTGTTGTGTTGATAAGTATTATTGTGATCGATCAGCTCAGTATGTTGAGTGTGAACTTGCAGGATCCATGCAATTCAGCTTATTTAGTCGTAGTGTTATTTTCCTTCTTTGTGACTGCAAAGAAGAGTAGCATATATAGCAGCTGTTTTGTTATGCTTACGCATAATTGAAGAGAAATATGAACACTCTTGATCCTTAATAATTTACGTGGTTTCTTATTCAGATATGATTCTGTATCTACAAATAAGAAGATTAACTAATAAATCTTATTAAAAACGTGGTTCATTTAGGATTCTAAAAACAGCAACTCCAAGGATAGTGGATATTCATACTTGAAAATGTGTCCATATCAATAATGCTCACTTGTTTTAAACAGAGTTTTTAATGATGGAACCGGGAATCCCCAATTCACAAGCTGCCAACCCCAGCAATTTTGACGCAATCCAGGTTAGTTATTCTTAGTCGATCAGTACTAAAAATGGACTTTAAATCTAACTCAACCTCATAAAACTGGCTGATAAAATGAGGTTTGCACCAACTTAAATACTATGAAATGTTCTAATCTCTAGTCGGGTCAACAACAATCGGGTTTAGTTTTTGTTTCATAAAAAAGAAAGGAAGGGGTTCTCTGCATAAATATTTCATGTCACAACTGAAATTGTGAAAGAATACATATACCAATGATAACATAGATAGATAGGTAGATTTCTTTTGTTGAATGGCAAAAGGGTTATAAGCTAAATTTGTTATTTATAATGGTTTTCTTTCGTTCTAAAAAAACAGGTGAGAAGAGGCCACAGAGGGCGGTCTCCCACAGATGATAAGGGTGTAGGAGGGTGGAAAATTGCAATTCTCTTGCTAGGTACTGAAAAATGATGAGTTAATTCGTAATCCACTTTCTACTTTGAGAAAAATCAGAAATGAATGGCAACACATAAGTAAGTTGAATACAACATGTTTAAGTTTAACATTGTACTGAATGCAGCGAATCAAGCATTGGCCACACTAGCTTTCTTTGGAGTTGGAGTGAACTTGGTTTTGTTTCTGACTCGAGTCCTTCGCCAAGACAGTGCTGAGGCTGCCAACAATGTGAGCAAGTGGACCGGAACCGTTTACATATTCTCCTTATTTGGAGCCTTTCTCAGTGATTCTTACTGGGGCCGATACTTGACCTGCTCAATCTTTCAGCTCATTTTTATTGTGGTACTGCATTGTTTTGAATTCATCTTACTATAACACTTGTTTTGCCATTACCAACAAATGAGTAATACTATAAAACTCTAAATATGCATGTTGAACATGAACATGAACAGGGCTTGGGGCTGTTGTCTCTGACTTCTTGGAAATTTTTGATCAACCCATCTGGTTGTGGCAATGAAGAAACAAAATGCAGGGAACCAACATCTGTGGGTGTTGGTGTATTCTACTTGTCCATATATCTAGTGGCATTTGGATATGGAGGGCACCAACCCACCTTAGCAACCTTTGGTGCAGATCAATTTGATGAGAAGAGCGAAAATCATAAGAGCAACAGAGAAGCTTTCTTCTCTTATTTCTACTTTGCCCTCAACGTTGGATCTTTGTTCTCCAATACTGTATTAGTATACTATGAGGATACAGGGATGTGGACATTAGGTTTCTTGGTATCCATGGCCTCGGCTATTATTGCTCTAGCTTCATACTTGGCAGGATATAAAAAATATAGATATGTAAAGGCATACGGGAATCCGGTAATAAGGATAAGTCAGGTTTTTGTGGCTGCTTTTAGAAAGAGTAAGGTTCAATTAAGCTCAGAAGACCAACTTTATGAGGTTGAAGGTTCAGAATCTGCCATCAAAGGCAGTAGAAAGATTATGCACAGCAATGATTTTAGGTAAGAGTAAAACAACTAACTATTTTGATTGTATTTGTATTCTTACAGTACTTGGTTGTGTGGAATTGAAACTTGTAAAAACGACCAAATGCCAAAATTAACACACACACACTCTCTTTTCCTCTTAAAGAAACAGTCTTCTTCTTTTTCTCTATTGTATTTCTTTTCTGTGGTGCATCTTCCAACTGATAGAACATTTTATTTATAGACATTAGAAAGCTCTTCTAAAACAGAAAATAATATTAGAAAGCTCTTCTAAAACAGAAAATAATAAAATCTCCTTGAGGCCTTAAAACCCCTCTAACAAATAATAAAACCCCACTCACAACTTTTGGCCTTTCATCTATCAAAACTCTCATTCTTTTATTTTCCATTAACTTCTAAATTTAAAACCCATAAATTAGCATTTATAGTTTATACAACAAAACTTACATCCTTAGCTCATGTTGGTTGATGTTGTGCAGATTCATGGACAAAGCAGCAACCATAACAGAGAAAGATGGAGATGATCTCAAGAAAAATAACTGGCGGCTTTGTACCGTAACTCAAGTTGAAGAAGCCAAGTGTGTAATGAGAATGTTACCAGTTTGGCTATGCACTATAATTTATTCGGTAGTGTTTACACAAATGGCTTCTCTTTTTGTGGAGCAAGGGGATGTGATGGACAACAGGATTGGAAATTTTCACTTCCCAGCAGCCAGCATGTCAGTGTTTGATATCCTCAGTGTGTTTTTAAGCACTATAAGTTATATCCATGTCGTTGTTCCTCTGACAAAATATTTGACCGGCAATCCTAGGGGACTAACTGAACTTCAAAGAATGGGAGTTGGCCTAATTATTGGAATCCTATCTATGATTGCAGCTGGTGTCACAGAGATGGAAAGGCTCAAGCACATTGTACCTGGGGAAAAGGCTAGTTCTTTGACTATATTTTGGCAAGTTCCGCAGTATGTTCTAGTTGGTGCTTCAGAAATTTTTGTGTATGTGGGTCAGTTGGATTTTTTTAATGGGCAAGCCCCAGATGGCATAAAAAGCTTTGGGAGTTCACTTTGCATGGCATCAATTTCCCTTGGAAACTATGTGAGTAGCATACTGGTGTACATAGTCATGGCAATCACTGAGAGAGGTGATAATCCAGGGTGGATTCCCAACAACTTGAATTTGGGGCACTTGGATAGGTTTTACTTTCTCATTGCAATACTAACTGCTGTGGACTTTGTGTTCTACTATTTCTGTGCTCGCTGGTACAAGTATATCAACATTGAAGAAGGTGACAAGAAAAACCAAGACAGGGAAGTTGTTAATAGGGTTTGATGATTCAGTTGTTTTTCATTTTCATTGTTTTGCTAGGCATTTGTTTATCTAGGTAACTAGGTAATTTTAATAAGGCTTTTCAAGTATGATTCCTAGAGTGACACAAAGCATGACCATCTCAATTTGGGAGAGAATTGACAAAATGTAGGTGGGATGATTGCTTTCTTGATAATCATTACAGCTTTGGTTTAGACAGTTGGAATTTGGCATTTTGTTTAGACAGTTGGAATTTGGCATTTTGTTTAGACAGTTGAAATTTGGCATTTGGTTTAGACAGTTGAAATTTGGCATTTGGATTTGAGCTATTCTATGAACCACTGAAAGTGTTCTGTAGAATATAAATCAATATAGTTAGCATTCTTTGTTTCTATGTAATGGTCCTGAACTTTGAAGCCAATCCACATGTGGGAGAGGATCAAACTATAAATTCAAAAGTCATTTTTCAATTCCTCTTTTTTTTATCAGCAATAAAATTATATACATACCACTTCAAGGGTGATCTAACCCTTATAGATAACAGCAGACTCAAACACTCTAAAAAAGGCCACTGAAAAGAGACTAACAATAACAATGCATCATTCTGAACTATTCTTTATGGTGAAGCATGTCACATTCACAACTTCTCGAAATTTTCTATCCCTACACAACGACACAAATCATGTGGTTATCCAGTTGGATGAACATAAAGAAGTTAATGAGATCAATGTACATTTTTTTCTAGATAAAAATACACCAGGTTGAGGCATTTTCTTTCCGAAAGACTCTGCCAAGGATTTATATATACATATATGAGCATAACTTTTCTAACAAGAAAACTGGACCCCATCAAAATTTGAACTTCAGAAATGAGGAGACGAGTATATGTTCTTTGAATACTACAAATTCTCTCCAGAAACAGCAGCATGCAGCTGTTTTGCAGTCCATGTTACCTCAGCAAGTCCATGAAGAAGGGGGGCAACATCTTCTGCCATAGTCTTCATAAGGGTTTTGCATTCTGCTAAAACAATTTACAATGTATTAATGGGAAGAAAATCATATTATGAGAATAACTGAGTTTTCACAAATTTTCATTTTACAGTAGTTTTAATCCTTCAAAGAAGTTGTTTCAAGAACCTAATTTTATAATTTGAAAAAATAATTTAGTGATCCATTTGAAAATCAAAGACCTACTTTAGTTTAGCATTTATCATTACATCCCATGACAAGTATAAAGTCTTTTCCATCACATTTTATAAGTTTATACCTTTTCTCCCTTCAACATCTTAAATGTAACTGTCTTCAATAATTTCAAAAAATGGCAAGATTTTAAACAAACAAAACAAGGTGCAAGAAATGGTGAACCTGATATTTTACTGAAATTTAGCAAAGACAAAGAAGCCAGAGCCTTGAGCTCAAGTTCTCCATCTTCCAAGATTCCTTTCAACTGAGAGATGATGGATGAGAAGGTGGGAAGAGGCAATCCAGCACCAAATAGTGTAGATAGCGAAGAGCTCAACCATGTCACAGTTATTAGACACGCCCTCACCAAATCTAGGTGCTTACTATCTAAACATCTGGATATGCTCTTCAAAAATGGGCCCTCTCCATCACCAATCAACGACTCTATCAGCTTCTTTAGCAACTCTTCAACCCTTTTGTCTTCATCTTCCTATGATTGTTATTGATTTATCAGCCAAGATACATTCAGTGACTCATTCAAGCAACGAAAAGTTCATCAAATTTAAAGCACTGAACTAGGGACTAACTAGTATATATGAAGTGTTACATTTTGATTTTATTTTTCAATGTCAAGACTCCTATATTCTTGAGTTTCAATAGAATCTTTTTGGAAAAAGACAAGGCATACTAATTGTGTCGTTCACTATGTAGCACAGACACAGACATGAAAATACATATAATCTCTAAAATGTAGGACACGGGACACTAAAATGTAGGACACGAGACACTGATCTATATATTATATAATTATGAATTATATAATTATGAATTATATAAATTGACAATAAAGATTTATGTGCACAAGTATGTTTTGGATTTTTTTCTTAGCAAAAAAATGTTTTTCATGGCTGATTCAAAAGAATTTGTTCCTTATTTTATAATCATAATAAAAGTTTATACAATAAGCTTGAGTTTTTAGAAAATTAATATATTTCTCCTTTTTAAAATTGTGTTAGAACCGTGTTATAATTCTAAAAAATCCAACAAATATTTTTTGAATTGGACTCTTCACCAATACGTGTTCTATGAGTTTCTGTGTCCAATACGTGTGTCCGACACGGAGATGCTATTTAAGAAGAGTGTCCAATAGTTAAAGGACTTGTTGTTTGGTCTATATTGGAAAATAACTATTTTACTTTCTTCTATAAGTATGTGTATCATTAAACACATGCTAAGAGATTGAATCTGGTATACACAAGAATAAACAATGTCTTGTCTTACCAATGAAATGGTTACTTCTGACTGTTGACCCTCTTTTTGATGGCCATGAGGCTTCACTTCTACGCTCTCATGATTATAACCTGCTTGTTTTAAGATGCTAGTCTTGGTTGGTATCTTTCCAGTAGAAGAAAAATGGCCACACAAGATTAATAGTGCTCTGCAACACTTTTCTCGGGCCTTCTCATTGTTTAAGCTGCCATCAAGTGCCTCTGCAATGGCATTCACAGCCACCTCTCTGTATGCACTAAACTTTTGCGGCTCAACCTGCAGTACAAACTTGCTCTAGTCTATAAGTCTGCAAGGCAGAAACTGAATTTCATTTGTCACTTAATTTAAGAAAAATTATGTACAAAAGAGTTCAGAAGAGGACTAAATATTGGAGGGAACTTCGAAGGCATTTGGTCTTTAAATATTGTACAGAATATCTTAATCTATTTCCACTGAGAAACAAAGGTTGATAATTATGTGAGAAAGATCAGAATCTGCACAAGCAAAAGTTCTTTTATCAAACTGCTAAGAGGTGGCTAGTTTCCCTAAGCACCGTTTTCTGTTTCTTTTCTGTTTTATGTTTTTCATGCTATATAAGCATGTTTTCTGTAATCTCTTCAATATAGTTCATAGTAATCTTGTTTTCCTGTTTGTTCATTTTCTTTCTTTTTCTCCTTTCTCTTCTTCTGTTTTCTGGTTTTATGCATCAGTTTCTTCCTTCTTTCATACGCGTTTTTTGTTTTACAGTACATAGTGGTTTTCTGCATTTTTGAGCTGCACTTGAATAACCATGGTTGGAAAAATTCTAATGAATGAAGCAAAAATGCATGATTTTGGGTTAGGTTAGGATTGCATATTCCAAGCAATAGTAAACATGTTGAATAAGAAGAGCGTAGGCATGAATTGCTAATGTTCTATTACAAACATCTGACTTTTTTTTAACATCTTTTCCTACAGAAGAAATAGATATGTGCAAATGCAGCAGCATCCCTAAAATGCCTTGAAAAACGAGGATAGATTGGAAAGTTTCAACACAAATTATATGTTATAAGTGATTATAGGCAATCATTTTATATGTAAATGCACAATCTACAGTATGCCTTTATCAACTGCAATTATATCAAGATTTAGAGGCAAGAAACTAAGTAGTAAAACTGAAAAGTTGTATTGAAATAAGGGGAGTTTTGACAAGTAGAGGGTGAAGTTCATAGAGTTATAAACCTTTGATTGGAAATTCAGCTGTTAAGATTTAGTCATTGTGACAAAATTCATGTAAAATTTTAAACCATAGATTTTTCAGTGAATGGTTATAACTCTTCACTTTACCTTCCAAAGTTCACTAGTGAATTTGGAGGAGTCATTTGTTAGGTCTATTAGATTACCTCATTCACCTTTTATGTTAAACCAGCTGAGATAATTTCTAATGAAGATACAAGAAAATATACATGAAAGGATTATCCTTGTAAAAGTGGGGTAAATTTTTCAACTACTTGAGCATACCAGCAGATCAAAGTGTAACAAAAGGACAGCAATTAGAGGCTTTTCAAATGGAGAAGAATTCTTGAGATACAGGAGTAGAATGTGCATTATATTAAATACTTTTTCACCCGCCAAGCCACTTATGAATGAAGTAACATCCTTTCTCCTACAAAAAAGTAATTGAGTAATTAATATTTCAAGGGTTGTAGATATTTGATGCCCTTAACAATTTTTTCTGCAAATTTATAACATCTGGAATATGCTGATAAATAAATTTTATTTAAAGCACGATTTTGTTCAAGTGGTTTGAATTATTCATCCTAACTGTATTCACCCTTTTAAACCACTTCTAACATAACCATATTGCTTACCTTTAGCTCAATGTTGTTCTAAGTTTGTACTCAGTCAGCTTCTCAAGACAGTGATATTGGAAATTATAAATCCAATTTTAGACTTTCATTCAACAATTTAAGCATAATGTATTTTTTATTTTTTTTTCAAATGAGGTTATATCCACTCCTCAAATAAACAAGTCCATAAATTTTAACACTCAACGCTCATTTCCTCTTAGCTAATCTCAACCAACTTTGAACATTTAAGATTGCAGCAGACTATTTTTGGTGTAATTCAGAGAAGTGTAGACTAAAGAATGAAAGTTTCTATCATTGAAATGGTAGACAATTACATCAAAAATAATTTTGGGCAAAGGGGATGTATAAGGAAAAATATTTAAAAGGTGAAGAAGAAAGGATGATATTTAAAATAAATTTGATCTATATGTTGCACTAGGCTTGTATCTTATTATCGTATGTTAATGTGCCTAGTGCGTTGTAACGTCTGTTGGATCCCTAGCTGATTGTGGAATAAGAAGCTTGTGTTGGGATTATATGTATAAGGGTTGGAGCACCCTGAAGTGCCTCATTTTATTTTATTTATTCTTTGCAGATAAAAAAAATGTTGCACTAAGCTATAAATCAATCATATGTAATTGAATATACAAAGTTGATAAGGCTCACCTCTTCATTGATAAAAGTTCAGTAAGGAATAGTATTGCATTTGTTGTTGGGGTAGCCTCCTTGCTACTAAGAAGCTCAAGAAGACATTTTCTGTTAACACTTCTTGCTATAGTATATAGGCAACCAGATACTTGAATACAATTTAGCAAGAGTGACACCACTAGTGATTTTTCTTCCACATTTCCCTGTTCAAACCTCCTAAAAAGAAATGGAAGAACTCCTAAAGAGATGAGATGCTTAACATAAGTCGATTTCTCCTCTTCTTTCAAAGAGGAGAAAAGGCTCTCTAACTTGAAAACAGCAGCCTCATCCCCTTTTTTCAACCTAAGCTCCTCTGAATTCTCCCCTCTTTGGGAAGCAAGATCAAGAAGGTAATCAAAACGTTCTGACCTCCAATTATCAATCAAACGCTTCAAAATAAGGTTGGTAAATGGCATGGCCAAGCATTCCAAAGCATTTCCTGTTACAGGGCAAGTTCTGTTTCCCTTTTCAAACCATGCTTTGATGGCCTTTCTTTCAAAGGTTTGACCTGTCTCTAGGGTGACTGGTTCCTCAAAGAGATTCCCAGTAAGAGAACAAATAAATTCCTGTGGAATGCTTGGAAAATCTGATCCTGCACCAACATTTTCATGTACAATCCGATATTTAATAAAATGTGCTATCTGAAGGAAGGTACATCAGTCAAACATGTGATTTTTCTCACCTTGAAGAGCATAACTTGTCTTATTTGGCTGCACGTGAAAGATTATAAATTAGAGAAGGAGACCATGAAATAGTAGTAAGACTGAAAGAATATGCTTCACATTTCTAAAACAAATGTTTCACCTTTTTAAGATCATTTGCTTTTTCATATGGCAGGGCATCAACAATGTGATTGTTTAAATTAGTTTGCATAGAGAAAGAGTTATTAATGTCATCAGTGACATTCCTTTTCTGCCATTCTTCTGCAGCTGCCACTAAATTTCCTTTGTGCTGTCACATGTCATTGATAATATAAACATAAGTGAGATGTAAAGCAAGAATAGAAACACATATGTTAATGCCAGTCAAAGGATAAAACAAATTTTGTAAATTATACAGTGATTCACTCCTCAACCTATATGATTCCAAATCTACAAAAGGATGATACAATTTCAGAAATATACTATTCAGACTTTTGCATATCAGGTACTGAAGAGGACTAGAGGTAATGTGGTAAAAGAGTAATCTACTACAGTAATGCAGATCAAAGGATGAGATGACAACAGGAACAATGAATGAATGAATGATAATAAACAATGAAATATTTATGGTGAAATAGCTATGTATCGTTTTTGTTAATATATGAAATATATTTTTTTTAATAATATTTTTTTCATGTGATGGTAGATGATTGTTGTTACTTGATATATCAGCTGAGATGTCAAGTTGCATAATGATACCTAACATGAAAACTTTTATAAAAAAAAAAATTTATGGTGAAATTGTTCAGTTAAGGAACAATGAATGACTCAACTGGTTAACCATGTTGAGAGAATGGTAATGAATAATAACTTTACCTACTGACTTAATTAACCCTTGCTTGTAATTTTCCCAGGAAAATAATATACTTAAAATAGAAATATCTTACTGGTTTGATTGTATCAATAGCTACACCTTGAGAGAAACCCTCAATATCTTGATCTGTAAACTTGACAGTTTCAGACTCATATGTTAAGGTCTGTTTAACAAATGTTGAACCATGAGAGCCTTTCACACAGTTGTCTTGGTTACCATCATCCTTAACATCTTTGACTTGGTAAACTCCTGGTCTACCAAAGCTACCAAACATAGAATCATACAGTTTCTTGCTCACCATTGGCTGTGGTGAGAATGGATCAATGGAGCTAGCAGACTCAAAAGAATGACCAAGTGAACTTCCCTCTTGACTTCCTGTGACAGAAACTGATGGAATGCCAATTGAAGGAATTGTTGGAGATTCCACTCCTTCAGTGAGCCAATCTTTGTAATATACAGCAAATATATGAGTTCCAGAATCCAAATGCTCATTATACACTTCTTGAAGAAGCTTTAGCCTTCTTGTTTTGTTTGGTGTGTCTACTAGAACTTCTTCTTCCTTCTCATACCATGCTTTCAAATGAGAAAATTGTGGAGAAAATAGATGCTCCCACAGTTCAGGCAACAACATAGTCCGTGCCTGAAAAGGTGAATCACAAAACACTTGCAAGAGATGCTTTGCTGACACCTTATTCTTTTTCTGCATCATGTATACCACACTGAGGTAAAGATGAGCACAAGCTGACAACTTATAATTCGGTATCCGACACGTATGTTCGTATTTCAAATCATTTAAACCCAAACCTGTAATAATACTAAGCTGCATCGTTGTTCTTTTCAGATACATGGCAGATGCAGGTTCCCCCACGAATTGTTCAATGGCCTCAATTGCTTGCTCAAGACTTCTTATGACTTTGCTCTGAGAAATTTTCTCTTCTTTCAGTTCAAGAAAATTCAAGGAGGAGAAACATCTGTGATGCAATGTAGACCGAAACTCCTCATCTTTTGGAAAACACTTTATATATCCATTTAGAATGGAAACTACGGCTTGGATTGCTACTTCATCAAGAGCAAGACCAGAAGCTACTTGCACTTCAAGATTGCTATTTTTCTTCCTGCTGGTGTATTCAAAGCTCTTGCTGTTAGAGTATCTACGCATATTTATACTGGAACTTCTGCTTTGCACCTTTGCAGGCTTTTCCCTCCATATTTTTTCTTCCACAAGTTCATGGAGATTCTTTTCTTTGCCTCCTTTTGCAGCCACTTCGTTTGAATAAGTATCTTCAAATCTGCTAGCTTCTTGTTCATTCAACTCAGTAATTTCATCCCTTGGCATGTGTTCTGACGATTTGGTATGAACTTCTTCACCTGAATCAGCATGGCTTGAAGAGTTCTTCACGGCTTCAATCTTCAACCTTTCATCCACTTCTTCTCTCAAAATAATATTATCCCTGGATCTCCTGTTCTTTGCAGTATGAGGGTCGGTTTTCAAAAGTCCACTTGTGATCTGATATAGTGAGGCATCAGACTTTTGTCTCTGCGGTCGAATTCTTTCACTTGATACACTAAATCTGCCTTCCAGAGAGTAAAGAGGTTCGCTTGAAGAACCATAGTGGAAGGAAGATCTAGACCTTTGCACTCTTCTGATTCCTTTGAACCCCTCCTCTGCAAGAAGCTCCTCCAAAGATGAAGCCATTTGTGTATGTCCTCTCCGCCCTATGTAACATAGACATATGAATTATATAAATTGACTACATAAGTATGCTTAATGTATTTTTCCATTTTTAAATTGTGTTAGAACCGTGGTAGAATTATCAAAAATCTAAAAAATATTTTTTGAATTAGATACTTCACCGATACGTGTCCTGCAAGTGTCTTATGAGTGTCTGTGTGTCCGATATGTATCTCCGACACGGACTCACTATTTAAAAGATGTGTCTGAACTTCATATACTCCGCACCTATTAAAGGTAAGAATCAGCAGCATTCAAAAGTGAAGCATATATAATTATCAGCTAGAAAACCAGAAGGAACTGAAAAAGAATAATCAGAACAACCATGAAACAGTTTGCCATGTCCCTTTATAAAGATTTTGATTGTAAAGCAATAACAGGTTACCTGAGTTTTCTCTCTTTTTTTGTTATTTGCCTTTGCTGATTTTGGTTTTAAACAGTTTAAGAATCAGAATTTTTCAGCCAAGTGAAGGAATGAGCTAACACCACCAGTTCTTGTCATACTAAAACCGGCTACTCATACAAAGTTCAAAAGAATAGACAAATGAATGAATATGAAGAAATTAAGGAGAATGATAGAGATGTTGATAGGTGAAAGGCCATGAATATGAAACATATATATACATGGACATTAAGAGTTGAAACAAGTTGATTTATTAAAAACAAAGAAAGAAGAACATTTGGCAACACATGAGTCAAGAGGACAAGTGAAAGGTGACAAAGGAGAGAATGAGAAGAGTTGTGAGAGTTGGGAACTGTCTGACAGTTGAATGTTTCAATTCAAGAACGGTAGACATTGTCTTTCCTTTTACCAATGCAGGCCTTTTTCTTGCCTTGGAATCCCAGCCTCATATTCTTTTATAGTATTAATAAATAACTTCATCACTGTCTCCAATTCAACTGCCACCTTTTTCAGGTCCCACCAAACTGCTCTTATTTTTCCACACTGTCTCTCTACTTTCCAATTGGAAACATCAGTTTCACAACAAACATGATGACATGAGACTACTTCTTCTTCTTGCACTTCTTCTTATCCGATCTTCATAAATTTTTGTTTTTATGAAATATTCTGGATTATATAATTTGAAAGATTTTTTCTAAATTTGTAATTAACTTTCAGATTATCTAGAAATCTTTTTTATAATGTATGATAAAGTCTTTTCTAATATGAGATTAGCTTCCGAATTATGTAATCCGAAAGTCTTTTTCAATATGTATGTCTGGATTACATAATCCGAAAACTACTCTCAAATCCAGACTTCCAAATTATATAATAAAAAATATCTTTTTTTTAAAATATATTATGAATTAGATAATTTATAAGCAATTTTCAAATCTAAAATTAAGTTTTGGATTATATAATCCAGAATATTATAATTTTTTAAAATTTAATCTATAAGGCTGACACATATGAAAAGTGCTGGAAGAAGCAGTCCAACCATGATATGATAGCCAACAAAGTACGGCTCAGTCGTCCCCCAACAATTGTCTTCTATCCACGAGACAAAATCCTTAGTGTTCACGAAAAAAGGAAAATCATTGTGTTAACAAAGGATTTCGAATACACACCATATAGGAAATATTAATTATAAAACATGCAAAGCTATAATCTTTCTTTCTATAATGATTCTTGTTCTTTTTACTTGGATATTTTTGTATGTTCTGGTTCTGGCATGAGCTTTTCTAAGTCCACTGGACTAGAGACTTATTCCAGGTGCAATAATGTGATGATCCTAGCTTACTTAAGAAATATGTAAACATACTTTGTTTTTTTGTGTAATGGTTTAAATTATACTGACATATTTTGATTGTTACATTAAGCTCCTTAATTGTTTGAAAAATATTATAACTAATTCTATAAGGAAAGTTTTGTTAAAAGTAAAAAAAAAAAGTATTTGTGATTTTATGAAATCTTAGTGCAACTTACTTTTTTAAACATCTGTCTCTTATTTAATTAGAAAAAATAACCTTTCAATCATTGGCATCTTTTCTTTTTATATGGACAAATATTAGTTCTAATGAGAAAAGGGTATTGTTTTTATACACATATGTATGCTTAAGTGTTTAAAGGAAAGGGTTATATGCATGAACCTTGAAATTGAATATGGCTATATATGCTACATAATTTTTTTTACTAGAAGTATTGCAAATTGTTTCAACTCTTCCTTTATTATATTTTAAATGAATGCTTAATTAATCAGAGAATACCAATCACGCATTCTCTTACCAGTTTATTTTAACATAATTTACAGATTAAAATACATCAAGTTGTATTTAAGATTTTGTAATTTTAATAAATCTCAGTGATAAAAAGTTGACTGAATTTTTGAAGGCATATATGCTACACTGGACCAGCAACATACAGTTTTACCATATACCATTTAGGCAAATGCTCCCTGCACCCAATCATTTTTAACCTGCACCCAACATATTTTTTTAATTTTCAAAAAT
>Ga0123341_1001124_pt1 | contig 19242 bp, 12 predicted proteins | sample Turbeapinknodule_FD_89959 | JGI IMG/M metagenome (GOLD analysis project Ga0123341, IMG submission 89959) | Root nodule microbial communities of legume samples collected from Mexico - Turtle bean Mexico pink nodule | ecosystem: Host-associated > Plants > Roots > Nodule | place: Mexico: Nepantla...
ATATTAATTCTTATTAAATTTTAATTAAGAATATAATTCAATTAATTAATTTTTTATTTTGTCACATCAGTCTCATCAATTATAATTATTTTTTTCACTTCCTCTTCCATCTAATTTTTTTTAAATCATAAAACTCAAAACTACACAATATCTTAACTGCTAAAATGTTTAGGACGAGGGAGAGTTGAGGTAAGGATATAATAGTAAATTAATGTGAATTTTATTTTGTCAACTTTTGTGTGTGAAAGTGATGGTTGTTTTAAAAGATCAAAACAATATCTTATAATGGGATCAAATTGATGATTGTTCAACAAGGGATGTAAGCAAAGTGGACAAAAAGATAAACAACTACCCCATGTTTGCATAGCTCATGACAGTGTCCATCCATCAATATCTGAATTACAAATTATTTAGAGCAACACAAAGAGAACAACTTTATTAGATGCAGATATGATTCTTCAAAAAGAAAGACATGGGGAACTATACCATGTTTTCTTTTCTCAGAAGTCTCACATGGAATAAAAATTAACAATCATACTGATAAGAAATTTCTGTACAAATTAAAGTTAACTTGTATAATATACTTAAAATAAGAATTGAGATATGATATATGAAAAAAATTATAAATTAATTTTATCTGATGAAAATATCTTCGTGTATTTCAAAACAGAGATCCTACTGAAGTTACCTTTCAGAACTTTTTCGGCAGAAGATGTCACAGACAAAAATAGTCATTGCATACAGAAGAAAATAACTCTAAAACAATTTTCTAACATGAATGTACAATTTTTCTTTGACATTGGTTATAAACTTCTACAGTAATTCATCAAACATAAAAATGAACCGAAACAAAATAGATTTCATTCCTAATTGGATCAATTTTAGAACAGGATTGGAAGTTTCATTCTCTAATTCATCCCATTCCCACTTCTATTATGGTTCTGATTCCAAAAATTAAATTAATCACTCATTGTACCATACTTACCCAGACAAAGGAATAAACAACCTCCAAAGAAAATCAACCTGGACTTTAAAAGGCAATTCTTGAAGAAAACGAACAAATTTTCCTAGACTACCATATTACAACATACACTGTACAATTGTAGAATTGACAATCTACAGCGTCCGTTTCCTTCATTATTCATTTAAGTTGGTTGGTACAAAATCAGTTTTCCTGCTTTGTCATCAAAACCTTGACTTCTACGCACGTTTGCATAGAATCTGGTAAAACAAAATAAGTTATTTGCTTTGTGCGCATCCGCAACTGCAATTCTCAAGTTCTTTGTGAAGCTTCTGAAAGAGGGCAAAAAAATTTGTTATCAAAACCAGCAGTTAACTAATGCCTGAATTATTCTGTGCAATTCTTATCCTTCATAAGTAAAATTCTTTATAATACAGATAAGTAATACAATTCAGGAATCATGATTAAGGAGACAACAATCTACTCAGTTAGGAAACTCAACGTGACTTTTCACATCCTGTCCTTTCTTATTCTACTTTAAAAAAAATTACAGCTTCAACTTAGCTTGTACTTGGAGTGCGACAGAAATATCATATTGATAAAACAAAATTACAAAATTATACAAGTTATGAAGGTTGGTTGAATGAATATAATTTTCAATAAAGGATGATGCTACACATAAATAAATTATGTACAGATAAATATTGATTAAGAGGAGTAATGTAACAGAAAGAGATAAAGTAATAGTAAATATTGGATTTTGAAGTGATTCTAACTAAGATGTCAGCCTAATGTCTATCTAAAATGTCAAAATTTATAGTGATGTTTAATATGAGTTTTTTTTTATAAAAAAAATAATAGTAAATAACAAACAATTAGTCAAAAGGACTAAACCTCTACAGTAAGACGGTTCATGAAATTAATAAAATAGCAATTTTATCCCTGAAAATGTACATTATCTATAAATTTAGTCTTCCAAATTGTAATAGAAGGTAAAATTAATTCTTGAAATAAATAAAATGAAAAGTCCTTAAAATTTTAAATTATCAATCAATTTAGTCTTTCAAATTGTATAAGATAAACCCAACCTTATGCTTAAATTCATTTTTTTACCGTTATCTAGGTTTATATTTCGCTAGTAAATTAAAAAGAATTAAGTACAATTAAATATCTATACTTAGGAGTTGATTTGTTTTACCATTATAATTTTAAAGACTAGATTAATTGGTAATTAATTTTTAAGGATCATACTATCTTTTATCTTTCACATATCAATTTGACCATCTATTATGTTTTAAAGGACTAAATTGATAAATGTACAATTTCAAGGACTGGCTTACTATTTTATTCTATTACTTTTAAAGAACAATTTAAAAGATTATTACCGTTTTAAATAATGCATTAGTAGTCTCCTCTTGTAAAAAGTGTAGTAAAGGCTTGTTGTTAGTGTATTACAGCTTATGATAAATATAAAATATTACAGTGCCCAGTATGCAACAAAAAGATCATTATGCGAGGTTATCCTTGATGAAACCAGCTGGCTGACATACACATTCTGTTTTAAGTGTACACTTAACTATCAATGAACATTGACATTGCACACTGGGTATTGACTATAGCAAGTTAATACCATTGAGATTGCAAAGATCAGCACCGTCACAATTTTGTCTTTGTCTTTGGTCTTGACTCCCAAATGAAGACTTTTCAAGGCAATTTTTGACAGAGTCACTTCAACGTCGACAATCTTCAAATGTAGTAGTGATCCAAACGATATTCAAGGACTTAGAGTTCCGAACAGCAAGGGAAGTTAAAACTAGTTTACCATGTTCTATTGCCCCTCGTAAAAAGACAAAGTTGTTGAAGTTTGTATAACTATCCAAGGAAAGAAAGTGACTGTCGAAATCCTATTGGAGCACTATTCGGCAGCTTTGGAGAAGGGAGAAGAGTTAAGGGGTTGAGACTGGGCTTATTGGCTCAGGGGATGGAAAACTATTAATTCTGACAACTTGTATAAGACGTGTTGCACGCGCAAGACATGGAAGAATGGAGAATAACTCAGGTAGTCAGAAGCATTAGCCCTAGCCAAGGTAGAAGAGAGAGTATGAAGTTGGGCTATAATGATTTTGTTGTGTTCCTTTGCAATCAGAAACTTTGTTTATTTAAGATATGGTTTATGTTAGTTGATTTGGTATGTTATAGAAGGCAGTGATTGGCTGACGGGTTAATGATGATGGCTAGAGGTATTTGGCTTGCCAGTGTGGAAAGGTGCTTACCACGTGAAAAAAAAGAGCGTTGTTTGAAGTGGCCAGATAGCATGGCAAGCTCAAGGGAAGACAGTAACATTGCCCTATATCAACAAGTTGTTTGTTTTTCAAGAGCTTACGCACGTTTTATTCCTAAGCTTGATATTGCACTATTTTTCCATCAGCAGCCGAGGAATCTCCAGGCCTCACAACCATTACCAATTTTTTTGGATTCTACAGGGAAATTAATTGGTGGAGACGTCTGATATGAAATTCCTACGACGAAGAAATTGGGGATGCATTTGGTCATGTATGTTGGGACGATTTATCAGACAGAAAGTGGCCCTCTCTCGCATTTCAGTCAAGGGGTCAGATTTATGTTTGATACGCACAGGTTAAAGCATTCAGTGTTTCTGCCTTCTAATGGGCTCTAGAACTTGTTAATACGCTACATTTTCCTCTAGCAATTAATTTATAGATTACTTAATTTGAATATTTCTTCTAAAAGTAACAACAACTCCACTAAGATCCCATCAATAGTTCAGATTCATCCAGTAATTAGCATTTAATGAAGGACAAGTTCACTTAATACTCCTCATCCACAAGGGGTTGGTAAAAAGCCTAACACCACAATAGAGATAGACATATAATCTGAATAACAGACTCATATATCGGAAGCATTTAATTCATAATTCGTGAACAGGCATGGGAATGAAAAGTATTGAATAGGGAGAGGGAAGGGTAGTTTTACAGACCTGAACCTGTGTTTGAAGACCTTTAATATGCTGAACGGCCAAATCAAGCATGTCTGCATAGCTTGTTTGCTACAACGAATCAAATACATATGGAAACAAGATTAAGAGATAAGTAAGAGAGAGTGGTTTGACATAAGAAAAGAAGGAGGCAGAAATAGAAATAGAAATAGAAATAATACCTTATCCATATTAGGTACAAGGTCCTGCAATTTCTTGAGCTTTCCACTTATTCTGGTTCTTCTCTCCTGTGAGTTGAATTGGACGGAATTGAATAGAAGAAGGAGGAATGAATGAGAGTGAAAAAGGTAGGAGTAGGTGAGTAATTACCCGCTCTGCAATGCTGCGGGGATGAGTAGCGCAGCCTCGCTTAGCGCGGATTTTGCAAGGGACGGAATCTTCAGGAATGTGCAGGAGCTTCTCAACCGTCGCCATTTCGAGAGTGGTCTGAGGAAGACTGAACTGAGATTCCAAGGCGTTGAGGCAATGGAGAATGTCTTGATCGGCGGAGTTGGAGTTTTTGGAGCGCTTCGGCGGGGGAGTGGAAAAGGCGATGGAATTGGAATGAGAATGAGAACCGTCCCACGGCTCCATTCCGAAGCCGGCATGGTCGCCGAGCACCAAATTGTTACTGTTATCGCCGCCACACAGAGATTCTTGGCAGTGACCCGTGAAGCTCAACTGCGACTTCAACCGAGAGCCCCGCGTGATGGTGAACCCCGCTCCTGCGTCGCGTTCGGCAAAAATCAGCCACGTGGACATACAACTGGGCCGGGCCCGCGTGGGCCCGGCCCAAAAGGATCATTTAGAGTAATAATAATTCAGGAAGAGTAAGTTAGTTACCATTGAGCGTGTGGTTGTGGTTATGGTTGGTGGTGGCGGCGGCGGAGGCGGCGAGGTGGGAGAGGAAGCCGGCAGGAGAGCTTTTCTGACGGAGTAAGGCGGATCCGAGGGCGTGGTTGTGATACGATGTTTGGTCCTTGCTGGTGGAGTCGGGAGAGTCTCCTCCGGAATAGTAAGGGGTGGGGTTGGGGCGTGATCCTCCGATGAGGGCGTCGACGGTGGTGGTGAGGAGAGAGCCAGGAGCGGAGCCGTAGCGCGTGAGGCCGGTAGGCGCGTGGCTCATGGATTGAGAGGAGGAGGAGGAGGAAGAGGAGGAGGAGGAGGGATACATGGAGGAGAAAGCAGAAGAAAGCAGAAGAAGGTTTGGTTTGGTTTGGTTGGGTTAGAAAAAGAAGGTGCAATAAGCAATTTAGATAGAGATAGATGCGATGGCATTGGTGGGTGTATGCCACTTGTGGAATACTTTAAGGCTGCATCAGCATTCTGCAATTGTATTGGCTCAGTGCCATTTGGGTCACGTGCCACTTTTTTTTCAACCACGTCCCCATTCATGGAATCAGAATCTTTTCATTCCTTCTCCCTTCTTTTTTTTTCTCAATCTTTATATTTCGAATCAATGGATGATTTGAATTCTGATTGCTGCACTTAACGGGTACGGGTTCGGGTACGGATACGGGTACGGGTATGGGTTTCGCTCTCAGAAACCTGAGATGGTTGAGCTTGGTGGTCGGAGTTTCCAACATGGCGGTGCTTCTCATGGGTGCCTTCCTCATCTTCCAAATTCACCTCCTCTGTCAAGGCCGCTTCGTCGTTCCATTCCTCCTCGTCTCCCTCGCCGCTCCCATTAGGGTTGTGGTCATGTTCCACACCGCATTCGCCCAGCAAGCCGCTGCCACCCTCATTCTTCAGGACTCCAACGATCTCCTCACGCGCTTCCGCAGACGGGTGGGTAATCCCATCTCCTCCTCTTTTTTTCAATCTTCATTTTCTCATCAATCAATCAACAGGCAATGTACAAGAAATGGCTCTGCTGGAGTCGATCTTCCGCCGTCGTTATCGTCCTTCAATTTCTCCTTGCGCTTTACCTTGTTCTCCACTCTATGCGCCATTTCACCTCCAACAATCATTGTCTTTTAGGTAGGTGAGTCAGTTCAGGAACCCACTCTTCTCCATCCTTCTTTCAGCCCGTTCATCCTTCAATCTTAACCATTCAAATGCAGATTCCCCGTGGAACAGCACCTGTTTATCCGTATTCATCATCCTCGTCTCTTTCGTTGCCGTACTCCAGTGCTTCACGGGATCCGATGTTATCAAATGGAGGTCTTTCTACGAAACCCATGATCACGCTTGGAAATGCCACTATGTCGAGGTCTTCGATAATGGCATACGTGAGACCTTGTGTTGTCTGGGCCGGGTCAAATATTTGTATACACCTATTACTTGACCTTACCTACGCACAATGTTTATCACTCTATCTTACCTCTGCTCCTTTTATAACTAACACAGGGGTGCAGCCGAAGAAGATGAAGTCTATTCAGTTGCACGATTACTGGGTGATCTTGTTGCTTATCGTGCTTCCGGAACTGGCCATTTGGAACTCTTGGCAGGTTTCTTCTAATTTTTTATCTCAAACTTGTTGCCTTTTTATGCTTTATATGTCATACAATTAGGATGACGTGGCATATTAGTGCAATAATGTTGACCCCGCCAATTTTTCATTAGGAATACAGCCTGAACCCTTTTAGTTTCACCTGCATGTTAGCTCTTTGTAATTTTATGACATTGAGTTTTTGTTGTTCAGCTTTAGCTTTACTTCAAAGCCATGAAAAATCTACAGAATCCTATGAAGGATCCATGGAAGCGCCAGAGATGCGAATTAGGGAGGCTGAAGCTCTTCATAAATTTGCTGAAGCTGCATACACAGTATTACTATAATAAACTAATTCTAAATTAATGTTTTGTTTTTACTAAATTGTTTTGAGCATTTATTTTGCATTCAATGATGAATACAGGGTCCATTGCTTGATGTTGGACGAAATCCATTATTATTTCCTTGTGCGTGGCTGTATAGACAAGGGATTTTGTCTCCTTGGACCCGAAACAGGTGGCATTTTGTTTCGATATTCTGTTTTAAGGTCTTTATAATCGAATTCTTACTTTGTCAGTAGCACGAGCTTTTTAATGTGAGTGCTATTGGTTGAGTATTATACCTTTGAGGTCAAGGTGGTCTTGATACTTGTTCTTTGTTGTAACTTCGAAATGATATATAAACTTCAAACTGTATATTGCTTATCAATGCAAGGTGTGTGGAGGGTTGTACTTTCTCCGGTTTGACTGATCCTCAAGTTTTTCCTTTCCATTCAGTGTCTCTAAAGTGATGTTTTCCCCTCATCTTTATAGCTTTTTCCTTATCTCTGTTGATATTTCTTTCATCTTAAGAAATGAAAAAAATTATTATTTCCTTGTAGTTTGATTTATTAAATTGATACAAAATATGATGTATCCAAATATGTTAGCTTGCTAGAAAAGTTTAAGTTCGTATGAACCGTTGTGTACTCATTTTGTTTATTGGAAATTTTGATAGAAGAGTCAAAATTGTGTTTCTTGATTTTAGTTCTGGGAAGGGAGTCACTTCCACTTTTGAGGTCTATGATTTTTTTGTGCCTTGCAACGTTGAACAATTTCATGAATCATGAAACAAAAACATTATAGTCAAAGTTCTTATGTTAGTGGTGAATCTTCAACAACAAAGTAAATGTGAAGAACGAAGAATAGTGAATGACTGAATTGGGAAAGGAGAGGCTAAAAGAATATGCGAACAAAAGAAGAAATGGCTGATGATGTACTTGCTTTTACTCAATTACCACTGTGCATGCCCGAGTGTTTACAATAGAAGTTTCTGAATGGTTGTTGATATTTTTATTTAGAACTTATTGGCGCTCAGGCATACTGATTTATATATCTTTGGTTTTCCTCTATTCTGTGTCTCCATGTCTCCCTTTCCGTTACATCTTTTTCAACTTACAAATTAAAAAGTTTCATCTTCGACATTGTGATTTCATGTTCCTGTTTCTTATCTTCTTAGACGACCTGTATTGGATGGTGATAACTGGTGGCGAGGTCATGCTGCGGCCTTTCTAAAGTACATCAATTTGCCTCCAGAAGTGCTTAGACATGGACGAGTCAGCCAGGTTAGACGTGGAAACGAATAAAGTTCTGTACAAAAACATTTTAATAAAGTATAGAGGGCAAGATGGACATGAATATCTGTAATAATAAATAACATTGTCTAAAATATGTTGCCTCCATTTATGTTGTAATTTTAGTTACGGGAGCCCATCATCAATAACAGAATACTCACCAAAAAAGGTAGATGTCACGAACCAACAATAGTATGATTATTTTGTTTAGTTTGATCATGTGATCGATGGAGAATTTTCAGAACTTCAATTTATTTTAAAATTTCCTTTCCAAACTATATATTTTGTCATTAAACATTCAAAATTTTATATAAAGTTGAATTACCCTCTAAATATCCTCATCCAAACACACTATTAGGTTTTGTTAAAATCAAGGAATGGAAGACTTTATAGCAAATTATGTCCTCTATTTTGTATTAAGCCCATTCCCTCTCCAAAGCCGTTTCCCTTAATATATATTGAAGTCAGCACGCTCGTTTGTGTGTTTGCTAAGCATGATATTGTATATGCTATTTTTTTGGTCATTTATCTTTCCTCCATTCAAATATCTCTAATCTCTCAAAGTGTGTAAAATAAATTCGATTGAGAGTGGCTTTTTGGAGCATACTCGATCTTCTTTTGCAATCTTAGTTTAAGAAAGCTTGCTCATTAGGCTAGTCATATCTCATTTATTGAATGCAATGTTTCTTTGTAAAGTGGGTTTTTACTTTTTAACATACTAATTTGATAAATATGAACATAACAAATGAACTGGTAAGTATAGATTTATTTATGAACTTATGTAGATTTTGGTTTGATCAGGGGGCTACTTTACGTACAATGTAAACTGACTGACTACCCCATTTTTCTTTTCATTTGAACTCATCAGTCTATGTCCTTGTATTTTGATTCCTAATGGTTGTAAATTTTTAATTTTAAAATGTGGCGAAACTCAGCTCTATCCAACTTGAGATGATAATATACTAAATTTATGTATGATTTATGAATATTTCTGTTTTTATACTATACTGGCTTAATTTATATTTAATTATTTAGATACCCATGCCAGGTCAAGTGTCAAGCTGCATATTTTGTTGTGGTTCTACATCATCTACAAACTGTAGTAATTGCTATACGTGGAACTGAAACCCCAGAGGACCTAATAACTGATGGGTTATGCAAGGAATGCTCCCTTTCTGTAGATGACTTGGCTGGCTTGATCAAGTATTTTTCATTCTTCCTCCTTTTGTCCCCTCTGAGCATTTTCACAAACAAGTAGATAACCCTAGGGTGGTGGTGAAACGTTGCTAAGAATTCCCAATTAATTCAATTCATTGATAAAATTCACACAGGTTGTAAACATTGTAATACACTAGTACCTACAGCTCATAACACATATACTGAATGTACATACAAGGTTTCCTTGAAAAGGTGACGGGGTGAAAGAGTCCAATAACAATTGCTTTCAACTTTCTTTTTAATGTCAGTTTATCAGCATCTATCCTTATATCCTGTTTGGGTTATGATAGAAAGATGATTACTTTGTTGGCAAATGCTGTGTTGTTGAATAGTACATGTATACCGATGCTAATGAGTAATGACATCCCTATTAGTTATAAACTGTTTATAAACAAAGGCTAATGAGTAATGACATCCCTATTGAGTTACTTTTATCTGCAGAAATCATCTTCTCTATATACCTTATAGTTTCAGTTCCAATGTGTAATAGTTTTATATGGGCCAAGCTGTATAGATCCTTTCTATGGTCCAACACAATATTCTGGTCCCTCACTTCAATATTTTATGTTCTGTTTGCAGTTGCAACTACATTCATTATGATATAAAGAAAAATGTGGCTTCATCATTCCCCCACTATGGGCATTCAGGCATAGTTGAAACTGCACGAGAGCTTTTTATGCAGATTGAAGGAAATCCTGAAAGGCCTGGTAAGAAATACTTCAGGTTTTTTAAACTCGTGGTTCTTTGTTCTGGAGAGTTGGTCATATCAAACTGTTTCTTCTTCCTCTTTCCTACGCCATTGAGGTAATTAAGTAGGAAGCTGGGTAAGGAATAAAAAGGGGAAAGTTTTTATTGGGATGCATAAAAATGCGTTCTCTTATGTTTTTCTAGTACATTCTCACATGATTTGTTATAAAAACTTTTTTCTTTTAATTCCTTAAGCAGTGTCCTTCCGCCACATGTTAGCAAGACCCATTAAGTAAAACATAATACCTTTTATCAGTTCAATGTATGGAACTGAAATTGTATTTAATTTAAAAGCATTTGACTTGATGACATAAAATAAATTTCATTTCTGACAAAAATTGTTTTCGAAGTGGAAATGCAGACTCTGAATCCTATGGACTTCTTTCTAAATTACTGGGATTTGGTTGTGAATGCTTTGGGTATAATGTGCGGATAGTTGGGCATTCACTTGGGGGTGCTATAGCGGCATTGCTTGGAGTGCAAGTATGACATTTCTCACTTAAATAGGAATAGTTACTTAATGTTCTTCTTTAGTAAACATAATTTGCTATTTTGATTGCTTCAGAGAACTAGGTATTCATTGAAAGTCTATTATGAAAAAAAAAATATAGGCAAAACGAATATTCCTTGCTTCCTTAGGAAATACAGATTGTAGATGCAAATTTGAAGCTGGCTCGAGGTCACAAGCATGGGATTGAATTCTGGCCTTGTCACAATCTGCAAATTCTCAATTTCTGAATCTTAATGAGATGTTACTCAAATGCAAGAGTTGTTACAATTAAAACTAAAACCAGCATCCATCGAAAAAGATTTGACTAAACAAGAGAACAAATTTGGTAATTGGAAGTATTATGTGGAATATATAAAAGAATTTCATCACTGAGAAGTCGAAAGACTTAATCTAATACATGTACAAATCTAGAATGTCAAACAGAAGCATAATTATAAGAATTCATATTCTAAAAAGAAAAAACAGAGAAACATAATAAATAGTTATATAATATTTATATTATTTAATTATATTTGATTCTAATACTCATGTTAGATAAGATTAAGGTGTTGTTTCAAAACTCTTTAAGCATTGAAAACTATGAAGGACTAAAAAAAATCATAAATTGAAGATTATTTAATAAACTCATGCGAACATTTATTTAAGTCATTAAATCACCATTGTTTTCTCTTGTATTGCATCATTTATTTTTTAAATGCAAATAATTTCCTTCAAGTTTTGAACAAGCATTCAGCACTTTTAAAATTTTCCATGCACTGTTTTGTCTTTTTTTATGCTGCCGTCTTTAAGCATTTGATTTTATAGCACCTAATAAATTCTGGTCTTTTCCACAGCTTTATAACCGCTACCCTAATCTGCACGTTTATTCATATGGGCCACTCCCTTGTCTGGATTTAGTTGTGGCAGATGCATGCTCAGAATTTGTGACAAGGTAATTGTACTAGTAAAATGTTTGATTTTGGTTGACTCTCTTTTGGTAACACTTTTAGTTTCCTTTCTGCTTGCTTTTATTCTTTATGATGCAGTATCATATTTGGAAATGAATTTTCATCACGCCTTTCAATTGGATCCGTCATGCGGCTAAGGGCAGGCGCAATCACATCACTATCACAAGATCCTAAAGCAGATAGTGCCATGATTTTAAGACTTGCTCGTAGGTTTCTATACCTAAGCAAATATCAGAGAAATAACTCCAAGGCTGAGAATGAATACGAGTATCATTCAGGGGCCATCAAGGATGATCTAAACCATCAAATCCGCAGAAGCCAGTGTGAAACTGATAACAAAGGTGTCTTATCTTCAATAACATAGTAGGCATGTTGGAGAATATATATGTCACCTTATGAGTGTTGGAAATAGTGTGCATTCTTCCATGATTCCTCGTACTCAGTTTGTGAAAGGTGCTTTTTCTAAAAAGATTTTCATCATTGCAACAGGCAGCATTGAACAAGAGACTCAGACAATTAAAGGGGGTTTTGCTATAGCCGACTATGGTGAATATATGTCTTTTGATAGTGAAGATTGCTTCGACAATGAGCATGAAGAATGCTCACTTTGGTCTGACGCCAGGGCAAGGGATCATTCTGTTGGAATTGATAATGCCAAATTTACAAATGCTTTTGCTAAAGATGCACGTTCAATTGATGATCCAGTGTCTCGGTTTATAGATACTGTTCCAGATTCTGAAAATCCGTCTTCCAATGATCCCCCGGAGCTGTATCTACCTGGTTTTGTGATTCACATTGTACTGGAGAAGAGAAGATCACAATCTGATCTAAGGACGCAGGAGAGCGATAATTGTTATAAAGCTTACGTTGCAGATAGAGAAAACTTCAAAGATATTATTGTTTCACCATCTATGTTCCTTGATCATCTTCCTTGGAGGTAAGACAAATTACAACCACAACCTTTTCTCATTTCTAAATTAAAATGTTTGACAAGTTCTTACCTGAGTGTTGGACTTGGCAGATGTCATGATGCCTTCCGAAAGATATTGAAATCTCAAACTGCTAAAGATCAACTAACAGAACCTCACATCATCTGATACAACTTACTGCCATTCAACTTCAAACCATCTATACCATTTTAGAAAAGAGTTAAATGTTCTTATTTATATATACCATATATAATTTCTGCACTTACGAGCCACGACAATAATTATAAGTGGCTAGTGTTATTACATGATCTGAAAGGGTAATGTATCATAATTAATTTAATTAAATATTAGCTGTATTATAATTATTTCGATTACTGATAAATAAATTGCATTCTGATTTAAAAGGTAATGTGTACCTATATAGTATAGATATATAGACACTGACATGAACACCGATACGAACACGGAGATAGGTCTAATTTCTAAAATGTCAGACAAGAGAATACGTCTAATATCTAAAATGTAGGATACGGAGACACGAATATATATATTATATAATTATGAATTATATAAATTGACAATAAAGATTTATGTCCACAAGTATGTTTTAGTTTTTTTTTTATGAAAGACTTTCTTTTGACTGGTTCAAAATGATTTGTTTCTTATTTTTATAGTCATAATAAAAATTTATACATTGAGTTTTAAAAAATTAATGTATTTCTCATTTTTAAAATTATGTTAAAATATGTTAAAATTCTCAAAAATTTAATAAATATTTTGAATTAGACATTTTATCGATACATGTTTAATACGCGTGTTCGACCTCACAGATTTGTAATGTAATTATTTTGGCTACCATTAAAAATGGAGCTTAAATTGTATTGTAATTAATTTTATATCAATTAAAATGATCATTTTTATAATAATTAATTTGATTTCAATTAAGAGATAAATTATTACAAAAATTACAATGTTGAATTATATAGAAATTTATACTTAGATACAATATAAGATTTTTGACATTGCAGGTAAGAAAAATAAAACAAAATTCATTTTTTTATTAGTTTATTCGTAAATTGATTTAATTTGTAGGAGTTTTTCTATATAATTTTGTAATTTCTTTCAAAATAATTCATTCGCAAACCTTGGTTCTTGAAGACAATAGAAGAGCATAAGCAGTTTCTGGTTTGAAAGTTTTGTGAATGTGACTCTGGTGTGCATCAAGTGAATTAGTTTTTCTTTATCAATAAAAAAAATAAAAATAAATGAATAAAATGAGCCATTTCTGGATGTCCCAATCCTTGTAAAAAAGTCCAAAAACAGGAAAAGAGAGTTAAAAAAGAAAGCAGTTAAGAATCTATGACACACCCGCACTAGCACTGATTTTTTATAGCAAATTATGCAGCAGCTGCATTCAGAATTATGCAGCAAGCAAAATGCATCCAACAAATGAGCTAGTTAGTCCGTTGTGGCAGGAAGTGACTGTTGAAGTTGAGTACTTAGAAGCTTTAACCAGTTTTGATGAGTAAAATGAAGAGCTTTTGAGGTCGTACGTCTTGAGTTCAGTCTCTTAAAATGTACTACTATCAGTATCTGCATGCTGTACGTTCATCCATGATCAATGATCAGAAAAGGAGGAAAAAAAAAGCTATTACATAGTCGTATTCTCGTGATTAGTGTATAAAAAGTGAAAGCCTGATTCAATGAAATCTAAAATATATATGTTCAAACCAAATCTAAAGTGAGCCAAACTTTGGAGTGCCACTGTGTGGTTTTGACAAAGCATGTCAGACATCACGATGATGTCTTGTAGTTGAGCAGGCATAGACCTTAAGATTCTGTCTATTCACAAAGTAACATCTTTGGAGTAGCATTAATCATACCAACCAATAACAATTCACTGTGGTGGTGGGGTTCATGATCCAAATATCAGAATTGAAGATGATCACTACAAGAAAAGTGCATGAGGCAAAGCAGTGATTTATAAATATGAGCACAAAAGCCACATGTTTGGGCCTTAAACCAGTAAAGTTACATTTTTAACTTGATACCAAATATGCAGATAGGTGAATTTTGAAACTATTATTTACTCAAAAGTATTAGGCCCCACATGAAGAGTAGAATTAATTTTGTTTTGGGTGATGCAAAGCTGCATAAGATCCGAATATAGCTTTTATTGGGTGTGGTAGAATGATTTTATCTGTTGTGGGAAAGCCATCATTTTCCACTTTTATTGAACCTGCAAATGTAGCAATGATTCAAGGGAAGCCATGTATGAAAAATAACCATGGCTTGTTCATTTGTCTTCCTCAACTCCTCAAAATTCTAATCTCAAATGCTCTTTCATCACTTCAAAACTATCTAGCTACACCATTTTATATACACACAACAAACTTGGCAGAATGAGTAAATCCAGATGAGAGGAAACATAATTTACCTTACTGATATGTCTGCTACAGTTTTAGCAAGTAGGGCCCTCTAATAAAAACGTTTTCAAGACAAACTTGGCCACGTGATGACTTTTCTTACCAACACTATTTGACCAATAATTGTTCACATGCCATTTTCTTGTAATCCTAATTTTGTTAATGTTAAAAAATTATTAAATACAAACTAATTTTAAAAATTAAAATAATTAATTATTATATTTATTAAATTAGAGATTTATTTAACAACTAAAAGAATTTATTGGTATCTTATCAAAATTTTAACTATTAACTATTTTATATTTTAAATTAGTTTTTATTAACTTTTTAAAAACTAATTTATAATCTAAAATATACTAATTATTTTTTATCTTTAAATTTAGTTGTTATTTAATAATTTTCTTGTTTTTTAAAAAGAAATATTTTGATCTAAATTAATAATAATAATTTTTAATTTTTGAAAAAGAATATTAAAATAAAAATAATAAATAGTGATTGATTTAATAATGAAAAAAACATTAACTAATTTCACAACAAATTAGTCACTAGTCACAAAATTCAGTGAAGTTCATCGTTCATTGATTTTAGTAACTAAATTGCTTATACTTTTAGTCATTAAATTAAATTGGTAACTCATCTCGATTACTAAATCGCACAATATTAAATATCAATATTATTCTGTTTAATTATTTAGAGAAATATTAATATTGAAACATTAATAATTTTCTATCTTATAAAAATAAGTATTTTGAAGTATTTTTTTGCTAATTGAATTAAAATAAATATATATATAATTTTAGGAAATATTTTGCGATGAAAAAACAGGTTACTTATTTGGACTAAAATGTAATCATTAAAATTAGTCATTGTTTTACGTCATTAATTTTTTTTTCTTCACTCATTCCACAATTGATTTCTATTACTAAATTGAGTAGTATATAGCATTGATCATAAGAACAAAGACCTCTATTATTTTGAGTTATATGTTTTTGGTAATCTTTAATGTTGCAAACATGTTTTTACTGACGACCTCCTACCAACCTTTACTATACTTATTTGAAAAAAGAATTTTCCAAAGAGTTTTATGAACTCAAATTTTCTTTTAGAATGTTGTATATATTTATAAAAATAGTTAGGTATTTATTTTATATAATATAATGACTTTCTTTGATAAAAAATATTTAATGAAAATGTTAAGCATGTTTGTAAATCTATTTAGTATTCACCTTAAATATTATTATTTAAAAATTAAAAATTTATATTTTTTAAAATAAATATTTTATAAATTATAATATAATTTTTGGAAAAAATTAAATGTAAAAAATTATTAGGTAAATTATTTTTGGAAAATCAAAATAAAAAAAAACAATAAAATTAGTGACTAATTTAATAACTAAAACATTGCTCACTTAGATAGATGAAAAGTTTGTCACTAAACCAATAACAAAATTGGTTGCTAAATTTGTTACTATTTTTGTCTCTAATTTTTGTCATTCAATTAGTCACATATTTTTATAATTAAAATCAGTCACTGATTTTTTTCTCCAAAAAGTTACATTTTGTCACAATATCAATCATTATATGTTAGTAGTCTAGGAAATGGTGATAATCTCACTCTTCTTATATGACCTCATTATTTATGAAAATACTGTAAACTTGTTTTTTTTAAAGCTATCATATGACCTTCTAACAACTTCATTAGATTTTTTTGAAAAAAAAATCCAAGTTGTTTTATCAATTCTATTCAAAGTCCCACCTTTTTAGCTAATTTTGTAGTGGATATCAAAGTCAACTTCTTAAGTTTAGTTATTTAAAAGAGTTTGATATGTCAAAATGACGTTCATTCTAAAGAAGATATCTTGGACACCAATGAAAAATTAAATAATGAACTATTAAAACCATCATTTCAAATTTTAAAAATAAAGATAAGGAAAACTTCTCTTTTTTTTAAAAAAAGTCAAAAGCTTTAGAGAAAATACATATAAAATAATCATTCTCAAATATTAGATGACCAAATTTTTGAAATAACAATCTTATAAAAATCATGTTGATGGGATAAAAGATTAAACTTATTATTAAGATCATCTCAAAAACACTCTTAGACAAAAGAGGATTAGACCATGAAGAAGATAAAACAAAATCTCATACATTTTTCGTTTGTAATGTGAGAGGTGCATTTAAGACATCAAAATCTAACATGAAAAGACCCAAGTTTAATTGGACACCTAATGCAAAAGTATTCATATTGTAGGCATGGTAGGCATGGTTAGTCAGTAGAAAAAAAAAATACATTTTGTCATGTTACCTAGATAGTGGGTGTTCATGTCACATGACACAAGAAAGATCGATGTTTCTAGATGAGAAAAAAGGAGGGCAAACAATATTTGATAGAAACCAAAAAGGAAAGTAATATGTATTGGACAAATATGTATGAATTTTATTCTCTATATTGAAAATATTGTTTTGGTAGATAATATCATACATAATCTTATTAGCATAAGTCAATTATGCGAGAGTTAATATAATATTTTTTTTTAACAAAAACACGTGTATAGTTACAAATGACAAGCCTACTATCTTTTATGCTAAGAGACAAGGTAACTTGCACAAAATATATCTAAATTAATTATCATTTCAGAAGGTCTCTTATCTGACCTTTTTCAAGAAAGATTATTGGGTCTAACTAAAAATTATGGTCATGCAAGTTTGACACTAATCTCAAAGCTATAAAAGCTTGACTCGTGAAAGTGTTGCCTAATACGTTTTTCAAAGACATTATTCCTTGTGAGACATGAATGAAGGGCAAACAAGTTAAAATATATTTTCAAAACAATAACAAAGTTTATTTATAAAGACCTTTTAAGCTAATACATACATATGGTCTTGTTATTGTAAATGACTAAATGAACATGAGTTAAAGTTAGATTTCTTACCCACAAGCATGAAACCTCCAAGGCCTTTTGTAAAATTCATAAAAATGTTCAAAAATAAAAAGACTTTGTGTATTGCATCTATCAAAGGTGACTATAAGGGAACGTTCACAAACAAATGCTTTGAACAATTAATGATACTTGTATTCATCATAATTTTTTGACTCCATAAACATCACAACAAAATGGTGCAATAGAGATTAAACACGTCATTGAAAGAAATGACTATACTAATGTTAAATTCTAATTCATTTTCTACACACTTATTGACAGAGGTAGTAAGCATAACTTGTTATTTTTCAAAACAAAATTTACATAAATAAGCCTTCGAATATGAATTGTGGAGAGGTATAAAAATCAATATATCATATTTCTATCATTTTTAATGTTAGTGATTCATCTTGAACAAGAAGGACAATCTTGGAAATTTAACTCCAAAAGTGATAAATGAATCATGTTTTGTTATTTTAAAACTTCAAAAGCCTACAAACTTTACAACTTTGGGATAATGATAGTTGAAGGAGTCATCCATGTGTGGTTTAATGACTACAATTCCAATAAGGAATTATAGAGTTAAACAATGCATTTTCTAGCAAGCATATAATGAAAAAAAGATGAAGGAAAAAAACACATATTTACACTCTAGTTAAACATTGTTGGTGTACATGATCCATGATTAGACAACATTAAAGGTACACCTAACACAACATTTGGCGATTAAGTTGAAAGGTGTGAGTCAACAAACAAAAACACTGAGATGATAAAAAATCATTCATCCTTTATGTTCCAACTGAGAAGGTTTGAGTGAGATTATGCTTCAAGGAAACTCAACATTCATCCATCAATTGAAATCTAAAATGGTCAATGAATGTTAGATAATCAAAACTAAGTACCTTCCATGAAACAAAAGCTTGATCAATTATTGAAGAATGGCCTCTTGAAGCTTCTGAAGTTGCTAAAGGACAAGAAAGTTGTTGGAACCTAGTGAGTCTTTTACAACAAGCTTGATGAACAATGCAATGTTGCGAGGAATAAAGTTATATTAGTGGCTAAAAGGCACTCAAATCAGGAAGACAAAAACTATACAAAAACCTATGCACCTATAGTAAAATTAGAGGCTATAAGCATCTTATTGGCATTTTTTTCTCATAATGATATGCAACTCTATTAAATAAATGTTAATTCTTCAATAATGACATCATGAAAACAACTTATGTGAAAAAATTCCTAAGATTTTGATAGTACAATTTTTTTCCACATGTTTAAAATAAGTAAAATAATATATATAGTTAAACCAAGTTATTAGAACATGGTACGAGAAGTTTAATTATTTCTTTAGAAAATGGTTTTACAATAAGAAAAATCAATATCCATAATCTTGAACAGAAAATGATTTTACAAAGAGGATTAAGCAATGAAAAAATTCGTGAGTTATTATTAACATGATGTTAATTATTGAAACGACTAGTAATTTGATATTAAGAAGTTTAATACATTTAAACCTTCAACAATCTTATTTGTTCTATTTATACATG
>Ga0123341_1001126_pt1 | contig 19223 bp, 11 predicted proteins | sample Turbeapinknodule_FD_89959 | JGI IMG/M metagenome (GOLD analysis project Ga0123341, IMG submission 89959) | Root nodule microbial communities of legume samples collected from Mexico - Turtle bean Mexico pink nodule | ecosystem: Host-associated > Plants > Roots > Nodule | place: Mexico: Nepantla...
ATATATATTGTTGATATTATAATTTTATTTTATTATTTTATTATTTATAATTATATGTTGTTATTAATAGTATAATTAAATATTTTTAAATTATAAATAATAAATAAATTTATGTAATATTTAATTTTATATTAAAATAAAATGTATGCACAAGGTTATTTTAGTAAAATATAATAATCCTACTAAATCTCCACAAATCTCTTCATTTTGTGAAGAATGAAAAAAACCCTCCACCCTCTCCCTCACTCTCAAAACCATGGAAGAGGGGATTCTTTTGGAAGGGGATGAAAGAGGATTAGTTTGAAAACGCATGCATAAGGATATTTGATTAAAATGCAAGCACCACAAAATCACCTCAAACTATCCAAGGAATCCATCCAAATTCTGTTCATTGCAAGTCATGCTAATCATTGTTCTTAAGCATGAAAATGAACTTAGATAACCAATTTACAAATTACGACTAGCAGCAACATTTAAAATATCAACCATTGGATACATTAAAAAAGAAATGAGTACACCAAGGGCATGCAAAGTTCGATTGCTCCCCTGCACTGGCATGGGTCCAGTGCGATCTGCAGTTCCCTCTGAGAAAGACGACAAGAATTGACCAAACAAGTGCTTGCTACTGACACCTTGTTTACCTTGCCTCGTTGATTTTGTTTTTGTTGAAATATGCTGCTTTAGAAGCAACTTCCTAACATCTTCAACATCATCCAGTGAACAGTTTACATGTTTAGATGGTTACCTTAAAATAATCTATATTCATTTCAAAATTGTGACGACAAAAGACTAGTCAGGCATGCAGTGATGGTCCAAGACAAAGAAGGTGTTAAAGTTCACACGTACGCTAATAATTATTAGAACACATCATATAATCGAAAAACAAAGTTCCAAATGACATCATGAATAAACAGTGTATAGCACAATCAAGAATCCAATGAGAGGTTTTCAGGTTCTCGGACTCCTTGACTGGAGGCCTTTTTTAACTCCAGAGCTCTCTTGTAAGGTGGAGCAATTGGGGGTTGTACAGGATCCAAGCTTTGATATGTTCCCCCATTAACTTTAGGTAGTGGATATGAGCGATCAGAATCATACCCACTGAGGTCACCACAAGCTAGAAATGGGATATACACCTTATTAGGGCCTTCCAACCATCCACTACAACAATCTGCAAAGCCACATGCATTAATTACTCCAGACCAAAGCCATGAAAAATAAGTCTACTGATGATACAATGAAAACAGCAACGGATATTTCTCAGGGTCACGATTATTTTAGCATACATTATTCAGGGATTCACTGTATGGGCTGAATTTATAGTTCATAATTAAATATAAGATTTACTATAAGGACGTAGATATACCTGTATCATCTACCCCCGAGGGACTTCCAACCTTCTCAAGAAGGCGATGCAGATCTTTTGGATCGAATCCTTCAGGAGGGGAATAGTTTTCACAGACTGCAAATGCCTCTGCAAAAGTGAAACACCTACAATTAGCTCAAATACTAGTCCAATAGAATTTCCCACTTAACATTTTTAACCATATTTTGGGCAATGCTAGTGTGGTAAAAACTAGCTTAAACACATATAACTACAAGGTGTTACAGCTATGTTTTCAAAGTTCAATCCAAAAGGGGCTGCAGCTATTTTAAACCAGTATTTTCGAGGTTCATAACTTCATAGACATTTCTTACACGATAGAAAAGCTTCTGTTAAATCTAATTAATGTTTCGACTGTCTATTTCTATGTAACGTCATGACTGTAAACTCTTGAACAAGGCTACTTCTCATAATAAAAAGAAACGATAAAGAGGGGAAAAAGTATGCATACCAAAAATAGCAAGCATTGAGAAACTAAAAATCCTTACCTATGCTAGAATTGCGGCTGCTTTTTGGTTTTGCAAATGTCACTACAGGGAAGAATAGCTTTAGCTGCAAGGCAGAGACGACACAGGTTGTCATGATGATTCTAGGGTTATAGAAAAAATTAAATTCCGAAAAACTATGTAACAAAATAAGAGCAAGTAACTTTCAGAGACAATGATACACCTTTGCCACTTTCCAATTGTTTCGTTATGAATATTTGGCAGAAAGTGGAACTGCAAAACAATTTCACAACTCAACTAAAATTTAGATTCAGTAATGAGTAGGGTCTAAATCCCAGCCAGACAAAGGGCATACTCACAGTGATAGAATCGATTCAAAAAATATTTTATGTGTGCACTTCTTTTATTTATCAAGAATGTAACTTAATGGTGTTCCTTTTATTTCAAAGTACAATCATTTTGTAGAATTTTGGTGTAACTCATTGAAAACACTCATTCCTCGTCACAAAAAAAATACACATTATATGATTTGATCTAACTGCCAAAGTCAGAAATATGTGGTATTTGAATTACTTCTATTGCCTTCAAAGGTTTGCAACCCTCATTCATTCTTAATCATTCCCAGAGAAGATCATGTATTATCAGTTCTCTATAGATGTTTCCAAAAGCTAACTGAAAGTTGGATGACTGCAAGGCATGGATGTAAAAACAAACTTGCACTAATGTCAACTACGCACAAGCACACAAGTCTTCAATTTCTAATATTTCATGATACGGGGACTTCAAATACCTGACAATATAGAAGGGATGTGTCCTTTCCTCTAAATATCTTTGCAATAAACTTCCCTCCTTCCTTAAGTACATGAGTAACAATTGTCAACCCCTGCAAGAATACCAATAAGCATCAATCTGCAACAAAAACCCAACAAGAGGCAAATAAAACCATGCAACTCTTTGCAAATCAATTAATCCTTGTTTCACAATAGGGCAAAGAGAAATAGATGTAGCAATCACTGATTTTATATACCCTTCAAATTTATTTTCTCAACTCCAATTTGCAATAGTGATAACGTGAACATGTACTATCCAGATGGAAAAACAATAAAAGGCACAAACAACAAGAAAGGGGCAGAAATTAAATACTTACTGCAAGTATGAGTTGGGATTGTACAAACTCATCCATGTCATGAAGCCCAGTAACTGCAAAAGCCAAAGCTTGCTTTCTTAAACTACAAACAAATTAAGAGATTTTCTACCAATGTATTACAGTTGATATGGAATAACAAACTAGAGACAAAATAATTCTGGTTGGGTCCTTGATTGAGGCTATAAACCAAAATGTCACACTGTATGTAGCTTTTCATAAAATTAGTTTTCATGTCAAAATTGCACTACTTCAAACATAAAATTTTGTATGAAGAAATTAGGTAGTTAAATTGAGCATTTTCTTTACCATCAGGAGCACCATCACACACAACCAGTTCTTTATAATTCTTTCAAGTTTCAACAAATTGTAGACTCCAGCAGAAAAGGATTGCTATGAACATCAAGAGACATACTTGTGCATTTTGAATCCATGCATACAAAGTAAGCTGATTTTGTAAAGCTGAAACTTAAATCTCCTTATTATCACACAATGCATTTCCACCATTCTCTCTAAAACATGTAACATGTGCAAATCACAGTGTAACTAGCAAAAGAACGAACAAGAAAGAAAATGTTGTTTTTGGTGGTAACATGGTTCATAGCTTTTCATAAAAATTGTTTTCATGTCAAATTGCACTACTTCAAACATAAATATTTTGTATGAAGAAATTAATTAGTTAAATTGAGCATTTTCTTTACCATCAGGAGCACCATCACACACAACCAGGTCAGCCTTGCAGCCATCGAAATGTCTAATGACCTGAATAAATCAAGAGAAAGAAGAGGAGCTCACAAACTTAATTCCAATGGTCATCCAAATAATTTAATTGGTGGGAAAAAACAGCCTCGAATAACCAGTTCTTTATAATGTTTTCAAGTTTCAACAAATTGTAGACTGCAGCAGAAAGGATTGCTATGAACATCAAGAGACATACTTGTGCATTTGAATTCATGCATACAAATTAAGCTGATTTTGTAAAGCTGGAACTTAAATCTCCTTATTATCACACTATGCATTTCCATCATTCTCTCTAAAACATGTACCATGTGCAAATCACAGTGTAACTAGCTAAAGAATGAAAAAGAAAGAAAATGGTAATTTTGCTGGTAACATAGTATGTTTCCTTATTTTTGTTGGTAATGTTTTGTTGAGTGGATTGGGTTTATTCCGATTTTTAGGAAATTTGTCCAACCCAATGACAGTGGATACATGTCCTTTACAGACAACAAACACCGTCATAATGTCTAGCTGTTATTTTACATGAGTGAAAAATATGATTTATAGCATGGTTCAGCACTACAAACAAAAAATGCTGTGCTTTTCTTTTCCTCTATTCCATTTTCATGCTTTTCTCATTGTTATGGTTTGGGCAGTGTTCCTTTAACAGAAAGCAACACATATAGTTGAAATTCAAAATGATAGAGGAAAAAATATAATAAATGAAACTCGTAATACATACACATGTTTCATTTATGTAAAATATTAAAAATTTAGAAGGAAATATTTTTAAAAGGAAACTATGCAATTTCTTGAGGAAATTTAAGGCGGCAACAAACTGAAAGAGACAGGTATATTTTCTATCTCTACCAAGATATGTATACTCAACTAACATGCATTCAGGATAAAATAAAATTGTCCATGAAAAAAATTATGGTAATACTGTTATATATACCACTTCAGCTGTTCGAGCATTAGTTATATCACCCTGCACCTGAATGACACCTTCAATTGGAGCCATTGGTTGCAAATCAATAGCTACAATAAGAGGAAGATTTTCACCCCTGCATACATGATGCAGCAAGAAATTGATGATATTGATAAAGACGGAGCAATAATATCAGTGATTCAATAGGACACATTCTCCTATAAAAGAAAGAATTTATTTAAGACAGAAAATTATGAGTTTGGAGGATAGAGAAAAATAAACAGGAAATCAATGATTAGAGTTATCAATCCATTAACATATCTGTAAGGGAAACTCCCTTGAATATTCAAAGGTTTAAACCATCAAGAAGCCAAATGCTTAATTTATCCCATGTCAGCTGTTGATCCAACAAAACCTACTTAAAATATGAGTCATACTCCAACCAAGTGCCCCAAATTGTAGCATACGTTGTTACCAAAACTTTAGCTTCTTTACATCAACTAAAACAATTTAAGCTTACCATAGAATGATGATAAGAAAACCTCCACACTACATTCACCAAAAATGCCAAGCAATGAATTCATAAAGAAATAGAATTAAAACAATTTAAGAACAGGTGATATACTAATAAGAGTTTGCACTCACATAACACACATCAGGGCATTAGCTTTTCTTCATTGATGTCTTTCTTCTTTTTTTCTCTGTCCTTGTTCATGTTTCATTTTAACATTAGGAAGATCTATAATCCTCCAAACTCTTTGCAATTTTCTTCCTTAGTCTTGATGAAAGTCTTATTTTATAATAACAATAACAATATATTTATCAGTTGTTTGATCGAGCTTAATTTCAATCCTAAGACTTGACATGAATGTACAGGTGAGAAACAATGAAGAAAAGCTACTGCCCTGATGTGTGTTATGTGAGTGCAAACAGTATAGAAATTTCAAAGAAAGGCAACTTACTTTGAATCAGGCGCAAGCTTGGCTGGGAGATATAGTTTACGACTCAAAACCTGCACATAAGAACTTAAGCATGCTTGTTTGTTAAGAGTTCATATGACAAGACAAGTAAAATTTCATCACAAGTACCTGACTCCAGCTACCTGGGGCAGCGCATAAATCTACAACACGCTTCACTCCTGCAGAAAATAAAAAATTAATCTCGATGCAGAGAGCAAGGGTAATTTGTTGACCCTTTTCTATTAAATATTCATGACAGAGAAAACAGTGTCTCAGCGGAAAAAGTATTCAATAAACCCAAACAGTCAAGTACAGGCTTTCGTGGGCAAAGGCAGACACCCCCACCTTCAAAAATGTCGAATTCCTCATCTATCTGAAGGAGTTTAAAGGCACTTCGAGCACGCCAACCTTCCTCTTTTGCTTTCCGGTAATAGATATCCTGAAAACCAATTTAGCCAAGCATGAATGCACCCCAAGAAAGAACACTCTGTAAGTTAAAAAGCGCACACACACCCTCTTATCCCTTGAAGCTCTCCCCATGCTCTATCGTTCACTTGCCCTGCCACAAATTACGCAAAACAAATCCCTGACACCAACAGTTGTCAAAATAAATTAGAACAATACACCTGAAAATAAAAACAAGAAATTTAAAAATAATAAAATAAAAGCTTTTTTCCCATTCTTTTAGCCATTTCTTCAAACATCTGTTGGACATACATAAAATCTTCCTTTCACATTTACATAACTTAAAAGCCCCTAAATTTTTAATCCCCAGGCTAAAATTACAACTTCCATGGACCTAGAATGTTACAAAACTCTACCCAGCCCCAGAAATTTACAATCCCAATATTGAAAAGAAAACCATGCACCTTTTAACTTGAAAAATCCAACTATCACCTCTCTTACAATTCAACACACTCACTAGCTACCTAGGTTATGTTATATACTAATGATATATGCCCGTAGCCGAAATGGTTTCGCAACAGTAACCGGGTCAACCCGTGTTCACACCTATAAAGGCTCGGAATCTGAGTCAAATAGCAATTCGCGCTCAACAGCAACTCCTCACAAACCCTAACCACCAATTGTTGAACCTTTAGTATCACTCCTCACGAATTAACAAAATGCACTCTTTCACCTCTACAACCAAATGCTCTCACAGCCTTTCTCCCACAACCACTCCCAGAATTTGAACTGTCACATTAATTCCAAAAGACCAAGAGCACAAATTATGCTGATGATGACATTGTTCCATCTAATCTTAGTTCGTGTACTTGAAGAGGAGCATGAATGAGATAAAACCAGACCTGGAGGGCTTGGAAGAACCTATTGCGTTTGCGAAGGTCACAAATGATGCGTTGAAGTTCTGCGACTCGGACCTCGTTTCCCTTGTACACCCAATCGTCGAGTACCGGTACCACACTGGTGTTGGGATTTCCGAGGGGGCTGATTTCAATGGCTTCGCTAGGGTTTCTCCCTTTCTTTCTCTTCGCCGCAGTGTAACGATGGTGAATGAACGGAAACGACACAAACACGGTGATCGCCTCTGCCGCAGACGCGGGCCAAGAACCCAAGGTTTATTAATGGGCTTCTACTTTGGGCCAACCGTCTTTTAACTTTGCCATTTGCTCCTGCACCCACCTAATTACTGTCTACATCCTCCTAATTTTTAAAATGATCATTATTGTATATTTCAAATTCAATGATGACTTCCAAATTACTTATTCGGAAATATGGAATAAAATTCTTAGATTCGGAATAAAATTTTCAAAATATGCGAGATATTTTTATAATAAATTTTTCAAAATAAATTTTACAAAATATGAGATGTTTTCTCCAACATTACATAAATATTCTTTTTCCACAAAGGCCCTTGACAACAATACGATGAAGTGGTAACATAACAGAAAAGGAGAAGACATAATGGTGGTAAATATTCTAATAATTCATAGCAGAGTCTTGAATATAATAAAGAACATTTTGATCATTTCTTATACTATGAGAGTTTAGGATGAGGGAGAAAGTTCCTCTTTTTATTGAGGGAGAATGTGAACAAATTAGTTAAACTTCCTATATCATTTTTCATATGTTTATATTCATTTATTTATCTTTCTTTGTCTACTATTAAATCAATTAAATTACATAACTTCACAATATTTATCTTCATTTTTCATTTATTTTTATTTTACCAAACAAGTATTAATCCTTCTGGCAATACTTTTAACCCTGCCTACTTTTTAATGTTGTCCACAAATTTCACTTGTACCAATAACCTTGAGCTTTTTAACTTGACAATAAAGTTTTTTTTTATATCTATAACCATCTTATTATTAGTGCAGACTTTTCATTGCTTATGTCAATATCTAATTTAGAGTTTCTCATTCTCCTAACGATGTTTCTTTCATTTATGAAGCTTAAACTTGAAATTTGGTTTTAAAAAATCAAGTTTAGTACCACTCGAATCAACAACTTATAGATACTTAGCCATATGTTTGAAATATGTGTGAAAATTAAACATGTGGAGATTATGTCTCAAAAGGTTACAAAAACTAAGACTGCTTGCATCACAACATTAAAAGACACAAACCTTAAAAATACCACGCAGACCTAATTGTTCTAACTTGAAAATTTGGTTGAGTTATTAAGCAGAAGAAATTTTTGAATTCAGTAACACTCAGTGCAAAAAAAAAAAATAGAAGCCTAGGGGATTTGTGTAATACAACAAACCACCAAGGAAACACAAAATTATTAAGGTCACTGCATATGTTTAGTTCAGACATGTGATCTCCTAGTTCTCTTTTATAGTTAAATTTATAATATATAATTCCTCAGATGGTTTTAAAAAATTTGTGGTGTGTATTAAGACAGTACAGCCAAAAATTGATCCCTGACAGAATGATTGCATCCAACAAAGTCATAAAGTATGAGTTATGTTATGACCTAGGAAATAAAAGTGCAGTGAGGCCATAATGGAGTAACATTTTTCTTTCTAGGAATTTCCTGATAAACAGTATTAGCACAGAAAAAGGAACAAGAAAAAGAAGATTAAGCAATTCCCCAATGTTCACGCAAACCCCACATTCAAATTCCTGTTCCTCCCTCTTTCTCCCATTGCACAACATATGGGGGCTGTGGTATCTAAATTTCAGATTTTAGAAACATAACCGAAGACAAAGAGGGAGCAAAAAGCAGGTGTAGGCCTTGCAACACCAGCTCAAAAGCAATGCTGATTAGAAGAGTATCCACCATCTCCTTACTCTTTCTCTCTCTTTGCTACCTCTTTACATTAACCTTAACATTTTCATTCCTGTCTCCCTCTTCAGTCTCCATGGCTCCACCACTTTGTCTTTTGACCAAACTCCCTTTTCTCTCAGCAATTCCATCCCAATATGTTGCTGTTCACGCTTCAGACTTTGCCTCACTAATGTGGTAGACCTCCCACATTAGTGGTAAATACTTGGATTCCAGAACATGCCCATGTGTGCATGTCTCATGCACGTATATGAGCCTTATTTGTTTTCTTGCACCTATATGCTTTTAAAAGTTCTTGAAACATTCACCCTCTTAAGGATTTTGCTTTAACCTTACAAATTACTACACCCTCTGTCCATTTTTCTAGCTAGCATGTTTCCTTAAAATAGTTTGTCTATATATACTCCTTTGCCAACCTTTCCAACTGTCCCCTTTGGCAGCTACTTCCTCTCTGCCTCTCTTCTTTGTCAGACAATTTTTTTTTTTTAAATATTGGCTTTTTATGCAATTGGAGGTCTCGGATTGTTCATCAAAATGTTGAGAAAAAGTAAGAGAGTAAGCTTCAGTCCTGATGTCCATGAGAAACAAACCATGTTTCTCAAACATAGTGTATTAGGAAACAGGAAGAGGGTCATTGGAAGTTGGAGTTTCTCAAGAATTTCCAGAGACCCTTTATTGTCACCCGTGAGATTCCTACTACAACTTGGAGAAAAGGTAGCAAATTCCATTAGAGATGTTTCTATGGGAAGGAGATCCTCCAGAAAGGTTTCTTCATCCACTTTGGTAAGGTCACGTTCACTATCAGACCCTAACGACTCATCATATCGTGCTAAGGCTGTAGAAGATTGCATTGAGTTTTTACATTCTTCCTCCTCTAGGGAGAGACCAAGTTCAGTCTCTCCATGAAAAATCATGGTTTGCAAAGTCTTCTCAAGGCTGCTGCATGCAAGAGATGTATCATGTATGTATATTAAAAAGGATATGCTTTCTCGATTTCACATGTCATGTTCATTAGTTCAAAATTAGAGGTCAATCCTTTTGTCGTCTCTTCTGCAGCAGAGTTTGAGTAGAGACATTGCATATTCAAATGAAAGTTTGAATTGCACAAAGTGAAGTTTTTTCAACCTTTTCTTAACCATGATATTGGATATTTCCCCCTCTTGGTATAGTTTCTTCAAACATTAAAATTTGAATTCTGCATCAATCAAATTCTTTGATGGCACCGCGGATCAACTTGATTGTGTTTTTTATATCTAATAAAAGGATAGTTTTTGTGCAAATATAAAAAGGACCCAGTAAAAAAAAGACATACTTACTTTTCTCTTTATTTTTTCCTATGGCATTATCTTATCTTGCACTTCTCCTTTTTTGCTCTCTTATTTTCATGCGAACTTTTGTATAAATAACACTTCACTTTATTAATTAATTACGACAGACCCCACAAAAGACATGAGCTTCCACTTTCTAGGCTTCTGTTCTGTAACACACTTGAAAAGCAACTCAACCATACGCTAAAAGATCTGTGAATACCCCAATCTATCAACTTTCAACAATCCTTTGACCATTGACCAGAGCACTACAAAATCACCTCAAACTGTCCAAGGAATCCATCCAAATTCTGTTCATTGCAGGTCATGCTAATCATTGTTCTTATCTTAAAGCATGAAAATGAACTTAGATAACCAATTTTGAAATTGCGACTAGTGGCAACATTTTAAATATCAACCATTGGATACATTAAAAATGTAATGAGTACACCAAGAGCATGCAAAGTTCGATTGCTCCCCTGCACTGGCATGGGTCAAGTGCTATGTGCAGTTCCCTCTGAGAAAGACCACAAGAATTGACCAAACAAGTGCTTGCTACTGACACCTTGTTTATCTTGTCTCGTTGCCTTTGTTTTTGTTGAAATATGCTGCTTTAAAAGCAACATCCTAACATCTTCAACATCATCCAGTGAACAGTTTACATGTTTAGATGGTTACCTTAAAATAATCTGTATTCATTTCAAAAATTATGATGACAAAAGACTAGTCAGGCATGCAGTGATGGTACAAATCAAAAGAAAGTGTTAAAGTTCACACGTACGCTAATAATTACTAAAACACATGATATAATCGAAAAACAAAGTTCCAAATAGCATTACGAATAAACAGTAGAAATGAGTGATCAGAATCATACCCACTGAGGTCACCACAAGCTTGAAATGGGATATATACCTTATTAGGGCCTTCCAACCATCCACTACAACAATCTGCAAAGCCACATGCATTAATTACTCCAGATATTTCTCAGTCACGATTATTTTAGCATACATTATTCAGGATTCACTTTATGGGCTGAATTTTATAGTCCATAATTGCATATAAGATTTACTAAAGGGATGTAGATTACCTGTATCATCTACCCCTGAGGGACTTCCAACCTTCTCAAGAAGGCGATGCAGATCTTTTGGATCGAATCCTTAAGGAGGGGAATAGTTTTCACAGACTGCAAATGCCTCTGCAAGAGTGGAACACCTACAATTAGCTCAAATACTAGTCAAATAGAATTACCCACTTCCTAATATTTGTAATCATATTTTTGGCAATGTTAGTGTGATAAAAACTAGCTTAAATACCTATAACTACAAGGTGTTACAACTATATTAAACAAATAGTATTTTTGAAGTTCAATCCAAACGACGTTGTCTAAGTCTGAGATATATCATCTAGTTAATCATCGTATCTGAAATATTATTTACTTTAGAAGTCATGTTCCGTCATGGTTATGTTCTTAAAAGACCTCAGTTGTTTATAAAAGAAAAAAATATATAAATTGTTTTTGTCCTGGACTTCTAAGAAATATGAAACTATATTGACGCCGAAATACTTACCTAGAATTATGGCAGCTTTTTGGTTTTGCAAGTGTGGGAAGAATAACTTTAGCTGCAAAGCAGAGACGACAAAGGTTGTATGATGATTCTAAAAAAAATTAAATTCAGAAAAGCAATGTAACAAAATAAGAGCTAGAAACTTTCAGAGACAACACCTTTGCCACTTTCCAATTATTTCGTTATGAATATTTGGCAGAAAGTGGAACTGCAAAACAATTTTACAACTCAACTAAAATTTTAGATTCAGCAATGAGTAGGATCTAAATCCCAGCCAGACAAAAGGAATACTCATAGTGATAGAATCGGTTCAAAAAAATTATCTTATGTGAGTGCACTTCTTTTATTTATCAAGAATGTAACTTAATGGTGTTCCTTTTCTTTCAAAGTACAATCATTTTGTAGAACTTTGGTGTAACTGGTTGAAAAGAACTGTCATCCCTCGTCACAAAAAAAATACACATTATATGATGTGATCTAACTGCCAAAGTCTATATGTGGTATTTGAATTACTTCTATTGCCTTCAAAGGTTTGCAACCCTCATTCATTCTAAATCATCCCAAGAGAAGATCATGTATTATCCATTAATTAAATACTTACTGCAAGTATGAGTTGGGATTTTACAAACTCATCCATGTCATGAAGCCCAGTAACTGCTAAAGCCAAAGCTTGCTTTCTTAAACTACAAACAAATTAAGAGATTTTCTACCAATGTATTACAGTTGATATGGAATAACAAACTAGACACAAAATAATTCTGGTTGGGTCCTTGATTGAGGCTATAAACCAAAATGTCACACTGTATGTAGCTTTTCATAAAAATAGTTTTCATGTCAAAATTGCACTACTTCAAACATAAATATTTTGCATGAAGAAATTAGGTAGTTAAATTGAGCATTTTCTTTACCATCAGGAGCACCATCACACACAACCAGTTCATTATAATTCTTTCAAGTTTCAACAAATTGTAGACTCCAGCAGAAAAGGATTGCTATGAACATCAAGAGACATACTTGTGCATTTTGAATCCATGCATTCAAAGTAAGCTGATTTTGTAAAGCTGAAACTTAAATCTCCTTATTATCACACAATGCATTTCCACCATTCTCTCTAAAACATGTAACATGTGCAAATCTCAGTGTAACTAGCAAAAGAACGAAAAAGAAAGAAAATGTTGTTTTTGGTGGTAACATGCTTCCTTATTTTTGTTGGTAATGTTTTGTTGAGTAGATTGGGTTCATTCCGATTTTGGGGAAATTTGTCCAACCAATGACAGCGTATACATGTTCTTTACAGACAACAACCGTCATAATGTCTAGTTGTTATTGTACACATGAGTGGATATATGATTTATAGCATGGTTCAGCACTACAAACAAAAATGTTGTGCTTTTCTTTTCCTCTCTTCTATTTTCATGCTTTTCTCATTGTTATGGTTTGGGCAATGTTCCTTTGACAGAAAGCAACACATATAGTTAAAATTCAAAATGATAGAGAAACAAAATATAATAAATGAAACTCGTAATACATTCACACGTTTCATTTACGCAAAAATATTGAAAATTTGAATTTTAATTAAGATACAGAAAATTATGATTTGAGGATAGATAAGAAAAAAAGAAGAAATCAATGATTATAGCTATCAATCCAACATATCTGTAAGGAAACTTCCTTTAAAATTCAAAGGTTTAAACCATCAAGAAGCCCAATACTTAAATGCTTACTTTATCCATGTCAACTGTTTGATCCAATAAAACTTACTCAAAAGATTCCTGCACCCTACATTTTTCTTCCTGCACCCCACAAGATTGTGCAAAGACAAAAGTGTTTCTATATAAATTGTACATTTATTTTTTTTTATTTTGGATTATGAAATCCGGTAAATTTTCAGATTGGCGCATCCGGTAATCTCCCAGATTGATGCTTCCGGTAGTACATGAATGATAGTGTTAATCCAAAATAAAAAAATGCAAAACATTCATAATTGAAAAAACCATTCTGGATCCGTCAATCCATAATTCAAAATATGCATTCCGGATTCAGAAATCCATAATTGAAAAAAACATTATGGATCCACCAATCCGTAATAGAAATTAGGCTTCCGGATTCAGCAATCTGGAAATCAATAATATATGCAAACTTTGCTTCCAGAACACCCCCTCATCCGGAATGCAACATGATTCACTTCTGGATTGATAAATCCGTAACACACTCCCAGATCCCAAAATTGTAAAAGTCAGTTTCGGAATTTACAAAATTATGGGAATGCAGAAAGAAAAATTTAGGAATGCAGAAAGAAACTGCCGATAATGAGTTATACTTCAACTAAGTGTGGCCCAAATTTTAACATACTATTAAATATTATGAAAAAAATATTTCTGCAAGTTGACTGGATATATACATACAATTAGATTGAAAATATATGTTTTATTTAATTCGCTACTTCATATTATATCTATGTATCACAATTATAATAATTTATTGTTTTATTTTAACTCGTATATTATATATTGATACAATTCTATATTTGTGGAAAATATAATAATTCTAATACATCTATTGTTACCAAAACTTTAGCTTCTTTACATCAATTAAAACAATTTAAACGTAACATAGCGATATGATAACACAACCCAGGGTACATTATATTCACCAAAAATGTCAAGCAATGAATTCTTAAAGAAATAGAATTAAAACAATGTAAAACAGATGATACACTAATTAGAGTTTGCACTCACATAATTATCTGAAATGGAGTTGTAAATACACTAGAGAAACATTAGTACAAGAGAAGTCAACTTTGTGAAATAATTACTTAGAACACTCTTAGAAGAGAAATATTTAGCAAAACTTTTAATGTATTTAGTTTAGGATTTAGAGTACCCACATTTTCAATATGAAAAAATATAAATTATTCAATGTAATTTTAGTTTAAATGTGAATTATATAAATTAGTATAAACATGTGTTGTAATTTTAGTTTGAATATGAATGATAGATTTGTGTTTAACTTTATTTATCACAAAATTAAACAATGTGCTCAACTCTTACATTGTGAGCAGCGTGAGTGTTTGTTTCTGTTGATTTATAAATAAATAAAAAAGAGAAAATAAATTATGTTGATTTTGATTGAATTCACGTTGTGATGTTTACCTTAATTGAAACAGGACATTGACGTTGCAACAAAGCCCATACCCAATCGCGCGTTCCAACGTTTCAATCAACATCACACTTCAAGGAGATGCAAAAAGTGGTGTTACATGCAATTTTGTGAAATTAATAAATCATTTTAATTTTAAATATATGAAAATTAAATATCATAAAAAAGTGACATATGCAAAATATTGGGGATAAAGGAGAAATAATGAATGAATTATTGATTAAACTATGATAAATAATTAAAATTAAAGTTGATCCCTTTTTGTTTTGATTAAAAGCAAAAACATTATAGGACATTAGGGTGTTAGGTAAGAAGGGAGGAGACAAAATGATGAGGCGTGACAGCATTGAGGGTCATGTCGTTTTGTTTTGGGGTTTGAGGATAAGATTTGCGGTGCATAAAGTATTTGTACCTTTTCCTTCTCATGAGGGGCCCAATTCTGACGAGGGGCCCAATTATTGGATAAGCTTTCGGCTCTATCTACATCTCAATTTCAAGAGCATTTCATTTTCTAACACACCCACTTTATGTTCTATTCAATACTATTCTTATTTCTTTTATATTTTATTTTTTCATTCTTCTTTCTATTCCTCGTTCCTCTGAAATTAACGTTAATTTACGTTAAAACAAGGGTATATAAAATATTGACTATTCGCCAAACCGACATGCGAATATAACTTTGGGGTCCACATCACATGGGATTTCATCTTATCCATTTCCGTTTTTTTTCTATTTTTTTAATTCTATTCAGTGTTGTGGTGTTGTACAGCAAATTCTTGTCGTTAGGGGAACTAACACGTCTTCTTCATTATCCCATCTTAGTTTTATTTTTCTTTATTTTTAATCAGTATTATAGGAATATGAATTCTCTATACAAGATCAAAAGAATAAATTAAGATATTTTGTTCAATTAGATCAACTCTTTTTTTTTAACATTTGCTGTCTTTTTTAATAAAAATACGAGATACAATATTTCTCAAACAATTAAAATATTATTATAATATATAAAAGATGCCGGTATCATTTTTTAAAATCATCAAAGGAGGTTAGTGTAAAATTATAATAAAAAGGTAAAAAAAATTATGTAATTTAACAGAACTTCAACAATAATTAGTGCACTTTTTTTTTCACCAAAAAATTATGTAGATTAGTGATTTATACGATCAGCTAAATTATGTTTGTCACATCAAACAGTAAGAAATTTAACATCTTCCTTGTTTCTTTTCGGCTACATTGTATCACTTACACTTTTCCTTTCTTTCTTGTCTCTTACATTGGCAAATGGTTGTTCATAGATATTTTACAATATACCTTTTGGGTCAGTACTTGCTTGCAGATGTATCAGTAACGGAAGAAAAATAAGAAAAAATATATATTAGACACCACTCTTCATTAAAACCATATACTTTATAACTATTTTTTTAATAAAATATTATATCCTAATAAAATAATAATTTTTATGATTGGAGGATGAACATAAAAAAGAAAAGGCAGTATCATTGAATCATAATTTTACATGTAATAAACAACTAGTACCATAAAGAAATAATAGGGGAAAACCATGAATGTTAATGAAGGATGGGGAATACAAGAATGTTGGTACCTACTCCATAAAAAAAAATCACCAACAAGTATACTAATACTATATTTAACTCACCCAGACTAATGTAAGTCTCTTTTTTTTTTTGTGTTTATCACTCTCAAACTTTATTAGTTGAAACATAAATTATTTTCTTTGAATAAACTTCATCAATTTATTAGTTAAATTATTTACCTTTAAAAAAAGAAAGTCAATGAGTATTTGCCGATGTGAAAAGGCAAGGTACAGCAAATGCAAACGTGTGAAATGCATTGAATGTGTATTTGTTGTGAGATTTTTTTTTTATTCACAAAGAAGAAATTACATTAGTTTGTTGTGAGACTTATAAACAACAAAGAATAGTAATTCATTGCATAAACTTGGTGGAAATATGCAGAGAATTTGATATTTGTGGCAGACAGATAAAAGGGTAACTTCATTAAGTTCAGTCGAGTGATAAAAGATAATAGATAGTTTATGTAAGGTCATAACTAGTAGGTTTAATTCCCATTACTGCGATATGTTTAAAAATTGATGGTATAACAGAACTAATAGAGGTTTAGGAGCAGAGTTCTGTGCATATAAACTCTCAAGCTCTTTAGCCTATGATAATTCACTCAATGAATCTACCAAGTTTTTAAAGCTTGCCTTTTACAATGTATACAATAAATATAGAAAGAAGATAATCATCGTGCCCCACTTAGAAGACAAGAAGACAAATAAGGAAGCAGCAAAAGAGAAAAATAGTGATTCTGTTCAAAGATTTGTGTGCCTGCATCTCTTGCCTTCTCAACCTAGGGGTAGAACTTCCCATCAGCTGATAAGAATTGGGGTATGCATACAAATTTTCTGGGTTGCCAAACACTCTGGAATAAACCATCTCCCCAAACATCCCAGTCACAGGGTGGTGGTACGATCCAAGATTCAGCATTCGTGAAGTGGAGTCCGCTTCTTGGTACGGACGAGAGCTGAAGTAGTGACCCTGGTAAGGATTACGATATGGAAGGCGCTGCTGACCCCTTTGAGATGATGTTGCCACAAGTTCTTGAGCACATGAAGCAGGTGGTCTTGGAGGTATCAAAACATCACAAGAAGATGTTTTCCCTTCAGCTGTGGCATGGCCACGGGCGTAGAGTGGAACCATTGTGCTGTTGGATATAACAGCCTTGCAAACGGGGCACTGAGGGCGCTCACTAGTTGTAAGAGTATCACTTTGGACACTTAGCCACTTGTAGATGCATGGCCAGCAGTAGAGGTGGCCACACAGGGTCACCACTGGTTCATGTGCAAAGTCTAGGCAGATGTTGCAATCAAAACAACCATCAGAGTTTTCTGTCTCGGTCACAGCATCTTGGATGGTTTTCAAATCCCCGGAAATGTAGTGCTCAAGTGCCATGAAAATTAAGGAACTCCTTCACACAAGTTTGGTCAGTACAGCTTCTTTAAACCTGGAAACACCAAGAAAAAACAGCTTTAATACAAACAAACAAAAGACAGAAAAAGTGGGGAATTAACTTGATGGGTGAAATCAAGCAGAATTGAAACTAACAGTGGGACAGGAAAGTAAAACCAAATTGATGTCCATCAAAGAAAATGTCAATAAGTAGAAGACTATCCATATTGGAACAACAATTAATGAGATAAATGTAGTTGAAGGTAGCAAGGACGCGTGATCGGATTAACTTAATACCTAAAACATAAAAATTCAAAAGCAACAAATACACCAACTCAAATGCATCACCCTGCAATCAGACAGATATAATACATATTTTTTACCAAAAGTGTAAAATAAATGCCCGAAGCCCAAAGGTATACAATTATGCACATAGGCATACAAGCTATGCGACAAAATCACAAAACCCACAAAGGTGCAAGAGAAACTACCCTTTTAGGATATAAACCAAGGTATGCAGATGCAGTGAAAATCCAAAGGCTAAATTGCTTCATATGAAGAAGCAAATCCTGGTTAACAAGGATTCACTAAACACACAGGTTAAGTGCGGGATGTCCATAACCCAGAAACAGGAAGCCCCGACATGCTTTTCTGCATATTCCTAACAGGGATGCTAATAATGATAAGAAAAAAAGGGCTTGAATTGAAGAGGGGAAAAAGGAAAAATTGGCCACACCTCTTATCTGAGTGGAAAAATATCCCAGACATTTCAAAAAGTAAAAGAATCTTAACAATGACAGAGTTTAAGATGAATATAGAAAAATGAGTAAAAACACAAGATCTAGCCAGTACAAATTATGTGAAAGGAGAGCATGCACAGAATCCCATTAATTGAAAAGGAAGAAATTGCAAAGAAAAAACACAAGAAGTGAATGGTGATGGTAAAGAAAGAACACTATTTTACAAACCCAGAGAGCAAAGAGGAAAAGAAGGAGGAAATTACATACCCAGATGAAAAAGAAACCAGCTTTGCCTCTGTGGGAAATTTCGTTGGAGATGTAGACGGGGTGCGAGAGTACACGCCGGTTGGGAAGAACTAGTATATATATATATATGTGTGAAAGTCAAAGAACTTGAGATATTTTTCTTTAAAATCTGTTCCAGTGGGAAGCTATTAATTATCATCATTAGAAAAACACAACGCATGTCAAGTCATACTTTTATTACATTAATATATATATATATATATAAGTTTATAAATTAATATTTAAAAATTATTTAATCTAATTTTTTTGAAAAAAAGTTATTTAATTATTAAAACAAAAATATTATTTAATTATTTATTTTGTAGTCTCTACGTATTTTAGAAATGATTGTGTTCGGATTAAAG
>Ga0123341_1001128_pt1 | contig 19221 bp, 19 predicted proteins | sample Turbeapinknodule_FD_89959 | JGI IMG/M metagenome (GOLD analysis project Ga0123341, IMG submission 89959) | Root nodule microbial communities of legume samples collected from Mexico - Turtle bean Mexico pink nodule | ecosystem: Host-associated > Plants > Roots > Nodule | place: Mexico: Nepantla...
CAACAGATACAAGGATTACACTTGTTACAGAAGCAAATCTGAAATCAATACAAGCAGAAATCCTATCTCACACACTTTGATCAATCTCAATCTCTAAGCAATCTCAACTCTTTGAAAAACTCAGGTTAAAAAATGTTCTTACTCAAATCTGTTTTTCTGAAGATATTCAAAGATGATGTTTGTTACCAAATCTTAACAAACTATTCATTGCATTTAAAGATTGGTCAAAGAATTAAAGACTGGAGCGTAATTAGTTAGAATCATTTAAAGCTCAGTCAAAACAAAAACCATTTTTCTGTTATGGTACCAAAACAAACAATCGGTTGTTTCCTCGAATCAATCGGTTGTTTTGGTTTTAACACCTCAACCATTTGAAAAACAGTTTTCAATATTTTCTAAAAACACCTAAGTATAAAACAATCGGTTGTTTCGACAAAACAACAGGTTGTTTTTCAGTTAGCTTGAAAAACACTTTTTCTTTTAAAAAGATTGAGAATGCCTATGCTTTGGATTCAATCAAGAGTGGATTGCAAAACTCAATCTAACCCAGATCCTATTTAAGACAACTCAGCAACAACAAGCACAACCTAGCCTTCAACATCCTTCAAAGGGTTTTGGATGCTTCAAAGCTTGAACACCACTTGGTAAAACACCATGAGACTCCCTTCATGACTTTCTTTTAGAAAAAGATTTATGATGGATCCTTGGGATATAAAGTTTTCCTTTATTACAAAGATACTTCTACAAAATATACAACCCTTTAAAAGGCTTCTTGAGACATGTTCTCACCGGTTGACCGTGTTGCCGATTGACCTTAGGTTGAACGACTCCTCCTGGATCTACCTCTTATGGAATCAGAACCACGTCTCCTTGTTGCGCTAGAATAAGGCTCCGTTGGAATAGAGAGCATCCTACCTGTTGATTACACTCCGACGATCAAGTCAGTTATGGCTCACCAAAAGTAACTGTTTAGTAAAGTGTGTCAAAAGCAGCGTACCTTTTCTTGGAGACTTACTCTCCTTTTATTGTCGCACATGCAACATGCAACCATTCTCCCTGGGGAGTAAATCTTAACTGAAAATATTCTAGTACGTTAAAACAACAGAAAAACCACCTGTCACGAGCGCCAATGATCTTCAGGTGCCAAACCACATACCAACATTTTGTTATAAATACATCTCCATATCTACTTAGGGTTAATAGTAATTGGCCACGTGTAACAGATATGCAACAGAAACATGCAACAGATATCTAACAGAGAAAATATTGCCACATACTAACAATAAATATGCACAATAATAACAAGATTATATCTACCACACAAATATATATTTTAAATGGGTACATCAATGAAATTACTTTGCATACCCATCATGCGCTCTGGGCCCAGCCTAACCAAGGCCATTGGCACAGGTTTACTTAGGCCTCTCGCGGCGTAAAAGAACTGAGCAGGTCTCTCGCGGTGCAAAATTACTACCGAGAACTGAGCACTGGTCAGTACAAGACACAATGCAAATATGAGTGCAAAATGATCACCATACTCATACAACTTCAATATGTTATCAAACCTAAATTTTGTGAGCTCGAGGTCTTTAATAAAGCATGACATCTAGACAAAACGTCAACTACCACATTACTAGTTCCTTTTTATGTTTCATAACATTAGGGAATTTTTCTAAATATTCTACCCATTTAGCATATCTCTTATTAAGTTTTCTAAATCCTTTTATGTACTTAAGTGACTCGTGATCAATATGTATAACAAATTCCTTAATCACTAAGTAATGTTTCCATGTTTTGAGGGCAAATATAGAATGTATAACTCTATCATATATAGGATAGTTCAAGGCAGGTCCCCTAATTTTTCCACTGAAATATGCAATGAGGTGACCACCTTGATTTAACACAACACATATTCCTATCTCGGAAGCATAACACTCTAGCTTAAAGGTTTTAGCAAAATCGGGCTAAGCTAGAATGGGTGCATGTTTTAATTTATATTATAAAGTTTTGAAAGAGTTTTCTCTTTTTTTCACCCCCACATAAATGGTACATCCTTTTTAGCAAGTTCGTTAAAGTTGTTATAGTAAAGAAGTCCAAACCAATTCTTCTATAAAAGTTGGTTAACCCATGAAAGTTACAAAATTCACCTACTGTTACGAGGTGGGCCATTATTAGATAGTCTTTATTTTTCCAAGTCCACGTGAACATTGTCTTACCCAACCAAGAAACCAAGGAATATAATGTTTTCTTTTCAAAAATTACATTTTTCAAGGTTGATAAAGAGATTATGGTCCCTAAGAATAATTAAAACTTGTCTAAGATGTCCAATGTGCTCATCTTAACTCTATTTATGAATTAAAATATCATCAAAGCAAACAAATTCAAAATGACCTATACAAACCTAAGTACATGATTCATTAATCTCATGAATGTGCTAGGGGTGTTGGCCAAGTCAAAAGGCATGACTAACCATTCATACAGTCCAAACTTTGTCTTAAAAGTTGTTTTTCATTTGTCTCATTCTTTAATTTTGATTTGATGATTACCATTTTCAAGATCAATTTTGGAGAAATGTTTTTCTCATGCAATTCATCTAACCTCGGGATTGGGTGCCTATTTTTTACAGTAATATTATTGATGACTCTACCATTAGTGCACATTCTCCAAGACATGTCTTTTTTGGGAACCAACAACTTAGTAACTGTTGAAAATGGATGAAGCTTCTTATATGCCAAGACTTAGTGTGTGTTTGATGAAGAAAATAACTAGTTTGCTTTGAAGGTTGTTATGTGTAATTAGGTGATCTTGTATATAGGTTAGAGTGAGTTTGAGGTTTCCTTTTGCTTCATGACCTACCCTATATGCCTAATCAAGGTGGTAAGATCAAGCACAAGAAGTGATTCAAAGTTTTCCTAGAAGCTCTTTAAGTTTTCTCAAAAAATCAGGTTACTACACAAAAATAAATTTGTTTATTTGTAAAACAATAGATTTATTTTTGAACTGTTGAAAGGTTTTTCAAAATTCTGTTAAGGCACCAAAAAGTTGTTTCAGGCAGTTATTTATGTTAAGATGAGGTGGCAGTTTTTCAGAAAAACAATCTGTATGTTTTAGAATTAACCTGTTCTTTTTATAACAGCTTTCTAACTGTTTTTTTTTTTTAAAAGTTGTCAGAAACTGATTTCTATATAAAGGAAAGCACTTCTCACATGAAAGGTTGTTGAGCAATCACGATTTAAACAAAGATCAAATGTTTTTTGTGTGAGAAGAAGGATTTGAATGAGTTTTTAAAAGGTTTTTAAAAAGATCTTCAAAAGTGCTTGTTCTTAGTGTGCCTTGATCTTGGTGAAGGTGTTGGTGCTGTTGTGCTGCAATTTGGGCTACTGGTTTTTAGTTCTTGCATCTTCTTTCAGGTGTTATCCTTCCTTAATTCATTCTTGTATAAAGGTGTTTGTGTAAGTCACTTCTTGATAGGGTTCTTGAAGTGCAAGTAGTACTGAAATAGGGTTTTTCAGCTTTGGTTGCCTTGTTCTTGTAGGTTTCAAGAACTGCAAAGTGTTCTATTTGATTGGAACTGTTTTTAGTAAATTTCACCTTGGAGTGAGGTGAAACTGAATGTAGCTCGTTATGAGTAAACCAGTATAGATTGTGCTTGCATCATTCTTCTCATCCCTACACTCTTTTATGATTAATTGGATAATCTGTCAGAAAATAAATTTGTTCATTTAAAATTGAATCTGTTATTTATGGGTTTGCTCATACTGTTCTTCTTTGTTCTAGAAAAATCTTTTAATCACAAATAAAGATTTTTGAATCTGAGTGTTGACTGGTTTAAGGATAAAGAATTTCTTTATAATATCTTTGTTAAAGATTCACATTCTTTAAAATAATTGTATAAAAAGAACTTGTGTTTGATCTATTGGTGTAAATCTTATTCTTATAGCTGTTGTGAAAATAACTCATCTATTATAGAGATTTCTCTGTTTGATCTCAATACTAATCTGAACAAATTCTGGTTTTGTTAAAGTGTATTGAAAAATAAATCTATTCTTTTCAAAATTATTTTTTTTCTTTTTCTTCTGAAATACTGTAAATCAGTTTGTATTTGCAAAAAATTTATAACTTCAATTCACCCCTCCTTTCTTGAACTTAGACACTAGGACACCCAACAGTAACTACACAAGAATTAAGACTCTTCTATACCCAATCCTTCTTCAGTAAGTCACCAACTTGCTTTAGTTTCTTGGGGGTTAGTCCTATAAGCTGGCCTATTGGGTAGGTTGGCTCCTAGACTCGGTCAATTTGATGTTTTATTCCCCTTAAAGGTGAAAGTCTATGAGGAACCTCCTTAAGAAACAAATCATCACATTCCTTTAAAATATGTTTCACCCCTAATGGTAGAGACTGAAGTTCATGACTTGTGGTAGTCAATATCGGAGAATGAAAAGAGGTTGTTCCACCATAAAAGATTTTTTTTTCTTTTGGATTTTTGAAATCTTTATGGAATAACTTCATTGAAGGAGACAGAGGGCTCCAAACTTATTTCCTTCTTGTCTTTTATTTTATTTTTTAGACAGATTTTTTAACTTACCTAAGGTATTATTATTAAAAAAAAGTTAAAACCAACTTCCCTTACCAGATTAGAAGTAAGTTTACTCACAAATAGCTCCAACTCCTCAAAAAAAGTAGTGATAGCCTAACCTGCACCACAAAATTTTGATAAGTGATCTGAACACATCAATAGGATCATGAACAACAGAGACTAGTCTTAGGACCAAATACTTTGCACTTGTATCTAAGTATATAGGAAAACTTAAAACTAACTCAACGAAAATGAACAAAATTAAACTTACTCTAATAAAAAAAAATATGATCAGACATTTTTGCTCAATTCATTGTTAAGAATTCAAAGGTGTTATTGCTTGCATGTGCTCATAATTCACAATGAGGGGAGCTTCACATGTTGACAAGACTCTGACGATCAAGCTAGTGAGAGCATGTAACTATGAGTATTTGAATATAGTATATGTGTGTGGCTGTAGTATCACAAAAATGAACTTACCTTTATTTAGAGTCTTGAGGCCATTTTATAGCATTTGTAGCTCTCCCCTCAAGAGTTAATAATCATAAAGACATTTTGTTAATATATCCCTTTATTTCAAGGGTGCGGGTAGAGCATTATCTCTAACTGTTTATTTTCATCAAATCTCTTAATAACTACATGTGCTTTAGCTAATTCAGTTGTTTTTTCTTTTGACTGTCTTAATAAAATACCTTACCAGTTGTTTAGGTCAACCACCTGGCGTGTCACTGGGCCCATCTCTGTTTTGGGCCAAGCTAACATTCAATCTTTACACTAGATGGATCAGGATCATGTGCTTAAGTGCTCGGGTTGTACCTCGAACACGTCCGACCAATACAAAAATCATTTTTATTTTATAATAAAACTTAAATAACTCTATTTATATGAACTTTTTACTAATAATAAAATATTTAGGTATCATTTTATTATATCACTTATATTCTAAAACTATTTTTAAGTCCTTCCAATAAGTGCAAAGATAATAAAATATCTTTAATACAATTATAATACCAAATTATATTATATTATTCAAAATTTCCTAAAATTTACAACTTATATTTAAATGTACACATCATTCATTAGTTAAAGTTAAGTATACCTTACGTGTATTACATTGACATTTTAATTTTAACGTAAAAATATCCGTAGATTTTAGAATACTAAGAATACTATCCCTTTCAACTTCTTTTAAAAGACAATATGATTTTTATTTTGCATAAAGAGATTATGATTAAGATTTTGTAGTTGGATGTCAATAGACTTATATTGTAAGAATTAAAAAAAAAAAAACTTTATGGATTTATAAAAGATCGAAAAGAATCTTATGAATTTTTAGAAAACATTGAAACTTGAAAAAAATCAATTAAAAATAATAAAAGTGAGAAACGTTAGATAAAAGAAGTCCTTCACAACTTTTTCAATCTTTAATAACTAATCGATTTTAATTTCATGTTCTACTAGTTTTGCATGATTAGCATCATTTCATTCTTATTCTTGATTTTTAAAAGGTATAATTACCTTATTAGTGCCTACATTTTGGGTCAATAGTCAATTTAGTATATTGTTTTTTAAAAAAATTGATTTGGTCCCTATGTTTTTTTAAATGTATGCAAAATGGTCATTTTTATTAAGTCGCACCAAACGACGTCAACAGTTGCTTATGTGGCAAAGAGAAGGGGTTATGTGGACTGTGAGTTAAAAAACACGTCAGATTAGGTGTTTAGGGTTTGCCATGAGAATGGATTCACAAAGATTAATAATTGTGATTAGGGTTTCTGTTTTGGCGTAAAGGTTTTTTTATGGTGGATTCTTCACGGATACGAGGGTCGTAGATTAGTTGGTGGGGGAGGAGTGAAGGAATAAATAGCATTTGTGATTCGTTTGTGGGTTCGTTTGTGGTGGGAATGTGTGCCTATAGGTCTGCATCTGTATCATCATGCATTTGTAATCGAATGGAAGTGCACCAGCACCGATCTAATTCTAGGCATAGTGGTGGGAGCATGACGACTTTTCTTGGTCCCATTTGCGATTGTGGGGAACTCACAATTTCGATAACAGCAACAGCTGTGAAAAATGGTGGGAGGCAATTTTGGGGGGGTCCAAAGTATAAGGTGAGATGCATTGAACTGTGGTTTATTAAAAAAAACATTGGTATTGATTGTTTTGGTTATCGTTTTGTCTAATACAGAGTAGGAGTGGCATAGCATGGGATGCAATTTCTTCTAATGGTGCATTGAAGACATTGGGGATGACAAAGATGGAACTATTGCTAGACAAAGAAAAAAGATTTGTAACTTGGAAAAACGCCTGAAGATGTCAAGAAAATGGATTAAGATGTTATTAGTAGGGTTGTGTGTTGTTGTTGTTGTTGTAATAAACATAGTTATGTTGACTATTTTCTTAAAATTCCCATGAGTGACATATCAATGTATATTTTACGATTATGACTGAATGTGTTAATGTAATATGTATTAGTATGTTGAGTTCATTATGTCCTGTATGTAACATGTATCCCCAAATATTTGTATCAATGGAAAATGAACTTGAATGAACGAAATATTTGATGTTTTTATATCAATGCATCTTGGATAGTAGTGCATACTGGTTTGATACTGATGCATATTGGTTTGATGTAGAATGAAAGAACTTTGGTATTACTTGTGCATACAGTTGATACGATTTATTTTATTGGAAGTGCAATAGTAGCCAAAACAGAATGACAGCGAAAGGGTAGAGTAGAGGTAGGGTTGTTATAGACCTCATCATCATCCAAAAGGAAATATTGCATGTGGATCCTAGTCAACATCCATTCATAGAACCAGGCTTCCTGGTTTTTTTTTTTATCAGCAATGAATTTGAATTAAATGTGACACTTTAGGGGTGTTCCAACCCTTGTACAAAACTCAACTACTAAGACACAAACCAAAAGAATAAAAACTCAGGGTCAAACCATCTTTGGCTCAAGCATAAACATACCATTTGAATTTGAAACTAGGAGTTACTCCTACAAAAGCCAAGAAGTTGCACCGCATGCAACTAAAACAAACTCAATCATCTACTAAACACCCAAGTACTAAGCCTCAGCTCCAACCAATTGCCTCAATTAAAAACGCATCATCACCCTCTAACACAGACCATGGCTGCAGCATAACAAAAGTACTTTCTACACTTGATTAAGGCATCTGAAAACTTTGTCCCAAGGGAACACTGCTCTGATTCCAATTTCTTCGTAGAAGAGGTTCCTCCCTAGGAAAGCAAGGTGATTTAAATCCACCTAAAACTAGTAAGGTCCAATTGTAGCAAAATTGCAACATGACTCCCCTTAGCAACACCAAACAACACCTAAAAAGCGAAAAAAAAACTCCTAGGCACCATTCAACAACAACTATGAAGCCTCTTAATCTTCTGAAACTTGTCCACAACAGCTTGAACTTATGCAAATATCCTTCATAATCTGATTCAGCTTCATAACCATTCTTCTTAGAACCTCTACTTAACTCTACTTCCAATCAGCAAACCTTCAGATCCCTTAATATATGGCAAGAAAGATCCCAAAAACCCAAAAAAATAGCAGGACCAAATTTTATCAGCAGCTCTAAAGCTAAACCAACAAAGCCCTACCGTTAAGCATCACCTGCAGGCAGCAACCATCATTTCTTTCACCAAAACCAAGTCTTTTTTAACAACATATCAGCAGCTTTATGGTCACCATTCGAATATCAAACATAATCAATCCCTCCACTACTTTTAAAGTGATTTTGCCTTGCGGCTACCTATCAAAACCATCAGAAAAACCCCTCTAAACATCAGCAACATCCATCCTAACTTGCACAACCCTGCTTCTAGCATGCCTTCAACTAAGTACACAACATCACCTACTTAAGTACCGAACCCATCATCCAGCTAAGCAACTCAACACCTGTTTAAACCCGTCCAACCTTAATCAGAGACAAAATTCCAACTTTGTTTTAGCATTGAGTACCTACAGTAAGATACAACTCCTTTGCTTATAATCCCTTTTCTTCACACATGTCAAGCCAGAAAACCAAGCAATACAACCGAAAGCATCACCAGCAAAATTGCATAGTGTTATGATTTCTTCACACCTGTCAATCCAGAAAACTAAACAACAAAAAAGAAAGCATCACCAACAGATTTGTTTTGTTGCCACAGTTTACAAGACCTCCAGAGGCACATAAACAGTCTTTCCTACCTTTTCCTTCGTTGGTCTATTGCAATTTATATGACCTAGTGATGACCTCCTAAAACCTACACACAGCCTAACCTCTAAGAGTATAAATGCCAACCCTTAGAAGCTCCCAGAATTGCATCCAGGGCCCCTCTTAACCATGCACTGGTTTACTAGATAGACCACATATACACTTACTGCCCTACTACCACTCACATGTTGTTACTTGATGCTTTTTATGCATATATACGGATTAAGTGACCAATGCGTAAAGGAGTAATTAAAGGAGTATAACCTATGCTTCATCCGTAACCACGATTTGAGCTGAGCCATCTGGAAAATCTCTTCCACATCTACTTCATCCTCCAACATATCTCGCATCACAAAATGTCCCACTATGGTGGACCACAAGCTGAAAGTAACCTTCTTCCATGACATGGACTTTATAAAAGGTAGCCCTGTAAAATATAAATATACACATAGAAAATGTTGGACCACATGTTATGTCAGAAACCAAATGTTGGACCACACAGAATAATCTCGCACATGGTGGACCCTACATCATAAACTACTCTGTAAATGTTCTCTCAAAGTAATCACAAACAAAATCACTCTGAAAGTAAGTCAAAAAGTTCTAACCTTAGAAACGACCACCCACGAAACTACACCACGCTCAACAATGCCTTTGGGTTCCACAAACGTTGTCCCACACAATCGCACTTCACGAGCTCGAGATCGCACCACAGAATCGCACCTCACAATCCAACCACGGGATCGAATCGCAAAATCGCACCTCACAATCGCATCTCACAATAGCGTACCTCAGAAACCCTCAACCTTGATTGTAATTAAAAATTTGTAACCCCTAATTCAAATTCCCTAAACCCTAACCCCAATTCAATTTTCACTAACTAATGTAACCATCCACGTCACACTAAATCCATAACCTCTTCTCTCTAGCACATAAGTAGCAGTTGATGTTGTTTGGTGCGAGTTAACAGAAAGGACCATTTTGCATACATTTAAAAAAACATAGGGACCAAATCGATTTTTTTAAAAACCACTATACTAAATTGACTATTGGCCCAAAATGTAGAGACGAATAAGGTAATTATACCTTTTAAAAATTATAATCTTTGTTATTTGACGTTAAAGAAGAATAAAAGTAAGAATATAATTATGATATAGCAAAGTAGAATTGAAAATAAAGTGTTAGATAGTTAGTAGTTAGCTTATGTATATTTGCCTATATACGTTCTTGATCTTTGTATCATATATGCTTTTCATAATACAATTCAATGATTTCTCTCTCTTCTATTTCTTCTTTCTCTCTTCTCTATCTCTTCTAACATGGTATCATAGAGTCACACTTTTTTTTTTCATGACCTCCCATGAATCTTCCTCTTCCTCTGCTTTTAATATTTCAACCCACCATATGGCTACGCCACCACTGCAACTCCACCATTTCAACCCTCCCATTTCTTTAAAGCTTGACAACGATAACTTTCTTGTGTGGAAAAGCAGGCCTTAGCCACGCTTCGTGGTCTTGATTTCACACACTTCTTGGAAGGTGATTCTATTCCTCCTCGCTTTCTTCCAAATGCAAATCAAGAAATGGTGGTCAATATTGTTTACCTTCATTGTCACAAAAAAAATCAACTATTGGTTGCTTGGCTTCTCGCATCTATGTTCTCTACTATCCTCATTCAGATGGTTGGCCTTGATTCTTCTACAAAGATCTGGCAACGTCTTACCACATACTATGCTTCTCATACCCGTGCCATGATCAAGAAGTTGCGTCCTCTTCTCAAAACGTCAAAGAGCGAACGTTCAATCTCAAAGTACATCCTCGATATCAAGAAAACCATAGATTCGCTCGCTGTTGTTGGTGCTCTAATTTATGCAATTGGGCATGTGGATACCATTCTAGATGGCTTGTCAAAAGACTATGATGGTTTTATTACTTCCATTCTTTCTCGCACTGATCCTTACGATGTGGATGAGCTTGAAGCTCTTTTTCTTGCCTAAGAAGAATGGTTCGTGAAGCACATGCTGGCCTAATCCTCTATCTTTCAGGTTAATACCACTTCTACTAGATGGTCCTTCAACAACCCCGTAAAACAAAAAAGACATAACACCTTTCGTGGTGGTCATTCTCACCATCGCTTCGCTGGTTCCAGAACACCCACTCGCCCTCCTTCAACTCAAATCTCTCTTTGGCAAACTATCAAACACTTCTATCAAATATGTAACAAATTTGGGCATACAACTTATATGTGTTGGCACATATATGATCCTCCTTCCACACATTCATTCAAAGCTAACATAACTCAATATGCACCTTCAGTTAATCAAGATCCCACACCCTCCATTCTTGGTGCCCCTTCAACCATTGAGGATTCTTTATGGTACCCCGATAGTGGAGCTACCCATCATGTAACCAATGATTCCAATATCTTCACTAATAAGAAGATGCATCATGGCAGTGAAACCTTAAAACTAGTTAATGATCAAGGTATGGAAATTTTACATATTGGTTATGCTCACTATATTGTTCCACACACGAATATCATATTTGTCCTTCGTAATCTTCTTCGTGCCCTTAATATAACTAAGAATCTAATTAGTGTTGCTAAATTTGCAAGAGATAATCATGTATATTTTGAATTCTTTGCTAATGCTTGCTATGTTAAACATCATGACACTTATCAAATTTTACTCCAAGGAACAGTTAAAGATGGTCTTTATGTGTTTTCTCCTTCAAATGACTCTAATGTTTACACTGTTAATCATGTTGCTTATAAACCCAAGCTTCCCATGTTACAACTATAGCACAATAGTCTTTGTCACTGTAACTTTTCTTTTTCTTAAACGTATTTTGAGTGCATATAAAGTTTCATAGAAACCTCAAACGCAATTCTTTAATGCTTGCCTGTGTGGAAAATTTCATCAACTTTCGTTTCATAATTCTAACACTCACTACACTGCACCATTACAATTAGTATACATTGATATTTGGGGTCTCTCTCCGGTTTGTGCTTCCAATGGTGCAAGTTATTACATATCTTTTATGGATACATATACTAAATATACTTGGTTATTTCTTCTACATCATAAGTCACAAGCGTTAACTGCTCTTACCCGTTTTAAGCATTTTGCTGAAACACAAACTGGTCACACACTTAAAGCTATTCAAACTGACAATGCAAAATAATTTCTATGTTTCAAATGTTTCACTCATGAATTTTGCATTCATCATCGTCTCATTTGCCTACATACTCATGAACATAATGGTTTTATTGAACGTAAGCATCGTCATAAACTGAAATGGGAATAACTTTCCTTGCCTCTGCTTTTTTACCAATTCAGTTTTGAGGTGAAGCATTTACTAATGCCATGCATATTATCAATGCTTTACCTTCTTCTGTTATTCACAACCTTATGAAATGCTTCTTAGTACTATGCCTGATTATGCAAAATTCAAAATGTTTGGATGTGCTTGTTTTCCGTGCTTCGACCATACAATAAACACAAGTTGGATTTCAGATTGTCGTGTTGTCTTTTCCTTAGTTACAGCTTATACAAAAAAGGTTATCTTTGTCTCTCCTCCACTGGTAAGACTTACATTTCTCGTCATGTGTTTTTTCATGAAGAAATATTCCCATACAATCTCCCTGAGTACAACTTCATTAACTACGATAATGCTCCTGTTATCCCTAATTCATCTTTAGCCATTTTTATGGCACCCACATCCTCTGTTTTTTATTCAACTCATAACACCTCCATTTCTTCTCTCTCCCCTACTAATATTACTTCAACATCCTATACCACCTCTTCTCTCACACCTACTTCTTCTCCAACTTCATCTCCATCAAACACAGTTACTGCTCATAACTCTCCCATTCCTACTACCATACACAATGTTATGTTGTCTCCTTCATGGTTGCAAGCCATGCATGATGAATACGTTGCCTTTCTCAACAACCAGACTTGAACTCTTACCTCTCTTCCCTTTAGTGTCAAAGTTGTTGGATGCAAATGGTTACTTAAAAATAAATACAATGTCGATGGTTCTTTTCAAAGAGACAAAGCTCGTCTTGTTACACAAGGTTTTAATTAAACCGAAGGATGTGATTACAATGAAACTTACAGCCCAATTGTGAAGTCATCAACCATTCGTGTTGTGCTATCTCATGTTGTTTCCTCTACATGGCCCATTCATCAAATTGATGTCAATAACGTGTTTCGGAATGACGACCTCCAAGAAGATGTGTACATAAAACAACCACCAGGTTTTGAATCGTCATCTCCTTACCTTGTTTGTAAATATCAAAAAGATCTTTATGGCTTAAAGCAAGCTCTAAGGTCTTGGTTCCAAAAGCTAAGTTCCACTCTCCACACATTTCGTTTCCATTCAACCAAAAGTGATACCTCCTTATTTGTTCAATTTATGCCTTCATGTACCATATTTGTCTTAATATATGTTGATGTTATTATCATCACAGGATCTTCAAGGCACGAAGTCAACAATCTTATATCAAAACTAAGTTTGTGCTTTGCTCTGAAGGATCTCGACCCGTTACACTACTTCCTTGGTATTAAAGTTAATTGTCTCAAGAGTGGTGATCTTCTACGGTCCCAAACCAAGTACATCAATGATCTTTTACGTTGCATGAACATGCTATAAGAAAATCCTCTTCCCACGCCAATGCAGTCCAATATTCGTCTTCAGAAAGATGTTTCATCTGCCATGGAAGATCTAACCTTATATCGCTCAGTTGTTAGAACTCTTCAATATATACCCATCACACGCCCTAAGCTCTCTTTTGTTGTAAATAAAGTTTGTCAGTTCATGCATAACCTGCAAGACCATCACTGGAAGGCGGTGAAACGTATACTTCGTTATCTTGCCCACACACCCTTACATGGTTTACTCATTAAACATTGCTCGTCTTCAAATATTCTAACCTTTAGTGATGTTGACAAGGGAAGTGATGTGGATGATCGTAAATCAACCACTGCATACTGTGTTTATTTTGGTTCCAATCTTGTTTCTTGGTCTTCACATAAACAACATGTTGTATCACACAGTAGTACTGAAGCAGAATATAGAAGCATTGTTGTTGTTCTCACTAAGGTACTTTGGCTTCAGTCTCTGTTACATGAACTTCACATATCAACTTCACAACCTTAGCTCTTTTCAGACAACTTAGGTGCAGTTTTACTCAATGTCAATCCTGTCATGCATTCACGAACCAAACATTTTGAATTTGATCTTCACTTTGTCAGAGATCATATTCAACAAAAACGTGTTAGTCTTGTGCATCTCCCAACCCGTTTTCAAGTCGCTGACATTTTGATGAAACCCACTTCTAAAATTTCTTTCACTGCAATTGTAACTTCACCAACATAAGTTTAAAGGGGAATTTTAGAAATTTTTAAAGGGGAATTTTAGACAGTTAGTAATTAGCTTAGCTTACGTATGTGTTTATATACGTATTTATATACGCTTTGATCTTTGTATCATATATGTTTTTCATAATACAATGATTTCTCTCTCTTCTATTTCTGCTTTCTCGCTTCTCTAACTCTTCTAACATAAAGTATCATAAAATAGTCCCAAGAAATTAAAAGTACTTTCTTTATAAAAATTAATAAAAAATATAGTAGGAAGAAGATGAGTCACGCGGCTAACCGTACGTGGAAATGTGGATAATTATGAAATGAACTTATAATTTTTGGCTCCAAAATTTAGGTGAAGATATTTATGCTTATCTCAGAACCATGTTTTATAAAAGCAGAATTAGGGTACTCCATGTGCTGTGTCAAAGCTTAGCTATATTCTGTTATTATGATGGGTCCACGCGCAAATCAATTCATTCATTTTTTATGCACCTTCCTCCTTCATTACATTGCATTCTTTAACTCTTTCTTTCTACTAAACCAAAACTCAACCACAGTGTCATCAATGGTCAATAGCAAAGTGAGTTCATTCATACATAAATACATAAATAAGTACAAAATCCAAGTTCAAAGTTCTATGTAATCTCATTCTCACTCTCACTCTCACTCTCACCCTCACATCATATTAGTAAGTAACTATGGCCTCCTCACCTACCACTCTACATTGAAAGGAGTCAATTCACTCAGGGTTACCCTTTAGAAGGGCATGCATGGGTTGTCCTAATCCAACAATTACAATTACAATTACAATTACAAATCCTGATTGGTAATGAGACTGAAGCAAAAACGGGGTGCAATTAATGGTCCAAGGAAGGCCACAACAACCAAACATCCGAAAAAGAGTATTAGTAATTTGTGAAGTAGTGCATTAATTGTCTCAGCCATGCCGAATGCCCATGAAGTAATTAAAGTCATGATGTTGGACCCTTAGTTGCTTCAACCATGAATCTGCCACGCTCAACAGTGAGACTAGTCTTTCTTGGTCCCTACCACAATTCCCTGAGACCCACAAATTTCCTTGCATCTTATACGTGGCCAAACCAAATGCTGCCACCGAAATTCCTTCACCTTCTTTTCTCTTCTCTTTCCCTCCCACGGTATCATCATCAATCTCCATATCTATCACACATCATCAGTAAAACTTCCACTTAGTGCATATTCTCTTTCCAAAAAATATTCTTTTTTTTTGTTGTTGTTTTGGGGTGAATTTTCAAGACCAAAAGCTTAAAGGGGTAACATAATTATGAAGTGTGAAGCATGGATAAGAGATGGATAATAACTAGTACCTTGGAATGAAGATGAAAGTGTGTGGTAAGTGAGGAAGCATGTTGAGAGATCTTTAATTGTTCTCCCCATGGGAATATGATATATGGGGTACCTGAAAACAGTACCAATCCATCATCATGTAACTTAATAAATGCTAAAACTCCATTAGAATGCCAAGCATTAAGGTAACATCTTGAGATCAATTCCAAATGTATTTAACCATAAGAATCAGAATTTCATGGAAGGTGGAAAAAATATTAGTTACCAAGCAACTGCCATCCAACTTGCTGGGGAAAGGTCTACACTTCTCAGTGACATCAACCCTGGGTATCTTTCTGCTAACCCACTAATCTGAAAACCAAAAAAAAATATTTGGTTAGCATCAGAGTGGGATCCACTGAAAGTGATTATTCACATTAATCTTAATCACATGTTGCATTAACACATGTACACATGTAAAGCAACTGATTCTGGAGGTATCACAGACCAGAATCTGAGTGATTTGTTACATTACTACCTGCACATGTAATTTCTAATTTTGAAGCCTTAACATTGTTGTTATAAAGTAAATTTTGCAAATATTTAGATTCACGAAAGGGACAACCTAAAAACAGAAATTTGAATACGCTTTTGTTTCTTCAAGGATTTTTTTTACCCGAAATTTCTGGAAGCCTCATTGAATTGGATAAAACTCTTCATATTTTATAAAAGATTGATGTGAAGATATGTTAATCTATTGAAGGACTAAATTAAGGATATTTTTTTTAAATATGGAACACAAGAATCCAAACACAGAAAAGTACAAACAACATCCAGCAAAAGGTTTTGGAAGAAGAACATAAGCTGAAGAAGCATCACATTGAGAAAAATAATAATAATTTAATTCCATTGAAGAGGGGGAGGTGGGGGGTTCCACAGATGAAAGAGATGGCAGAGACTGCACTTGAAAGTGCTATGTTATTATTATGAGCAGAGAAAAATGAGTTCTCCGGATTCACATTGAGAAGTCAAAAGTCACAGTTAACCTTTTATGGATGCTCTATATCACTAGAGATTTTTAGTGATTACAACACACCTTTCTAAAAGAGAACATTCCCTATTTCCTCCTTATGTCTAATCTGTTGGTTCTCATCTCATCAAGAACACCAAAATCAGAATCCAGATATAGATGAGATGAAATGAAATGCTATTCAGCACATCAAATAAGAGAAAAAAGAAATCAATGAAACAAGAACAGAACAACACACCTTATCCATTAGAGGGACTCTCCCATATGGAGTTGATCTTTCAAAATACTGAAAGTAAAGGTGACCCAATCGGTCATTCATGTGCCACAAACAATCATGCTCAGATCCTCCCTCCTCTGATGAAGTTCCATCCCACCTCCATAGCTTATCACACTCACTCTCTTCACTGTAGGAATCGCTGTACGAATCCCTTGTCTCACACTCACCTGACTCTGTCTCTTCCCTGAAAAAAAAAACACCCAATTCAAATCTACCCACCATGCTCCTCTTCAAGCAAAGATTCATATTGCCACAACCAATCATCAAGCCCAGAACCAAGCACAGCATAATTCACAAAAGTCATTTGAAACCAGAACAATTCATCCACACACATCCTAAAACTTTTACCACCAGAACATTCACATGAACACACCAAACTTTCTCGTATTTTTTAACCACTTGTAAAACATCTGAGTATTTTCGTAAGCTTTCACTTGTACATCAGTTATGAGAGTAATCTACGATTCAAAACTCATTACACTTAAATCTCGTGTTCTGTAAAAAACAAATACAGAGCCTCCCTGTTAATATTGGGTTCGACAATTAATCACTGTTAAGAGTTAAAACTACTTCTGAAGATGGCTTATGTAGAAATCAAATTTAAGTTCTTCAAACAACATCTACATGTATTGCTAATTGAGTCACATTCGTTCAGTATCAAATAGTCCCATTTGGAGATAAAATATGCTTATTTGAGAGATCAATGAAAAAACGACTTTGATTAGAACAAAAGTACAAAATTTGAACAACCCCACAACACTGGTATCTTGATTCTCTTCATCTGCACGTATACAACATACCTGAAACTGCTGCTGGTGAATATTTGAATTGCGGAAAGGTAAGGAACATAGTACTGAACAAGTGTCTCCCCATTGGACAAGGAAATAGGAACTCCGGCTCCATAAGCACTCCATTCGTCAAACTGATTCCAGAGATCGCCCAAAGTGAAGTACTCAACCGCTTCTCTCTCCCACGGATGCCACAAACGGTTAAGGTTTCGAATCTCGTGCTGTCGGAAAAAAACAAAAACTCGAGATCAGAGACAACCCACGATATCAACAAGAAAACCCAAAGCACAATGAAACCACCCAGAAAACAAAATTTAACAAAATATAGACAACAATAAATAAAAGCACCACCTTGGGAAGAAACTGAGACGGAACAACAGGTGTCGTACGGCGGAGGAAGCAGTCAAGGTTAGACTTAGATTGCATTGACTCTTTATCGAAAATCATGGTGTCAGAGAGAGAAGAGATGAAGGAGATTCAGCAACTTCTCTCACAATGAGAACTAAGACAAGGGGAAAAACAAAGTTTGGAAATTTTGATTGAGCTTAATGAGAGAGAAGAAACAGAATTGAAATCCCAACAGCTAAGAGTCAAAGCGTTGTTTTTTTTAGCGTTCGAACACCGAATTTTTGCCCGCAAAAATCTCAATCTAGCTGTCTTTTTAATCTGCTTTAACAATTTCCCTGTTTAAACAAGCAGTGACTTGGCCAATAGAAACGTTTTCAATTCAGCAGAAAGTCACGTAAACAAACAATCGCAACTCTTTCTCTCTCTTTCGTAGTCTGATAAACCAAGTCTTGAAGAAAACTCAAGGCAAACCTTCTTTGTTGGACATTTAAGGAAAGACAACACGCTGACGCTTTGTCCTTAAACCAAGAAGGCCAGGAACAGCGACAAACAAAGCCACGATAGATTAAAAGAAACGAAACGAGGGAATATTTTCTTCTCTTTTTTTAAAAAAAAAAGTCTTGAAGAGAAACCCGTGTTTGTTTTGTCTGAGGATTGGTGTGAGGGGAAGTGAAAAGGTGGAAGAAAGCAAAATGAACAGAAAGAAGGAGTATGAGGGTATGGGAAGGGGATGGAGGAAGGTAGAAAAGAAAAGAAAGGAATGGTTTGGTTGAGAAATATGGAAAGAAACAAAAAAGGGAAGAAGAAGAAGAAGAAGGACTTGGTTTGGTTTCTAGAAAGTGCGAATTTATGATGAAATGTGAAGAACTGAAAATGTAGGATAGATATATAGGAGTATTATGGATTGGATGGAAATGATTACCCTTTACCGCGTCACACACAGCACCAACCAAATCTGTAACATTTCTTAAATTCATGCCTCTCTCTCTTGCTCTCAGATTATATACTCACCTTCTTTTTTCTCATTCTTTCGTTTCCTGGGTAATCATGTTTTAACAATAATTACTCCACTAATTATCTTTAATTCCATAGTTTAAAGATAAGACATGCAATTCCTTAACAATAAAAATTAAACTAATATTATTTATCATACCAAGCGAGCTCAATTCCCTATCTAGCACCATTTACATCTTTATTTCCCTATCTAACACCCTTTTGTTTTTATTTCCCTATATAGCACCATTTTGTTTTTATTTCCCTATCTAGCACTCTTTTATTTTTTATTTCCCTATCTAGCAC
>Ga0123341_1001129_pt1 | contig 19216 bp, 13 predicted proteins | sample Turbeapinknodule_FD_89959 | JGI IMG/M metagenome (GOLD analysis project Ga0123341, IMG submission 89959) | Root nodule microbial communities of legume samples collected from Mexico - Turtle bean Mexico pink nodule | ecosystem: Host-associated > Plants > Roots > Nodule | place: Mexico: Nepantla...
AATAAAATGAGATATTTAATGAATATCTCAACCCTAATAAGAAAATAGAAATGGACTATTTTTTTATGGTTAATTGATTATTCCTAAAAAAGAAAAGAAAATCTTCATTTTGACCACAACTTAAACCTAAATTTTATAAAATCTACAACATATTTTGCATTTGCAATATTTTAAAAATATTATTATTTATATGTAAACTATGTATCCAAATGAAGACAAACCACATAGCCAGCCAAATCCTTTAAGTTTGTTCCGTGTTAGACCATAACACAACTAAACTGGTTTTATAATTCTCTCTCTTTCTCTCTCTCTCTCTCTCTCTCTCTCTATATATATATATATATAAATAATGATACATGTGATTCCATACTAGAAAAAGATATATGGAACTTTTGATCTGTGTAGGGTTGATTGCACATATAGGGAGCATTAAAGTGACAAGCAAGTTCAAACTAAATGCCTTGAAAATTCTTATGATAAAAGAAAAGGATATCAAATTTGATTTTGCAGTGTCCTAATCTATCTATTCTAAGAAATGTGATAGTGATAATAATAATGTATTCATTGTAATGACGGTGGAACAGGGATAACATCACCACTCAAGACTAAGACAACCATTATACATCTCTAACTACTTTTACTTCAAAACTATCTTCCAACCTCTATTAATGTTTTTTTTTTTTTGAATTTCAGTAGTTGTTTGGTAAGATCTGGAAACATAAGAATAAATTCATTAGAGTGATAGATTATTTTAAATTTTTTTTTGTTGGTTCAACTAAAGATCTGGTATTGGATTACATTTAAAATTGCATATGCTTGTTTTTTCTAATCGGATTGATGTCTAAACCCGTTAATATATTTGTTTATGATTAAAAGTCATTGATTTTGCAGACTTTTAGTTTGAGTAAGACGCTTGTTTAGTGTTATTGCGTTTCTCTATTTAGTAGCTTAGGTTTGATTAAATGGAGTAGTGATTGTTTTCGGTTTGATTTGCAGAAAGATTGAACCAATTCTAAAATAATTTTTATTTATTTATTATTTCTTGTTGATAATTTTTTTTTCAAATGCTCAATCCATACTTTCAATCAAGCTAACATATAAAACTCATATTTGAATGTAACTAGTTTGTGTTTTTTTTTATATAACGAAATCAATGACAGATGCAATTTGCATCTTTCATCATGTTTGTGTTAGAGACCTTGTAAGGTTATATTTTATTGATAATATTTTTTTTATAAAAAAATTAATTTAATTAAAAAGAACAGAACCTACAAACCAGCTTTGATGTGCATGCATCATATTTTAGTCCTTTCAAGGTTACTTATTTCTTCTTTTAGCTTGGGAGGATATGCAGCAGTAATTGATATTATCTTAATTAAAGGGAAACATTTCATTATCAAAGTGTAAAGCTGCAACAACATATTTAACCAAAAGTGAGAGAACATGATATTTATAAGAAAACAATTTGAATAAACAATACTTTTTTCTTTCTTTAATTATTGTTTAATTTTTTTAAAACAATAAAGAATTAAATAAATATTCTTGACTTTGTTTTCTTCCATAAATTTTCTTGACTTTGATAAAATATTTATAACTTTTGTAGATTTAATAGATTTATTAAACTCATTATTTGTCGCAATTAGTTAATGTGGTCCTTAATTTTTTGTAAAATTTTTCAAAGTAGTTCTCATTTTTGTTAAAAGAATTCAATATAGTCAATTTGTTGTTACATTAACGTTGACATCGTTAAGGAGGTGATGATTACACATATGTATATGGACACATCGTAGATGATTTAAAATAGTTGTACAGTGACAGATGAGATCATATCATCTTTGTCCCTTTTTTGTAGTTAGGTTATCTTATTTCCCTCTACTCTTTCTCTTCTTCTATTCTCTTGGGTTTAAGTTTGTCATTCATTCCTTATCAATCTCTCGTTATTGGTTCTCGTCCTTGTTTAGTTGTAGTTGCAAAACCAATGTAATTCCTCTCATGGTTGTGGGAGTAGGAGTTCTAGAAAATAGGTAGAACTTTGTAAATGTATCTAGAAACTGGTAGAAATTGACTTGATGATATTTTCTATATTTTTATTGAAAATTCATTACCTGTAATTGGGAAAAGTTTATCTTTCTCAATGCTTTCCTCCATTTAGGACTACAAAATTGTGGAAGTTATTTTATTCTTTTTGTAATGGTGAGGGTTAGTACTGCATATAATTGAGAAAAAGAAAGGAGGTCCATCTAGTCTATTTTTTTTAGCACAATGGTTTAATTTCAAGATGGTGATAGTCCTTGTGAGCTTGTGAAGTTTTGGATTGCATATTCTTCTATTTTGCAGTAGAATAATATTATTTTCTCAAAATAAGTTTGCACTTTTCAATGTTGCATCAATATATATAAGAGTCATAAATCATACATATTTATGAAGAGGATGCAACTGATTGTGGTAGTTGAGATGTCTAGTTCAATTGAAAAAAAAAAAAGTTCATATGACAACAAAACTATGCAATCTTTAGCAGATGACAACCCAGATTTACACTAGATAGGATGCATGATTGAGATTTTTCAACTCTTTCATCGTCACCATGTTCTCACATCTAGTCACACTTCCCAAAAGAGGCTTCCTTTTTGTATTCTCTAAATTGGAACATATTCAATCTCACTAATTTAGTTCTCTTTTTTGATTTGTCTCTTTAGTTTTTTGACTTGTCAAAAATAATCTTCACAAAATAACATTTTCCACCTCAGTAAATAACTACAAAGGTCACATAATATTCACCTAATAAGTTAAAATGTCACATTTCATTCTGTTGTTAGTCATTGCAGCAACATTAATAAAAAGGATCACATCGAGTCATTTAAAAAAAGGATCTCATTGAGAATAAAAGAAATAGAGAGACCACATCAACTAATTACGACAAATATTAGAACCAAAAAACTTATTAAACTTTTTATTTTATTTTACCATTTCATTTTCTACATCATAATAAATGTACATACATATAAAATAATTAAAAATAGGTGAAGTATACAAATATAAACAACTTTTAATTTTGAAAAGTTTACATTTGAGAAGGAAGGGAGAAAGTAAATAGCAAATATATATAATGTTATTATATTATTTTTAGGGTTAGGAAGTGTGGTGATGGTTATTTATTAGGAGGTACATGAGGGGAAAGTGTCAAGTAGTATGACATTAAGGGTGAAGGACTTACATATGGTCCAAATGGCACGTGAAACCATTGAAACTTAATCCCAAAACTCAGCTTTCATATTGTACAATGCAGATATACAGAATGGATGGTGGTGCACATGGTCATGAATATCCATGCCATCCATAAACGTGGTCCAAAAAGAAATTTATTGTAATGACCATATGATTGATGAGTGTGGCATATCTTTCTTTAGGACCATTTGCCATTAGTTTTCTTTTGGAAATATTTATGGAGGAAAACAAGAGCACGTAGAACTCTCAGATAGCTCACATTCAAAACCTTCTCACTTCCAAATATGTCTCACATGCCTTTTGCCTCTCTTCTTAATTATTTACATAACTTCAAGGTCAACATTGGCATGCCCATAAACTAAGCACTTTTCATGTTCAACACTTCATCTTTCATCTTTTTCTCAATACTTCTAATTTTGAACATCTATAGACATGTCATGTTCAAGTTATTTTTTTAATATTAATAAAAATGAAATAAATAGGAGTATTGGTCCAACTCATATACACAAAACGTAAAAAAATTGCAAAGAAGAACATTACTTAGTAAATTTCAAACATTCAATGAGTGAATGCATTGGGTATGAAAATGATACATTTAAGTATTTATATTTAATCCACATCCAAACCTTCATTTACTGAAATAAGTGTCAGTTGTGATTGTTATGGTGAACAAAGATCCTATCTTTACTGTCATTTTATAGTTAAAAAAAATAACATCATTGCAAGAAAATCATGAAATAGAAACCAATTCTAGAAAAAAAAAATAGTTACTATAGTGACTAAATTAGAGACCATTTTAGAGACTAATTTTTTTTTTAGTTTCTAAATTAGTTTCTATTATTATTAAATAGTTTCTAAATTGGTATCTAATTAGTTACCAAGATTTTAACTACCAATTATTTAGATTCTAAATTTGGTAGCAAAAACCTTAGTAGCTAATTAGATACAAATTTAGAAACCATTTAACAATAATATAAACTAATTTAGAAACCAATTTTTTTTAGTCAAAAAAATAAATAAATACGAACTACTTAAGGAGTGATCCAACTCATATGCATACTAACAACTCCAGTCAAAAGAGAGACCCTGCAACCATGCTACCTACACAAAACCAACGAATGCACCTAAAAGAACATCATAAACAAATAAGTCGACGGATCAAAACACCAATAAGAAAAAGAAAAAACAAGCGAAGCAAAATTAGAGAAGCTACCTGAAGCCTAAATTAAACACTATTTTAAATACTAGAAAAATTATTAGTATATAAAATAGTTTCTATTATTAATAAATAATTTCTAAAAATTATTAAGAATCATATGGCGTAATTGGTATGAGTTGGTTTTATATACAGGTTGGGACACCCTGAGGTGTCTTTGTTTTAATTATTAATTATTTGTTGATAAAAAAAAATTCTAAATTAATATTTCATTAAAGTTTTAGGTATACTTTACAATCTACCTAGTTGATTCATTACAATAGGTTAATACAAGGTCCTCTATAATTTTTGAACAGAGAAAGAAAGATATTGCAGAATTTGAAAAAGAGTTTTGGGTGATTAAGCAACTAAAAGTAAACCCTAAAAGAAGGTTGTCACGGATCTAGGAGATTGACATGGTTTGATGCATAGGCAGAAGAAGAAAATTAGGAAGACCTAATAATGGTCCTGTAGAAATTAGTAAGATATATTTGTCAAATGTATGCACACACCATGGCACGATGGTTGCGAAGGTTGGCATGGAAACGGATCTTCTCTGTTCAACTTTATTACGTGTAGATGAAAGGGGCAAGACATGCAGGCTTGTGAGCGTGTGAGTGTGACCATGACCCTTCATCAGAACCATTAGAGACTCAAAAAGAAAAACAGAAAAGGGATATACTCATATATGGAACCAAAGATTCTTTGCTACACACTATGTCTGTGTGTCACGTCGTTAACCTAGGTTACCATTATCTTCCACTATAAAAAAAAACTAACCTAAAAAAGGACCTCTTCCTGCACCACCAACCTCTTATGGTTTTCAAAAGCTTCAATTCTTGAATGAATTGAAAACAAATATAACTTTTTTAATGTTCAAAATGTGTATATATATATATGTTTAGGGTTTATGGAGAAGTGATTGATATTTTGAAATTTTCTCTTTAGCTTAACTGTTCAACTGAATGTCTGGTCTTGAATTCCTTTTAAAGTTCTATTAGCTTGTTTTTTCTTTTCATGTCTTGATCATTTAATTTGTATGTTTTCGATTAAAAACAAATGATTTATGTTAGGTTGGGTAGGTAATTCCTTTTGTTGTTTGTGAAAGACTGTTGTTGTGGTTTGGACAGTTGTGAGCTTTCTGTCTAAGATGTATAAGAATTGAATCATTCTTGAAGTGATTCATATTTATTTATTTTTCTTACTTATAAAATAAATAAATATATATATATATATATATTTTGAAAGATAAGGGATAGTACAAAAGTTATTATTATATCATATACTTGCTTTCTTTCTCTCTCTTTTTCCTTCTCATTGTTCTCTTCATTTCTGGTCGTAATCTTAAATATCTCTATTACTTTTTTTCTGTCCTCTTTCTTCTGTTTATACACTCAAACTATTAGGATTATAATGTAAATTTATTTTGGCATTTGGGTGTAATTTCAAATCTTTACTAAGGAACATGCAGTGTGATAATTTTCACTAATGGTTGGGTTGGTAAAAGGAAGATGTTTTATCTTTACATCATTTGTCACATCTATCAATTTCATTCAGTTTTTTTAGTTTATCTTTTCTTCTCTTTCTTCCTTCCATCCATATACATTTGATCTCATGTTTAACATTTTCCTTTTTGAAACACAGAGAGAAAGAGAGAGAGAGAGAGAAAAGAATTTGTAGATGGGAACTGTTCATCTTTGTACACTCCATCGAGAGAGGCTTTCTCTTGAAGCAGTTGGGTGACAGTTTCCATGGACCATGCATGCCACTTGCAACTTGTCTTGTACATCACTTGCACCATTCTTCACTCCACGTTTTCTGGGGATTCCAAACCAAAGATGTTGCATTCCATTACCACTTTCGTGAAATCTCTCTATCACTCTCTTCTCCACCTTCAGGGATATTTTACAACACCAATTGGTTATTTGTCACGATGCTCGATCATAATGCAAAAGGACGTGTAAAAAATAAAGGAGCAAGCTATGTATCTAGCGAGACAAAATAAAACAAACTTGTTCCTGTTCAGTGTGCTGACAAATCAAAAGCATGCATATATGAATCGTACAACCAATGAGGGTCCTCTCATCCACGCGTCTTCTTCTACAAAAGTCAACAAATGAGTTTCACTTTCAACCAACATGATAAAACATTTGCACACTTTGATTAGACAAAAGTTCGTGTGCTTTCATTAATCTTTCTTAACTGTTTTTATAAGCTGTTCCAAAGGGATGTTTGATCCATCACAGAAACTATAGTTTCCACAGACTCAAATTATCTCATCTGTTGAATTCATCTCGAAATTCTGACTAGGTTCTTGGGATATCAGTTTGTTTATCTTTTATGCTAATGGTATATGTGTAGAATACTTGATTATACTTGAATTGTGAGTCTGTCAAGTGTATAGTGAAAGAGTAGGTGGAAAATATCTTAGTCAACAATATTATGCCTCCTTGACAAGGTTCTTGAAGTCTTAAATTTTGCATAAATTTTGATACTGTTTTGGTGCTTGGGTACGAATTAAAGGTAGGTAGCTAGGGCAACTTTTGATTGATTGGATGAGAAGGAAGTGAGCATCTATGATGCAAGGTCCATTAATGCCTTAAAGTTAGATAGCAGTAGTATGTGGTAGGAAATAGGTCAATTGGGCCATGATGGTAATTCTATCTAACATGCCCTAGATACTAGCTGGCTAGAACAATATTCCTTGAAAGCATAGCCCTAAAATGAGTCCTAGCCCTTTGATTTTACCATTAGATAGGCATTTGAGTGAGACAGTGGTGAAAGTCTAGGCTCCTCAATCACCTCTTGTTTGTCTCAAGGGGGAGACTCCAACTCACTTTTGTTAGTGATATTGACCCCATATTCTTGGAATATGAATGGATACTAGTGGAATCTTCCTTCTGTTGAAGAATGAGGCAGGTGCACATAAGAACAATATATCTCCTGGAACATGATTGGCATGTGTCTGTCACTGGGATTCCTTGTTTGCCTTTCCTTTCAATTCCTTGATCTCAGTGGGTGGGAGATGAGATGAGATGGGATCCACCATATGTGCCTGCTAAGTGGAAACCTTTAATTCTGTACTTGCTTTACTGCTCATGCCTTCATCTTCAACTTCCAATTCATCTTCAATGTGTGTGTGTGTCTCAATGTCACATACCAATTCATTTCTCAATGTCACACTATCCCATTGCACATGCATTGCTTCCCACTATATATATATGTTAAAGGGCTAGAAGGGCCCAAATTTGGGAACCCAATAGGAGAATATTGGACTTCAAAACTGGCTTTTGCTTCTTGTACCCTCACAATTTTTACTTGCACTCCCTCAATTTCTAAAAATACCAATTTGCCTTTGGGAGTTTTATTTGAAAGGCACGAACTCCATGGAAAGACTCAAATGGTGATTTTGACTGAAGGTCAATGGTGGAGGAAGAGTACTCCATAGATGATGTTGATATGGAGTATTCTATATTTTGTAATGCATTGAATAATGAATGTCGGACAAACAAATGTATTGATTCATTGTCAACCGATGTGGTATCGGTAAAGGTTACTTCCACTTTAATATTTACATAACATGCATATGTGAAACATATTTGGTGAAATATAAAGTTGTCATGTAAGTATTCGTTACTCGTGATGAACGGTTGAAGTGTGCAAGAAAGGTTATTTATGAGTTTTACTTTATTATTGTTATATTAAAGTTGGATACATCAATGGACAACGAGGAAGGAATATATATGTATTATTAGGTTGTGAGAGAGAATGTGTTGTATTGGGATGCAACCTCTCTACAAGGCAAACAACACTCCTTCTTATGTAGTGTCATACCTAACACAAACAAGATCGACTAAGCCTGGCAACTCGATTACAACTTCTATATAATCATGTGGAGCTCTTAACTTATTCATTTTATTGTCATGTGTGACCAATTTCATCTCACCATAATCTTACAATTGTCAATTAATATCATTTTAGCATTTCTAATAAATAAAACATTAACTTTAATGCATGTATATGAACATTATTACCTACCACTTCATTTCATAATTGTCTAATAACATGGTTCTCATAACCGACGAGTAATGAATTATACACGGACTCTCCAAGATAGGTTCATCCTTGGCTACATGGACCTTCTCAACTACCATATTTTTTTCTACAACATCATCTTCAACAATGTTACTAGCACCACCTCGCTCTCTTCGTCTAGTAGATCGTTTGTTCATACACAATTAGTCTTAGTTTGAGAACTAGTCCCTCTAGTTCTAACCATGTTTCTCCACCTATTTAAAGAGCTACACCTAATCATGCAGAACAAAAAAAAAATATTTCTAAAATAAGTTTTACAAAACAGTTATTCAAAATACTCTTTTCGAAATATGTTTACGAAATGATAACTTTGAAACATCATCCAGAAAAAGTATTTTGGAAAGTTGTTCTGAAAAACTTATTCCAGAAATATTCATAATGATGATACCTCCCCTTATAGAATTTAAAATCTGGTATTCTTCCATACCATCCTTTCTGGAAAGCAAAAAAAATAAAAAATTCTTACCTACAACACTTCAACAACAATCATTTCTATCACAATGATGGTAATAGACAACGGAAGGTGGTTAGAACGAAGCAGAAGGAAACAAAATGGATGAGGGAAAGTAAATCACAATTGGGGAGGATGTGAAGCGCAACCAATAGTGGCACAACACAATACAACAATGACGAAGAAAAGGGAAGGAGGGAGAAAAAAAACTAAGCTTTCATTATAAACCCTCAAGGGCATATATGTCAATTGACTAGTATGATGGGTGTAGTTCAAAAAATGAGGGGTGCAAGAAGCAAAAGTCATCAAAATTCTATACTCTTCTTGGGCCTATAGTTATGGTTCATTCTTTTTACACTTGCATGTTTTAAACATGCACCGCTTAAGTTTTGAAATTTCAAATTTACCCTTATGTAAATAAGTTAGGTGTGGCACTATGAGGTGACTTTGTGTGTTTTTGGTTGAGTTTCATTATGGTGAACAATGGTGGTGTGCTTGGTGGCGGTGTTTGATATGTTTAATGGTGGTGGTGGTAGTGGTTGTTGTGCTTGGTAGTGATGTTGGACGGTGGTTGTCGGTGAGTGTTTTGTTTTCATGTTACAGTTCTAGTTCTGAAATGCACAATCCAATGACCTTTTGTATTGTGCAATCTAAAAGGATATAAGTTAAATTTATCTATTTCAGATTGTAAAATTCATAATCCTAACATTTACCAATTACATTATGCGTTCCAAACTGGTGTAGGTGAAATTGCAAGATGATTGTCTCATACCAACTATAAATCTATATATTGTTATGCATATGCTAATTTATGGTCTTCATGTTATATTAGTAGGATGCAAATATTTACCTAAATGTTGGGAGTTACACACATATGTTACCTTTGCATACAATTGAGTGCACTGATGTAGACAAATTTAATTTTCAATATAATTTTATTTTTGTTTATAATTGATTGTATTAATACGATGTAGACAAAATTATGATTTTTGTTTATATAACAATTACTGAAATGTTTTTTTTTTAAATTAAAGAAATTATAGATTGTACAATTTAGAATAAATTTGAAAAATATTTATTAATATGTAAATATATTTTTAATTGTAAAATTTTAAATGCTTTAATACATTTTGAATTTTGAATTGTATAATTCAGACATTCTAATTATGAAAATATCTTTTAGAATATACTATCTAAAATATATTTTGAATTTATAATGTTTATTAAATCTAAAAATAGATTTAAGATTGTGTAATTATAATACTTTTTATAGAGTTAAATGATATTTCATCACCTCCTCAAAAGTGCATGCAAAATGAGTGAGTCGTTTATATAACAACTCAAACACCTATATAAATTATACGTGCATCTTTAAGAGGATTGTTTGCTATTCATAGTCTTTTTTTTACTTTTCATTTATGTAAGTACCATGATGGTATCATATAAAGAAAGAAATAAAAAATTAAAAAGAATGTTGATTATTGTTTGAAAATTTGAGCTATTAAAGTGAATCATGGCTTAAATGCCCTCAAATTATGATAATCATGACCCTTTACACTTTTCCCCTCACATTTGCACTAAAAATTATCCACACAAATAAAACCTTCGAAAGCTGCATGTACTTATGATATATGAGTACCAAATTAAATATGTACTTATTTCATCTAAATATAACATTTTGTCTCTTTAATACCTTTAAATGTAGTAAATTTACTAATAAAAAATATAGTAAGTTTTTAATCTCTTATACATATATATTTTTCTAATGTTTGTTAACTAAATTGACATGGAATGCTTACCCTCCACGTAGAATTCTAGGTAAAAAGATGGCTACAAGAAAATAATAGCTTCATACAATTTTAAAAATAATAGACCTAAAGTATTTTAAAACTAAATTCGCACCATTTTAAAGTTTGGGAACTAATTATTCAATTTTTGAAATATAGAGCCACAATTATACTTCACAAAAAGTACAAATGCCAAAAACATATAAAATAATTTTTATTATAATCTAAGACCCAGGTAAAACCAACCTAATTTCAATCCAATTAATGTGATTTGGACTAAAAAGAAATTGTAGAACCAAATCAAATAGAAGGAATAAAGCATTCTTGGTTTAAATTTGTTTTTATCCTAAATTGAGAGCAAACATGTAACACAACTGCAAGTATATCTTATCCAAATGTTATGGGGTAAAAATTTAAAAGAGGAAGATGAAGATTCATGGAAGTGGGAAGTATAGAAAATGGAAAGTATAGAGTCTACTTTTAACTATTTACAGGATGATAGTAGTGTACTTAATGAATTTGATTAGTGTTCAAGTGTTCTTTTTCTGCTAAACATATTGTTTGACACTTAGTGAATGAGAGAATGTGTATTAAAATATAATTGTTCTGTAGGGTATAGTATTATCTAATACTTTGTGTATATTTTGTCAATATGAAGATGGAACTGTAACACATCTCATTGTATGATTTAAGAAATTAAATTTTGTCTGTCAGATGTGTGATAGATGGGTTGGAATTCAATCAGTACACAATGAGTTTAATGCAACATTTTCAACAATCCCATTTATTTGAACTAAATGCAAAATAAAATAAAATATGGATTTTGGTAGCTATAGTCTGAATGATATGAACCATAAGAATAATATTATATTTAAGAACATTAAGGCTTATATTGAAGATTTATTCTCTATGACACAGATCTATGTTTGGGTATGGATGATCCATAGAATTCCTAGAACTACATTCTCTTTACTCAGACTCGTACAATGTCTAAAGGTTTGCTTAAAATCTATGTGATTATACAATGTCATTAATGTACTGGGTATGTGTAGATGTTGTCGTACAGGGATGGAGGAGAGGGAAACTCTGTAAAATTGAAGAGAGGAGTTTAGACTGTTGTTTTATCTTTGTAAGTTGAGGGTTTTGGTTAATCAAAATTGTATTGTGGCTTAATAGAACTATTGCACAGAATTAATAGGTCTTATTTTAAAACATCCCTTAAATACTCTAGTCTAATGTTATTATTCTTTGCTTATAAAAAAAATGCTAAAGAGAGAACAAATAAAAATGATCTTGTTTAGAGAGAGAAAATAAATGCAAACCTTGTATTTCTTCCTTCAAGTACATACCACTCACTCCCAAAGGAAAGCACATAAAAAAGAACTCTAATCTTGCATCTCAGTCTCCAGAAAGACCACCCAGCAAATAATCTTAAAAAATATTTACTATTTTGGAAAACACAGCGATTTTCAGAACAAAATATTTTATCGTAATTAGTTAATGTCAATGAAATGCTTTGATCAATGAAAAATATAATAATGAACAAAAATAAATAAACCTTTTGAATTATTTAGACAAACAAAACACAAACAGCTATTACCATCCACGAAATTGAAGGTCAATAAACACAGAATCAACTCAAGAAAACGTCAAATGATCTTTAGAGGGTCTCAAGAAGTTAAGAAACAAGACAAAAGCCAAACAAACCTAAGACCTCTCACTGATATCTTAGCTTGTTCCTAGAGACTCTGGAAGGTGAAGCATGCCTCATAGATGGACCAAACAACTCTGAGTACATTTCCAAGAAGAACTTATCCACAATTTCAACATATGCAGGGCAAGTGAGTCTAGAATAGTAATGAAGAACCTCTTCAATGTCTAATATATACTCCACATTGTTCATGTCCAACATCTCCAACTCCCTCAGCTTCTGTTCCACCATGCAGTATCTGTGTTCCTTCATATACATAGACATGAATGATGACTCTTTTGGATGCCTTTCCTTTTCTAGAGTTAAGCTCCTCCTGTTGTTTTGGTTGTTGTCACCACCTTCCTCTTTTTTCTCCACCTTGTTCTTCTTCTGAGCATGGCTTGCATTGGACAAGCTAATGTAGCTTCCACTATAGACCTCACTTTCTTGCTTTGATGGCAATGCAGATACAGCTTTCTTCTTCATTCTTGTCCTTGTTTTCTCTGTTTCTGATTCCCATTGGTCTGAGAAATCAGTATACAGTTTCTCCATTTCTTGGTAACTTGTGTTGCTGGTAATGTCCATGGCACTTGATGCAGCCACAGAATAAGAGAAATGGCTATGAGGAGAAGTTTTTGGAAGCCTTTGGTAACCCGGGGAGAAGAAAGACTTGAAGTTCTTTATAGTCTTTTGAAAGAACTTCTTGGTGCTGGAAATGGAACTTAGCAACATTGGTGATGGCAAGGATAGTACTACTACTTCCAGAATGTATATAATTAACTATAAATGAGATTTTCTGGTTGGTACCTTCTGATGCAGATAAGGGACACAAAGTTGTATGTGAGAATCTCTAAATGTATCTCTTTTTAGGTGATGATCTCAGTGAAGATTTCTCTATAAAGTTGGCACAAGGAGAGGAGCCATTAAAGAGACTTTAGTTTTTCCTTTCGGAAGATCAATGGATTTGAGGGTTTCCCTTTTCTTTGCTTTGCTTTTTGTTGTTCTCCTTTGTCTTCTTCAGACTCTCTTGTGTTGTCTCATTTTCTTTTTCTGCCTCCTAACTGGACCCCACAATCTCCAAACTTGGAAGATAGTGACCCTTTTTCATTAAACAAGTTTTGTAAGTTTCGTTGCCTTTACTTTTGAGGGTGGAGTTGGTATGCAGCCTACTTGGGAAAATGAAAGTGGGGTGGTGGTTGTTCAATTGGACCTTTCCTGAACAGTTCTGTTCCTACATTTTATGGCATCTTTCTCCTAATCAGTAATCACTAACCACATCCCTGTTTTGTCTTAATTAACCATGCTTCATATTCAAATAAGTAACATGCTATAATATGGTTGATCAGAACTTCGATCTTTGAATCCATATATGTATATATGAAATAACATGTTACCAAAAATCAGTACCATTTAAATAGCTCTTATTATGTTGAAAATAATCTCAAAGAGGGTACCTACTTTGAGCAAAAAGATTCATAATGAAATTAGTACCTGTGCAACGTATATTTTGACAAGTTGGATACTGCTATGTCTGAATACAACATTACAAGGGAAAGAAAAACCTTGCTTGGCTACAAATTTTTTAATGCAGATTGCTCTCTTGAAAGGTCAGTGTCTTGCTACACGTGACTGTGTGTAGTGTGTACAATTACCTCAGAAGATGAGTACACCAATGCATTTTCACAGCATATCAGGTGAATTTCAAGTTTCTAGAGAAACTAAAAAAAACATTACTCCAAACACATTCTATTCTTGTTATAACTTTTTTCAAGAGAAGTATAGAAAAATATGAACAAAAATAAGATAACTCATTAATTATTCATAAGTATGAGGACTAATGCAGATGTGGTTGGGTGGTTCAATGTGGTCATGTGAGTGAGTTAATTGTGTACACACACTGAAGCAAGTGGTTCTAATGATGAGTTAAAATGTAATAAAGGAAGAAAAATGGGTGCCATAGTCATGTCAAAATCAATTATCTTCCATGCCGAACAACTGCATGTGTACTGTTATTCTTTTTCCATTTATTTTTATTTTTCTCTTGTCTTTATGAAATCACTGTTCACAGGTGTCATTTAGAAACCAGAACCCAGTTATTCAGTTGCTGCAAAACTTTATATTGCTGTCAGACCTTATGTTTTGATATTTTTAGTCATGCTCATTTGGCCAAAACTTTGATAACAATGATTAAATAAACATAAAGTGTGTTTTTTTTATATATTATGTAATTTCTTCCTATGTACGAGTCTTATGATGTAATTATAAGTTAATTAAACCATACATTTCTTACTCATCAGTGATAAGTAATAAGATATTAAGAACACAATTACACTTTTTTATCATTCTATCCAGCTCATAAATTATAGAACAAAAAAGTTATGTTTCATTATAAAATATTCAGTTAATAAAATGATAATTTTATTCATTTTAAGAAAAGCAGGTTGTATTGATGCAAAAGAAAGATATTTATTTCTTCCATTTAATATACACACGATTTGTTCTGCTGATAAAAAAAAACATGCGATTTGTTCTGCTGATAAAAAAAACACACCATTTGAAGTAGTTAATGTTTTTTTATCATATAGACTTTAAGTAGCATTTTTTGTTTTCTAAAGAACAGAGTTTAATTTTCTTCGGACCAATTCAAACCTTGTAAATGAAAATAAATAAGCATTAGATGATGCTCCTTAAAAGATGGGTCAAAACAAAGTTTCAATCTTGTTGTTTAGATCTTTTATTTCTAACTTATTGTCATGGATTTGATGAAGGGAGTTGACAATTAAGCCATTCTTCTCTTTGTGTATTTTCCAGTCTTGGACATCTGTTGTCTTGCATATTAGGTTAATGCTTCTGATAGTACAGCTATTATACATACAGAATTTGGTCCCACAAGCTCTAAATTTGGCCCAATTTGATTTTTTGTCTCATTTTCTTATTTCATGTTAAAACAGGTGGTTCTCTCTGCATCTTATTGAAAATTTCTCCATTCATTGGTATTGGTGACCTTTTGGTTTTGACTGATTTCAGAAGGTTATAGTATCTTTAATCACAAACTCAAAGACAAACAATTGTTTATGAGGGTTCTTGCTATTAGAAACTTTTCAAGACTAATTGTAGTGCTATACATAGTAAAATACAAACTATAACTATTATCTAACAGTTAATAGTGGAAGTTGAATGAGATGGACAACAACTAGCACTTGTCTGGACCAAAATTTGACCAGGACTAAGCAACAACACATCAAAATCTGATAAGGGTAGTAACAGATAGGCTAGCCTACAAGTCAAGTTTGAACATTAATGGAAAAAGGCCACGCGTAGAGTTTGGAACCAGTCTGCATCACAGAAAATGAGGAGCATAAGACTAGTATATAGCCTAAAATCTAAATATACTTGTGCTTGATTCTTAAGGATCATACATTATTACACACATGTCTCTCTTTTTCTTTTTCTTTTTTCATAATTGATCACTACCCTACCTAATTTATATTCAACAAGCCACGTGATCATTTTCTGATAACAACCTTGTAAATCAGAGGCATTCAATCCTTCTTGATAGAATAAACAATTGGTGGTTGATAAATTTTGATGTGTCTCTGTCTTGTCTATAATCCATTTGCATTTATGAGATCTGTCTTAGGAACATATCAAGCATAAATGTTGGGTTGATACAAATACACCCGTGACATGTGACATATGACATAATGTATTATGTGTTTCTGATTCAGGGTGTTGGTGACATATGACATAATGTATTATGTGTTTCTGATTCAGGGTGTTGATGAAGACATGGTTCGCAAGATTGGGATCATGGTTTTGTTCTTGTAAAACAGAAATCAGGTTATGGATCAGATGTTACATCTGAATTATGGTTCATTGGATTTGCCTTTCAAGGAGTAGTCACAATATCAATAATTTCCTTCTGAGACCTGGCAAGGACACCTTCAATTTCTGATTGGAAATCATTGTGAATTTGCTCTTACATTGTTGTAGGTTGATGCTAGTTTTGAAATGTGGATGTTCTTTTATTCATTCTTGTACTACAGTAAATCCATGAAGAGTCTCTCTGGTTGAACAATAACATCATTAATATAGAAGACCACAAAATATACATGCTTTGTTGACATATGCTCACTGAACAAACAATTAGATTCATAAAAAAAAATATACTTAGTCCAATGAAACAGAGAAGCTAAAGCTTCAATTTCCAAACAATTTTTCCTGGGAGAAAATAATTCCAGGATATGTTGAATTTTTCACTATTCAATAATCTACCCATTGTATCAATCACTATGTATCTTATCAAGCAAAACAATAAATTAAACAAAAAAGAATTGCACTTGTGTTGTGTGCCTATCTCTTGAACAACAACAGCACAGTTTTTTCTTCAACTTCAGAAATTGATCTTCTCACAAAGATCAAGACTTTTAATCTAAAGTTTACTCTTAAGCTGAATGTGTCTGATCTTCAAACAAAGCTTCAATCTCCTCTAAGTTCTTGCCTTTGGTCTCTGGTAAAAAGCAATAAAAGAAGAGTGTGGCACAAGCCATCACCCCACCAAACACAAAGAACATGCCCCCAAAAGTTATTGCCTCTGAGACACTAAGGAATGTCATGGACACAATCCCACTCACCAAACGGTTCACAGAAATGGCCAAGCTTGAACCTTGGGCCCTTAGCCTCAGAGGGAAAATCTCTGAAGAATAAACCCAAGTTGTGGGCCCAAGCCCAATAGAGAAGAATGCAACTGTAGCACAGACAGCAACCACACACAAAGCAATGACCAATTCATTCTTTGTGTCACCAGAGAGCTTAAGGAAGGTGGAACCAAAGCCCAGCAAGAATAAAGACACTGTCATGCCACATGAGCCCAACAGCAACATGGTCCTTCGCCCCAACCGGTCTAAGAACATGGCTGAAATCAAAGCAAAGCATGTCTTGGTTATTCCCATGATGACTGTAACACCTAGAAGGTGCTTCTCATTCACAATCCCAGCCTCCTTAAACACTTCAGGGCTGTAATATATCACAGCATCATTCCCAGAAGCCTGCATGAAGAAGTTAACACCAATGGCAGCCACAAGGATTCTCAACACAGGGCGAGTAGGTGTGACAAGCAACTCCTTCCAAACCCCTTGTCCATGCCAGGTTCCTGAATTATTGGAAGAATCAGAAGAAGAACCTTCTTTGTCCTTGTTTCTGAGGGAAGCAGAAGCAGCTTCTTGTATCTCAGCAAGCCTCAATTCAGCTTCTCCTTTGTTCTCTGATGTTCTAATCAAAACCTGCTTTGCTTCCTCAAATCTGCCCTTCACTACTAGCCAGCGAGGTGATTCAGGCATTGCCAACACACCAAGTGCCACTGCAACAGCTGGCAAGGCTGCAACACCAAGCATAAGTCTCCAATTTATGTCATTTGGGAGACTTGAAAAGACATAGTTGGAGACATAACCAAGTAGAATGCCAACACTGATGAAGACTTCAGGGAGTGATGTGAGAAGCCCTCTGGTGAGAGCAGGAGAGAGCTCAGCCACATACACTGGTGAAATCATGAGGGAGTAACCAACACCAATGCCAGCAACTACACGACCAGCCATGAGGAATAGGAATGAAGGAGCTAACCCCATCAGAATAGCACCAATCAGGAATGTTCCTGCAGCAACTATTATGGTGTACCTCCTTCCAATCCAATCTGAAGTCTTGCCCGAAGCAAGGGACCCAAACAGAGAACACACATTTAAGCACCCAATAAGGATTTCCACTTGGACTGATGTGATCTTAAGATCTTGCCTAATAAAGAGTGCAGCACCACTCATGACCCCAATATCTGCAAGCACCCACACACAAAAATATCAATACCAAGTACTTTTAAATGTAGTCTTGCATAATTGCATCAACATTCATCAACTTTGTTATCAAATTTTCTTAATTTTTGGGGTCATGGAATGCAGACAAAACTTAAATCCAATCTTTCAGTATTTTTGGTGTTGTTCTTCAACCAGGTGATAATCCATTTTGACACACAATGGGAGCCTTTATTGGGCAGATTACTAACAACTTTTTCTAATCAAATAACTGAGACAACACTCCAACTATGATTCAAGAACACCGACTATGAAACAAGGTGCTTGGAATGTTGCCATCTATTGGGGATTTGATCTGGGAAATGGATAATACTTAAGCATTGGATTCTTTTAACTTAATTTTGTGAAAACTCACCATAGCCTAAGAGAATGGAGTTTGTGGAAGCCAAGATAGCACCACCAAGTGCATATTTGTTGATGCTAGGATTACCCTGTGATGTGCTGGGCTTGTTGTGAAGAATATCTTCCTCTGCACAAGTTCCTTCCTTGTCATCATCACTGAGGTTGGGAACAGCTTTTGCAGCAGAAGCAGGAAGAGGGTAGTAACAATGGTGCTCCACAGCAGAATTCTCTTCCATATCTGAGAGAAGAAATGAAGAACAGCAAAGCAATACTACAAAAATTTGTACAGACACTAAAATGGAAGAACAAGAACAAGACAACCTTGGATTTAGTATGTAAATTTATCCAAAAAAATCTACTAATATAATAATTGTAAAGGGATTAACACAAACACCAATGAGTGATCTGACTAATATGACGGCATACCATTTATTATGTTTAAAAATAAAATAATGAATAATCAAAATCACATGAATAACTCTAAATAGTTATTCAAATATTAAATAACCTTAAAAGTAATTCCTAGATAAACAATTTAATTTAAACTCATTGAATAGAATCTAACTATAG
>Ga0123341_1001132_pt1 | contig 19193 bp, 25 predicted proteins | sample Turbeapinknodule_FD_89959 | JGI IMG/M metagenome (GOLD analysis project Ga0123341, IMG submission 89959) | Root nodule microbial communities of legume samples collected from Mexico - Turtle bean Mexico pink nodule | ecosystem: Host-associated > Plants > Roots > Nodule | place: Mexico: Nepantla...
ACAAAAAAAAAACATAGGAAAAAAAAAAAAGAACCGATGAAGCTGCTTCTTACCCTACTGAGTAGAGACGCGTGATTGGCATGCCAAAGGCAAAGCTGCAGTGGTCGTGATCTTGGCGCGCCTCACTTCACTGTGTCTTCTAGCCGTTTCCATTTTCACTTTTCTAACTCCCAAGCCACCAATTTAGAGACCCCAAATTCTCATATTTCAATACCAAAGGTAAGAGCTTCCTCAACTCTATTCCCACTTGCTTTGGTTTCTTTTTCTCATGTTCTTACGACCCTTCAGATTTTCAATTGCTTCGTTAATTAAGTTCCCATTTTTAATTTTCCATCAACTGGTTTTTTCTTAATTGATATCATTTTAGGCAAACATATTGTTAGTTACTGTTGCCTGAGGATGGAAAGTTCATGGTGTGGTGGTTCTCAGTGTTTCTAGATTTAATTTTCTTTTTAGGCTTGTATTATGTAGGGATTAAAGCAAACCTTAGGCCCTAACTTCGTTACAGCTGCAGATATTGGACAACATGTTCAATAATAGAATAATCATCAGATTCAGTTGAATAGCTGTTTCAAAGCTCGCCTACTAGTTACTTTCTGAACTATTTTGGCTATTTTAGCTAGTTAGATAGGCACCTGAACCAGAAAGTATCTGGGGCATGTGTTTGACAGAAGGGGCAGTCCTTTGAGGTCCCAAATCCTTCTGTCATGCCATTGATTACACTGTGAATTTGATGTTAGGATCACACCATTAGATATAAAACCAGAAAGTTTTTTATTCTTTTGCTTATTAGCATTTGGGATATTTCCCTTTGCATTGCCTTGTTGGTCCATTACTTCTGGATTCTGTGTGCTGTATTTATTATCATAGCTCCTGAGGGACTGTTTTAGTCAATGTGAAATATGTTATATTCATTAACATGTCAGTTATTGGGCTTAATTATAGTGTTTGATATAGTGGAATGCATGCTAGATGTTATACATTTTTGTGTTAATTTGAATGCTTGTGACAATAACGTGGTTTTGTTAGTGCTTATATTTTCTGTTATTAGTTATGCTTTTTTCAAGGTGGTTTCTCTTTTTCCTTTTTTTTTATCTGCTGTAGTTTTGCTAACACCTCATTTTTTTCTTGAGGTTACTTAGGAAAGCCATTTTCGTCTTTAAATGCTTTGTAAATATTATGATGATTGGTTTCAGGCATTCTAATTTAAAATTAAAGTTTTGAAGAAAAATCAGGCTTTATAAGTAGTGTATTCTGTATTATTGAGTGCTTGTAATGTGACATACTAGTGCTCCTCAAAACTCAGGTCCCTTGGTATTGGATCTGTTTGGTAGTTTTGATTTGGGACCTATTTGATTGGTTATGTGATGTGTAAACATAAATAAGAAAATAATGTTAGTTAGTTACTCCTAATAGCTGTTGGATATCTGCCAATTAATAATGCAGGACTATCTATTTTAGACATACTGAATGTAGACTGAGACTGAATGATAATAATAGAAGGGCAGTGCACAATTCTTTGATCTATGTGTTTCTCTCTTTTTCCCCTCAATACCTCTATTTTGTTTTCTTCTCTCTTACCCTCTTTCTTATTCTGTATTTCTATTTCTTTCTCTTTCCCTACTAAATCATTATTATAATTTATGGTTGGAGACCAATTATATGTTTTGGCTAGTAACTCTAATTCTTGGGTTAGAAAGTAGCTGTTAGAACACATAGCTATATGTTTTTTTAATCACCTGCTTATAGGAAGAGACTATGTTTTGTTGGATCGAGCGCTTACCATTAGACGAAAAGCTATAGCTGATAGTTAGGACACAACTCTTTCTACTTATGAACGTAACAACCTAAGCGCCACGATTCTATTGTGACATGGCCAACATGACCTATATTACGGGACAATTGACGCACTCTGCAACATGTCTGTGTGTTGGAAATAGGAACATTTAATGTTTATTATCTTTCCAAGTAATTCAATTCATGTTGGCATAAACAAGGTTGTCAAAGTCGAGAGTTATGTAAATTCGTGGTTGCTTTGTAAACTCATAAGAGTTTACTTTGTATAAAAAATATTAAAATACCTATAAATAACATAATAATTTAATATTATATGATGCTATAAATAATTTTTTATATTTTTTACTGTAATATTATCATTATTATTAGCAAGAGGGAGGCCTAATAGTCCAACATAGTAAGAGAGGAGTAAAAATGAAAAAGCTAAAACCCTAATAAGTTGTGTCGCCAACCCTAAAACTGTAGCAAAGAAAGGAAATGGGAGTAGTGAGATGGCAAAGTGTGGAGGAGAATAAAAAACACAAAACGGAGAAGAGTGGAGAAGGCACCAAGAAAGATTTGTTGGTGCGATAGGCAAACACAACATCTACTCCCAAAACAAACAAAAACGTGCAAGAGAGAACTAGTGAACCATGAAATTGTTCCCTAGGTGCATTTTGCATATACCGTAAGCTAGAAACAAACAAATTCAGTGTCATAGTAGGGTAATTTCTAATGTCCAGCCGAGCTCGCTGAATTGCCTCTAAACTCGTGATTTTCCACGAGTTTAGTTGAGTTTGCTCGAGTTTACTCAAGCCCACTAAAAAATGATTCCATCTGCAAGTTAAAGTTTACGTGTAGACTCACGATTTTGATAACCATGGGCATAGATCAATGTACCCTAGGTTATCTCCATTGCAAGCGTTATTGCTTGAAGCCTTGGAGTATTATTTTTTTTGGCTCTCACTATGTCACATTATAAGACCCCATTTTAATAATATTTTTCTTTGAACTTGTTGGAGAAGGGTTGTTTTTAAGACTCAATATTTTAAATTTCATGTTATATCTCAGCTCATTCCAATGGAGGAGTTTTATAAGATCCAAGTTTTAAACATATGACCCAAGGTATAACCCCTTTAATGGAGATGCCTTTAGGAAGTTGTGATGATTTAATTGTTTTCTTGAAAATGGTAGTTATTATATATTGTCTTTCAAATCGCTTTTGTTATAAATAAATCAATTTGCTGAGTGCGAAAGACATAAGTGTATAAGAGAATATTTCTTCTCAATTTTTCTCACATTGTATTAGAGCTCTTGATCTAAGGAAGGCTTTGCTTCCACAAAAGAATTGTTCATCAACATGGGGCTCTTGAAGCTATCAAAATTTTCTGACAACTATCAGAAATTTCTAGTGACTTTTCCAACAACTTTTCCGGTGAATTTGACCTTATCCTTAAGTTGATGTGGGTTCTTTAACACCCGCCTCCCCTTACGCTGAGGATTGGACATCTCGAGTGTGGGACTAAGGGCGAAACCGATAGCAGATGACACGAGGCCCAACACCTTTCTAGTATAGGTTCTAATACCATCTTAGAAAGTGCGCTTAAGCCTAACTCAACCTTACAAAATCTACTTATTAAGATGAGGTTTGCCTCCAGTTATATACTATAAATTGACTTTATCTCTAGTAGATGTGGGATCTCCAACAGTCATAAAGTTTCTCAAAACTCTTGCATTTGTAGGAGAAGGAATGGTGGGTTTATCACTGGGAGAAAAGCATTTTATCCAAGGTGGCATTGCTCAAGATCTTCGTTGTGATGGTAGAAAAAGATTGGCATATCGACCAATATCTGTTGAAACTGGAGTGATTCCCCAGGTAATGCTTTAATTAGTTGGGATTTGGAAGGGTATTCTGATGTGCATTAAATTGATAAACTAACTGCATTGTAGGCAAATGGTTCAGCAAGAATCAGAATGGGTGCTACAGATGTCATTGCCAGTGTTAAGGTTGGTTAAAAATTAAATGTTCGGACTGATATTGTATTTCTTGACTTGAAAGTAGTAATATTATTATGTTTGATACTATAAACGATTTGTTTAGAAACATTGGTTATTTTACTAAACATTATATATTGGCTACACAAGTACAGGCTGAGCTTGGAAGGCCAAGCTTATTGCTACCTGACAAAGGAAAAGTCTCTATATATATTGATTGCAGTTCAACTGCAGAGCCAGCTTTTGAGGTTTCATATTCTGTTGCTTTTTTCCTTCTCTTTATTTAGTGAAGTCATCCATGTATTATGGTTTTCTTCATGTTATTGATCTTAAAGTACCATGAACATTGATAGAAAAACAAATAAGTAAATTCTTGAAAGCTTTAGTTAAAGTTAAACAGTGCTTTAGATTAATAAGCTTTAGATTTTCTTCAATAATAGTGTTTTGACTGTTTGTTAATATTGCTTTTCTATTTATCATTTTTGTTCTGTAAATGCCTTTTAATGCTTAAAATAACTATTCTTTTTTTGGTACTCCATATCTCTCTCTGGTTTGTATATAGGGTAGAGGAGGTGATGAGTTGGCAGCAGAACTGTCAAATGCTCTTCAAGACTGTCTTTTGGGTGGTAAAAGTGGAGCAGGTCTATTTTCCCCCTAGAGTGAAGATTATGCTTACTAACATATACTTTCCTTTCCAAGTTCTTGCCGCTCTTTAGTATAGCTGTTGAGCTCTTTACTCTAGCTTTTCCCCTTTCAGGTGCTGGAATTGATCTCTCGTCCCTTATTATTGTCGAAGGAAAAATTTGTTGGGATCTGTACATTGATGGGCTTGTTGTTAGTTCAGATGGAAATTTGCTGGATGCTCTTGGTGCTGCCATTAAGGTAAAACATCAACGGATTACTAGAAATGCTTGAAAAGATGATCATGATGGATTTCTAGCTAAAATAATTAGCATTTCAGACATCATCCTCTAATTGTGAGGTCAATTTTCACCAATGTTTAGTCTTAAGTTTTCTTGTTCAATTCTCATAATTTAGCGATTGATGTTACAAACATGATATTTGACTTTGGGGGGTTTAACCGTCTTATCATAGAAGTTGTTAAAAATGGTTTGCCCAAAACTTTTTTCTATTGGTTTCATTAATCTACTATTGAAAACATCTTACTAGTTTGTTTTCTTTATTCTTTATAATACCCCTAACAAATCTGCGATCAATTTCATGACGGTTTTCCAGATGGATTTCCTTAATATCATGATGTTGATAAAGCAAACCTATTTTCAGAATTAACTGGAAATGCCACAATGCAGCTAACATCTATTATTCATTTAGGCTGCTTTGAGTAATACGGGTATTCCAAGGGTCCAAGTTGCTGCTGGAACATCAAATGATGAGCAACCAGAAGTTGACGTAAGTGATGAGGAGTTTCTGCAGTTTGACACATCTGGAGTCCCTGTCATAGTTACACTGACTAAGGTAAGATACAAGTGTCATCTTGTCTTCCTAAATTAAAGGTGACAAATTAGGCAATCAGTCCTGATCGGGTTGCTGGCCATAGTAGGCCAAACAAAACAAAGACCTGAATTCAATTCAAATCTCTTAAATGAAGCTAAAAAACAGTTAAAGCCCCTTTTTTCAAGTTTTTGGCTGCTTTTTGCAAGTTAAGCCCAAAGAACCAGAATTAATTCGTTGAAAATACTTGTGTCTAATTTTGACTCAAAATTTAAAACCAAGCTTTGTATTTCATTAGGTAGGTTTGGGCTGGTTAGCTCCACACATTTTTCCACTTCTTAACTTAGATTGATCATATTTATGATAACTTCATGCCATCTTTGCTTTCTAGGTTGGGAGGCACTATATTGTGGATGCAACATCAGAAGAGGAATCACAAATGAGCTCTGCTGTTTCAATCTCAGTTAATAGGCAAGGTTACATCTGTGGTATAACCAAACGTGGAGGTGTAGGGCTGGATCCTAGCATCATTCTTGATATGATATCTGTGGCTAAGCATGTAAGCGAGCAAGTAATAAACAAATTGGATTCAGAAATAGCTTCTGCAGAAGCTGAAGAGGAGTCATGACACACAAGAACTAAGTGATAACTAGGGTGTACCGTATAATTTAATCATCTTAGACAAAATTTTGTAACTTGGCAATTGAGTAGCAGTATGTGGTCGGGACTTTGAGATGGTTGTTTGATGTCATGCAAAGTTTTTAAGTTGCACTGACAGTTGCATTGTGACATTAATGACTGACATGGTTCGCTATATTTGACTCAAGTTTGTAAAAGCAAGGTTATGTATGCATTTGCAATAGTCAACAACGGAATTGTAAATGTCAATACTAGGTGATATGGATCAAGATTTAAATTTTGGCACCTTTTGCTTTCATACTTTAGCTTATATGTAATTTTAGTTTCTTTAGTTCTAATTTGTTGTGTATTGGAATTAGAGGTGTCAAAATGAGTTTGACTCCATATGCTGATACCAAATTTCGTTAAACAAGTTGCATTAGAACGGATTTAAAAGTATATATGTAAGTACTAAAATGTTTTAATTTTGAGATATAAAGTTATGCAATCCTAGTTTGCATCTTCAATGTAGAACCTCTTTTTCATTATTTTTTATTTGAATATCTTTTAATGATGAATAATATTGTGGAAGCATGGAGAATTGGAGAAATTTTAGAAGGAATGGAAATTATGATGGTAAATTTAAGTGATGTTTAGTTTGAGGTTGGTCAATACTATAGGAGGAGTTTAGAAAATTGTCTAATAAGAAAACAACTTTAGGGAGAACTTTGAATAAGTAGAAGTGTCTCAAAATTTGGACAACATTTTATTACTTAAATCAAAGTTAAAATCATGTACAAGAGACCATTATTTATAAAAGAAAGTCTCTCAAAACCTTTCAAATGAGAGTGTGACAAGTGTCACCACCTTATTGCTGCAAATCCTCTTTATTGGGAGTGTGACAAGTGGCATGTCTTAATTGGAGTAAAATCCTCTCCATTGAGAAGAGGACATGTAAACCCTTATGCCTTCTTTGCCAACATTTCTAATTGCACCCCTTTTTTACTATTTTACACCCTACCTTCTTTTCTATTTACACCCTACTCTACTTTGACCCAAAATATATGGTCTAATACTTACTAACTACTCTTTACAATTTTTACAAGGTTAAGAAGAAGAAAAAGACTTTACAGTCAAGATGATCTTTTTCACTTTCAAAGAAAACAGTATTATTTTCAAGCAAAGGTATGAAAGAACTATTTGTGATGACATCCCAGATTTTTCTATCTATAGAATCAACAAAAAATTTCATTCTTATATACCACAGTTGATAGCTCACACCACAGAATAAACGTGGTCTATTGATAGAAGCTTCCTCCCCAAAAGGCAACTTGTCAGCCATTAAAACAGATTTAAAAAACAAATTTGAAAAATAGAACTTGAAAAAATTTCAAGAACCTAGCTCTTGATGCCAATAGTAAGAATTAATAACCTTAACAAGAGGGGGAGTGAATTGTTTAAGGGAAGTTTTTTGAAAATACTGGCTAAGAATGAAGATTAATAATGATTTACAGATCAAGGAATCAAATCGGCAAAGAAAACAAAATTATTAAAACTGTTATTAGAAAAATAACCAGTTGAAAATACATTTTAACCAATTGTTTATGGCAGCAGAGATAAAATCACAAGTCAAACAAATTTTAAATGAGTGAGAGAGAGAGAAGATCACACAAACAATTATATTGGTTCACTCCTTACCAGAGCTACATCCAGTCCCCTGAAAACCACTGGGTATTCACTAGGTAACCAACAACAAATTACAACACACTACAACCTCAAAGAGGTGATTTTGACCACTCAAGAACACACACACCCTCTTTGACTTCACACACACAATCAGAACAACCCTCTAACCTTATAAATACACAATTTACAAGAATTCAAACTAAGGAACAATTACAAGAGAATATTGAACAGATTACACCTGATTATAGGAAATCACAGTTGCTCCTAATCCACTATTTAACCAAAGCACAACTCAAGGCAATCTTGCTTTCTTGAATCCAAATTTTCACTAAAAAATCCTTTCTGAATCTCTTTTCTCTATCTTGAAATAGGAAGGGTAATCACAGCTTTATAGCTCATCAAAATAGCCGTTTTAATAAGTTAAACATTAGCCAAAACAGTTTGTAAATAACTGAACAAATTTAACAATTTTATGAAAAGCTGTTAAGAAATTCAAAAATCAATCGGTTAAAATGTCGATTTAACCGGTTGAATTGGTTTTGATAGTTAAGCCAACCAAAACCAAATCATTTCAAAAACCCTTCACATAGGCTGAGGAAACACAACCGATTAAAACGAGAAATCAACAAATTGTTTTTCACTTAGCTTTGAAAAACATTTTTCCTTTTTAAAACCAGATTGATTCAGTTGTGAATTGATTAGGAGTGGATCTAGCAAATTCTAAACTACCTATAACTAAACCCTAAACACATCAACAAAGTCTTCAAGCTGTCTTCATGGATTTGGAGGCATCAAAGCTTCATTTTCAACACAAACTGCCCAACGCTGGGAGATCTTAAGAAAAGTTGCACGATGCACCGATGATGGCTCTTCTTTTTTGTTGTGGCCAACCGAGACAAAGCATTGGCCCTTGCGTAATCCTCCCTTCGGATATGCTCCAATGGTACCCTGTTAAATCGAGAGATAAGGTTCAAGACCGTATGATAATACCTTTGTAGAAAAGGTTCGTTGACCTCAAAATCTCCCTTTATTTGGTCGATAACCAGCTGGGAATCTCTCTTGCATATCCAATCACGAGCTCCCATGTCATATGCTAAGTTTAGGCCTGCCAAGATGACTTCATACTCAGCTTGGTTATTCATAGCTTTGAACTCAAACTTTGGTGCCTACTCAAGTACAAGGTCTCCCGGTCCTTCAAGAACGACACCCACTCTGCATGTTGCTTTGTTGGAAGATCCATCAGCATATGCAATCCAATTGGTCGAAGCAATGGGTTGAGGAGTTAACTCGGCTGAGAAGTCGGGCAAGCATTGAAACTTTATTACACCCCTCGGTTCATACCAGATGTCGAACTCTGACAACTCTACCGACCATCCTATCATTCGTCTTGCAAGATCTAGTTTAGAAAGAATTTTAACAATTGGATAATCAGTTCTTACTACTATGGCATAATTCCAAAGTAGGGCCTCATTCATCGTGTCATTAAGACTAAGGCCAACACGACCTTCTCTATCATTTGATATCTAGTCTCGACCTCGTGTAACGTTCAACTAACGAAGTAGACCGGTCGCTCCTCCTTGTTAACCTCTTGCACTAGAACTGTGTTGATTTCCTCCTCAAAGACCGAGAGGAAAATTATGATGGGTTGGTTGGGCTCTAGCTTTTGGATCACTGTTGGTGAGGATAAGAACACTTTCAACTACTAGAAGATGTATTCACATTTCTCGTCCCAGATGAACTTTACTACCTTTTTGAGAAGCTAAACCATGGGCCTAGTTCCTTCGCCAAGTCGAGGGGAAAACCTTGATAAGGCTGTGAGATGCCCAATGAGTTTTTGCATCTCCTTCAGATTCTGAGGGCTTATCACCTCAGCTATTGCTCGACACTTGTTCGGATTATCCCCGATTCCACGGTGCATTAGCATGAAGCCTAGGAACTTCCTTCCTTCCATGTCGAACACACATTTTTCAGGATTTAACCTCATGTTCGTTCTTCTCATCGCTTTGATGAACTCATCCAATTCCTTGACATGCTGACCACAGAGTTCAATTTCACAACTATATCTTTGACATAAACTTCTACATTTCGACCGATCATTCCCTTAAAGATCTTGTCTATCAGTCTCTGATATGTTGCCCCAACATTCTTCAAGCCGAAAGACATGACCTCATAAAAATAGTTTTCCTCGTTCGTCTTAAAGGCAATATTCTCCTTGTCTCCTGGGTGCATACTTATCTAATTATAACTAGAATATGCATCCAAGAAGCTAAGAATTTTATCACCGGATATTCCATCCACCAGTTGATCAATCTTGGTCAAAGAATAGGAATCTTTTGGGCAGGCCTTGTTGAGTTTTGTGTAATTGACACACATCTTCCAGAAAGAGAAATACAATAATCAAAAGAAAGAGAATGGAATACATTTGGGAATAATCAAAGATCAAAATAAAATTGATATAGCACAATCCTATTCCACTCTTAGAAAAGATCCAAAGCTTGAAGCAATCTTGGAAAAACTGATTTGAATGTGTTCTCTTTAATCAATAACAACCAAGAGCGTATAACCACTTATTTATACTCCAAACAGTTGTTAAAAGCAATTAATGCAAGACTCAAAATCAGTTAAAATTATTTAAAACATATTAAATCAACTTAACAGAATTATGTTAAGGTTTTCAGAAATCAACCGATTGAAAACAAGAAACAATTTGTCAATTGGCTTGACTGTAAAGTCAACCAAATTCAAGCCTTTTCAAATTCTTTTCAAAATACTCTAAGTGTAAAACAACCGATTGAATCGAAATTTCAATAGGTTGATTTTTCACTTTCCTTTGAAAACACATTTTTTTCAAAAGGATTTGAATCAAATAACCTTGGATCATTACTTTGAGTGGATTAAAAAAATCAAACTACATAAGACACACACACAACCAACAACAAGGTATTCAAGCAATGCACTTGGATTTGGAGACATCAAAGCACCATGTTCAACAATCTCCTTGTATTTGATGAAGACAAATCCCTGTTTTTCTTGTGTTTTCCTTTTTGAATTTGAAAGCACCTACAAAAACAGAAATTGTGCATGTACGAGGCAGCAAGATAACCCAGGTTTGAAAAGCATCCAAGAACTAGTTTTCATCATAAGTTTTCCAACAAGAAAACCAACAAAAAGAGTATGAAAACTAGTGTGAATGAGGTGCATATCAGAGCATTTCGCAACAACACACAAGCTTGCTTCTTGCCATGCCAAGATATGAGACTTGAACCAAGAAGATGATAAGTCCCACTTGTGCTTTTTCTGTCCAGCTTACACCCTGCAAAACCAGAATCAGAATAACCAACCAAATGTATAGGATGTTGATCAAATGTGATCATGTGCTTTGAAGAATCCAAATTCAAGGTGTTTGATGAAAGGCTAGTGTTGCTGCTATGTTTGGGTGAGATCTAGGTAGAATAAAGTGTGATCCACTCCTTTGTTGAATCTAAAACTGATGTGATTTAAAACCTTTCTAAAATCAAGTGTTTTTTCAACTAAGTGAAAAACAACCTGTTGTTTTGTCGAATCAATCGGTTGTTTCGTGGTTTCAACCGATTGTTTCTTTGAAAATCCTAACAGAATTATGTTTTGAATGGTGAATCTGTTTTAAATGTTTTCTAACTGAATACGCTCCTTCATTAATTGCTTTGACCAATCTTTGGAAAATATAAATGGTTTGTTTATGTTTTCAAATATGTAAGAAACAATTTTGAGAAATTCAGTTTGACAGATTTGATTCTAAGATTTCAAGATTCACATCAAGCTTTGGATTTTCAAGAGAGAGTGGAATAAGATTGCAATTGTATTCAATTCAGATTGTACTGTGATCAGGTGTAATCCTTTCTAAACCTATTGTATTTCTGGTGTTGTGTTGCCAAGGAGTGTTGTGTGTGCTTGAGGTGTTCAAGATCAATACTCTTGGTGTGGTTTGCCAAAGGTAGTGTTAAAGGGTTCAAGGTCACTACTTTGGTGGTTTGTGTTTTGTAATCTGGTTTGGTTGCTCAGTGGATTACCCAGTGGTATTCTGGGGACTAGATGTAGCTCTTGGCTTAAGAGTGAACCAATATAAATTGTTGGTGTTTTTCTCTCTTACCCTTAACTCATTTAACTTATGTTTTAAGCTCTGCTGATATAAACAACCGATTGTTTCGAAGAAACAACCAATTGTTTTTCGGTTGCTTTGCTGTATAACTGCTTAAATTCTTGGCTAACTTGATTCCTGTTCTGGATTTACACAAAGAATTTTGTTAAAACTGAAAAAGTTTTCAAAAACCCCTCTTAAACAATTCAACCCCCATCTCGTTTAAGGCCATATATTCTAACATAGGAGAGTGAGAGGGATACCATAAACCAACAGTGGTTGTGCCCTTAAGATATTTCAGAATTCGTTTAGTAGCCTTGAAATGAGATTCTTTTGGATTTCATTGAAATCTAGCACATAGACAAACAACAAACATGATGTCTGACTTGCTAGCAATGAGATAGAGCAAAGAACCAATCAATCCTCTAAGTTTGGTTTGATCTACTGTTATTCCAGCCAAGTCAACATCCATATAACAGCTTGTGGACATTGGTGTGGATGCCTCTTTGCAGTTTTCCATCTCAAACTTCTTGAGAATCTCTTGCAGTACTTGGTTTGGCTTAGGAAGATATCATCCTTTGATTACTTGACCTGCAACCCTAAGAAGAAGGACAACTCTCCCATCATAGACATTTCAAACTCCCCCTGCGTAGCTGCCACAAATTCCTTACACAGAAAATCATTAGTAGCACCAAATATGATATCATCAACATAGATTTGAACCAAAATGATAGCAGATTTTGACTTTTTAATGAAAAGATTCTTATCAATTTTTCCTCTCATAGCCATGAGACAAGAAAAAATTACTAAGTCTCTCATACCATGTCTTGGGGCTTATTTGAGTCCACACAAGGCCTTTTTCAACTTGTATACATGATTAGGATATTGATGTTCCTCAAAGTCGGGTGGTTATGAGACAGACCTCCTCATTGATGAACCCATTGATAAATGCACTCTTCACATCCATCTGAAACAGTTTGAAACCACTCATGCAAGCAAATGCAAGCAAATGCAAGCAGCAGTCTCACAACTTCCAATCTGGCCACAGGTGCAAAGCTTTCATAATAGTCAATGCCTTCCTCTTGATTGTAACCTTTGGCAACCAACCTAGCTTTGTTTCTTGTTATCACACCAACTTCATCCAGTTTATTTTTGAACACCCACTTGGTTCCAATGACATTCATGCAATCGGTTTTAGGAACAAGAGACCACACATCTTTTCTGGTGAATTGATTCAGATCATCATGCATGGTAGCAACCCAACTTTCATCCTTAAGTGCATCACCTACAAATTTAGGTTCAATTTGAGACACAAAAGCCATGTGTTTGCAATAATTAGAGACAGAGGTTCGAGAAGACATTCCCTTATCAATCTGTCTAATTATATTTTCCACAGAAAGATCTCTAGGAATCCTCCATTCTTTTGGAAGTTCATCCTATTGCAGAATTTCAACCGATTGTTTCGCAGAATCAATCGGTTGTTTTTCTGGACAGGATTTTAGCTTCTCCATAATGATGTTCTACTCATCTTCTTCTGCATAATTCTTCATGGATTCCTGGTCTGCATGGTTAGTCTCATCAAATACAACATGAATAGACTCTCCCACAGTCATAAGCCTTTTATTATACACTCTATAAGCATGGCTAGTTAATGAATAACCAAGAAAGATACCATTATCCGCTTTTTTATCAAACTTGCCAAGGTTTTCCTTTCCATTATTAAAAAATGTAACACTTGTAACCAAACACTTTTAGATGACCAATGTTGGGTTTTCTCTCATTAAACAGTTCATAAGGGTTTTCTTCAAGATTGGTCTAATGAGGACCTTGTTCATCACATAGCAAAATGTGCTAATGGCATCATGCCAAAAATATTTTGGCAAAGAGAACTCACTTTAAATGGTTCTAGCAAGTTCCTCAAGAGATTTGTTCTTCCTTTCCACAACCCCATTTTGTTGGGGAGTTCTAGGAGCATAAAAGTTATGAAAATTTCCAAATTTTTCACAAAAAGCACTGAATTTTCATTTTGAAATTCCCCTCCATGATCACTACGAATGGCACAAATGTTATTGCAGCTCATGTTTTGTAATCTCTTGGCAAGCTTTTTGAATGCAAAAAAAGAATCAATTTTGGATTCCAAGAACATGTCCATGTGAACCTAGAGAAATCATCAACAATAACAAGAGCATAGTAGTTTCCACCAAGACTCACGGTTCTAGAAGGACCAAACAAATCCATGTGCAGCAGTTCAAGGGGTTTGAAAGTAGAAACTACATTTTTCAGTTTGGAAGAATGTTTGATTTACTTCCCCTTTTGACATGTATCACATATGGGGTCTTTCTCAAACTTGAGTTTGGGTAAACCTACTACAAGATCTTTAGAAATCAACTTATTTAGATGATGCATATGGATGTGTGTTATCCTTCTATGCCATAACCATGATTCCTTATGTTTGGTTAGAAGGCAGCCAATACATGCAGAATGTGAGATATCAAGAAGATAAACATTATTGATCCTTTTACCAATCAACACATTATTGATTTACTTCCTATGATTTGGGTACTCGTATCTCACACATGTTGGGTTTGAAGGTTACTTGATAACCTTTTTCACACAACTGGCTTATGCTAAGGAGACTATGCTTGAGTCCTTCCACAAATAGCACATCATGAATCAAGAAGGTGTTCTTGTCACCAATGGTTCCTCTTCCAAGAATTCTCCCTTTGTTGTTGTCTCCATAAGTCACATGACCTTCTTGCTTGAGGAAGAGATTGACAAACTTGGTTTTATCCCCTATCATGTGCTTACAACAACCACTGTCAAGGTACCACATATGTTGATTTTCCATCAAAGAACCCTACAAGAGAAAAAATCAAGAGGAAATATTTGGTCCCCTTACAAATTTAGGTCCATGGGCATTAATTGGATCATTAGGAACCTTAGAATTCTTAGGAACCCACTTCAAAACACCCCTGGGAACATAAAATTTCCTAACTCTGCAGAATCTAACAGAGTGGTCCTTTTTCATACAATAAAAGCATGAAACTACCAGTTGTTTCGACAATTCTATTGGTTGTTTTTCAAAGAAGCTTGAAAAAGGCTTTGAAATGGATCTCTTCTTGCAGTGTGGATTAAAACCCAATCCAGTTTTGCGAAAAACACATTTTTGAGATGCAAGAACTGTTTCAAAGTTTGATTGGCCTTTTTGAAAGTTTATCCACAGTTTTTACAAGATAGTGAACTTTCTTTTCAAGTGATTCACAATTTTTACAAAAGCTAGTGTCACATTTGCAATAAGAGTTTTTGTAAATCATTTCTAGATTTTCAAAATCATTTTTCAAATTGTTCAGCTCTTCTTCCAATGCTTTGACTATGTTTTCCAGCCAATTATTCATGCCTTTCAAGTTTCTTTAAAAGCATCAAGAAGCTGGCTGTAATTTTCAAAATTAATTGAGGTGCCAGAACTTACACTGCTTGTGTCAGATTCTCCCTTTGCCATCAAGCACAAATTTGCCTCTTCATCTCCATTTGATGATGAGTTAGAGGAAGAAACATCATTGTCTTGCCAAGAAATGTAGGTGCTTTTAGTTTTGCCCTTTTTCTCAAATCTCTTGCTTTGTCCTCTCTCCTTGCCTTCATTGTTGGGGCAATCAACTTTTATATGGCCTTGTTTACCACATCCAAAGCATGTATAATTGTTAGCATTAAAATCATTGAATTTCTTATTGTTATACCTGATGAAGGATTGGTTCTTGTTGCTATTTTTCTTCAAGAACTTGCTGAATTTTCTGGTTAGCAAGTTAAGAGTTTCTCCATCACTGTCCTCACTTGATTCTTCACGGTTTTTATGACCAACAACCCTCAAAGAAATGCTTCTCACATGCTTCTCTTCATACTCTTGATCATTCAGCCTATTCATCTCCAATTCGTGTTCCCTGAGCATTCCAAACAAGGAGGTTGTTGTTAAGGTAGTCAAATCCTTGGATTCAGAGATGGCTGTGACTTTGGGCTGCCAAGATCTGTCCAAGCACTTGAGGATCTTGATGTTGAGTTCCTTCTTTTCAAAGATCTTTCCTAGGCTGATGAGATGGTTTACAATATGAGTGAACCTATTTTGTAGATCAACTATGGTTTCTCCTTTTTGTATTCTGAACATCTCATACTCTTGGATTAGAGCATGCTTTCTTACTCTCTTTACAACATTTGTTCCTTCATGAGTAACTTCAAGAATATCTCACATTTCTTTTGCTGAAGCACATTGTGAGACCCTGAAAAAATCATTAGAATTTAGAGCAGATGTAATGATGTTTTTAGCAATACAATCAAATTTAGATTTTTTACTTTTACACTCAAGTCATTGGGACCAAGGTTTTTCCATGAAAACATCATATTTTTCAGTTTTTGGAATAAATTGGCCATTTTCAATGGCATCCTAGATTCCTCTATCAATTGATTCCACAAAGATCTTCATTCTTACCTTCCAAAACTGATAATTCAAACCACAAAACAGAGGTGCCCTATTAATTGAAGCACCCTCCCCAAATGATGGTTTTCCAGCCATGAAAAAAGATTTTAGGATCAAAAACTTGAATGACTTTCAAGAACTCAGTTCTCGATGCCAATTGTTGTAAATATAGGCCTTAAACAAGAGGGGGGTGAATTCTTTTTGACATATTTTCAAAAGTATTGAAGGTACAGTGAAAGGCAATGAAGAATCAATCAATTAGAAATCAAATCAACCAAGTTGAAAACTGTTTTTAAAGTGATTACAGAAAATCAACCGGTTGTTTTTGCGAAACAATCGGTTATTTATATCAGTAGTATTTAAAACAATAAATGAGAGAAAGGATAGAGAGATTCACACAGAGTATTTATATTTGTTCACTCTTAACCAAGAGCTACATCCAATCATTAGCTAACCATTGAGAATTCATTAGGCAATAAAAAACTTGATTACACAACACACACCAAAGTGGTGATCTTGAACCTTTCAAGAGCACACACCACCTTTTGTAAATCACCACGGATTTCAGAACACCCTTTGAATCTGCACTACACCAGTCTTCACATAAATACAACAATCAAATGAAAGAGAATGGAATACACCTGGGAATAATCAAAGATCAAAACAAACTTGATACAACATAGACCTATTCCACTCTTAGAAAAGATCCAAAGCTTGAAGCAATCTTGGAAAAACTGATTTGAATGTGTTCTCTTTAATCAATAACAACTAGGAGTGTATAACGACTTATTTATACTTCAAACAATTGTTAAAAGAAATTAATGCCAGACTCACAATCAGTTAAAATCATTTTAAACAGATTAAATCAACTTACTAAAATTTTGTTAAGCTTTTAAAAAAATCAACCGATTGAAAACACGAAACAATCGATTGAATTGGCTTGACAACAAAGTCAACCAAATTCAAGTTTTTTCAATTCTTTTCAAAATACTCTAAGTGTAAAACAACCGGTTGAATCGAAATTTCAACAGGTTTATTTTTCACTTTCCTTTGAAAACACATTTTTTTTCAAAAGGATTTGAATCAAACAACCTTGGATCATTACTTTGAGTGGATTAACGAATTCAAACTACACAAGACACACACACAACTAGCAGCAAGATCTTCAAGCAATCCACTTGGATTTGGAGACATCAAAGCACTATGTTCAACAAGGTTGACACAATTGCCCCCAGCCTATTGATGGACAATCATCCTAGCAAAATGTTGTATTAGGTGTTAGCATCCACCACCAAGTACCGACTCTTGATGGCTTTAGTTGCCTTTCCCTCACCAAACTTAGTGTACAACTTGATATAACCTCAGGTGTCTACTGTCTCACCTGAGAATCCAACAATCTGGTCATCGTACGACTACATTTCTTATGGAGTTCTCATCATTTTGTACGTTTTCTAGTACAGGATGTCCACTGAACTCCTCTGATCAACCGATATCTTCATGATTGAGAAGTTATCTATGTCAACCGTTATGACCATAGGGTCGTTCTGTGACGGATCAATAGCTTTGAAGTTTTCATCTGTGAACGTCATGGGGGGCATCCTCGGTTGGAAGGACAAAGCAGTGGAATTTGCAGATTGTTCCACTCTCATTTGCTTCTTCCTACAAGGGTATTGATGACCTCTTGGACATCTCTTCTGCCAGATTCATCCCTCCTAGAGGGTTCCTCTCTCTACGATTGATGCTTGGGTCGACGTTTTTCATCATTGAACTGGCGACGGTTATACTCCCTACGCCCTTCCTCTCTTCTTGTTAGTTCCTCCCTCCTCGTGGGGGTGGGGGGCACACTTCATGCTCCTTCCTTAACTCTGCATGTACTCGCGAAGATAAGCTCCTTAATTTTATCCTTCAGCGCCTGACACTCCTCAGTCGTGTGTCCTATATTGCGATGGTACCTATATTCACGTGTAGTGTTGGCATTATCGAGACTTAGAACCTTCCTTGGTATTGGTATCAAATCAGCATTTAAGGCCTCATCTAGAATTTTCCCCTATTTGCATTCAAAGGGGTGTACCTCGTGAATCTAGGGCCATGATTCTACCTATACTTGTCTCCCCGACCGAGTTAGATTGTCTGGGTCGCTCCCCTTATCTCATCTTCTCTCGATCCTTGCCTGACTTTTGTACTCCCTCAGCTCCTCGAGTTGCATGTACTTGGCATCTCTCTGCGTAAGCTCGTCAAGGTTCACGACAGGCTTCTTGCATACACTATCGACAAACGGTCTTGGCTGTAGAGTTGTGACCATATGATGCATAGCCACATCCGGACATAGATTCTGAATATTCAAGGTCACCTTACTAAATCTTTTCATGAATAGCCTAAGGGATTCCCTCTTTTCTTTATGAATATTGACCAAAGCAATTGAGGTCAGGTGATGCAATTGGGTAGTGACGAACTTCGTTCCAAACTTGGACACTAGAGTCTCAAAGCAATCAGTAGAGTATGGAGGGAGTCTTGTAAACCAACTCCATGTTCCTCCCTTTAGTGAAGTTGATAATACTCAACATACAACAACATTATCCAAGGTATACAAACTCATATGAGTAGTATATATGTCCATGTGCTCGTCAGGGGCAGTCGTTCCGTCATAACGATCAATATTAAGTCCCTTCCACATGAGGGGAAGTTGCACTCCCATCACATAGTTAGTGAAAGGGTGTCTTCTGTTAGAAAAGATGGCTTTAAACTAGAGGGGGGTGAATTGTTTAAAAGGGTTTTCGCAAACTTTTCAAAGCTAGAATGATTTATCTCAGAAACCAATTGATTCAGCAATTCAGTTAGCCAAAAACAGCAAGCAAAAGCTGTAGTACCAGAAAAACAATCGATTGTTTCGTAGAAACAATCGGTTGTTTATACCAGCAAACAACAAATAAACTGAATTTAAAGAGTTAGAGATAGATAGATTGATGGAAGAGGGCCAAGCACAACCTTTCATGAAAGGCAAGAGCCAAGTCAAGAACGTCCAAGACCAAGCTAGGAGCGTCTAAGACAAGCTAGGAAGCGTCTAGGCCAAGAAGACCAAGCTAG